>ERZ857982.3157-NODE-3157-length-11615-cov-3.300433_pt1 | contig 11615 bp, 9 predicted proteins | sample MGYA00519955_ERZ857982 | MGnify/ENA primary metagenome ERZ857982 (study PRJEB31778, sample SAMEA3449416) | human gut metagenome | biome: human gut; feature: human-associated habitat; material: faeces | place: United Kingdom | collected 2010/2012 ... | reverse complement strand
TAATTTCTCATCGAGATTTCCTTTTCCGCAAAGATGAATGATATAAAACTGCTCTAACAGTTCCGGAAGCACTTTCCGTACCGCTTCATTGATTACCTTGGAACCTGAACTTCCGCCGACGATCAGGAGTACCGGTTTGTTGTGATCTGGAAAACCGCAGTAGTGAAGGGATTTTTCCGCATCTCCGTGGAACAGTTCCCGGCGGATCGGTGAACCGGTAAGAACTGCTTTTTCCGCTGGAAGGTATTTCATGGTCTCCGGGAAATTACAGCATACTTTTTTTGCACCGCGGATTGCGATTTTGTTTGCAAGTCCCGGTGTGATATCGGATTCGTGGATAATTGCCGGAATATGGCAGTGCTTTGCGGCAAGGACAACCGGAACAGACACAAATCCACCTTTGGAAAAGACAACGTCCGGTTTGAGTTTGCGCAGGATGGAGATTGCCTGCCCATATCCTTTTAATACTTTAAAAGGATCGGAAAAGTTTTTCCAGTCAAAATAACGGCGAAGTTTTCCGGAAGAAATTCCGATATAAGGGATTTTTTGTGCTTCGATAAGTTCTTTTTCCATTCCGTTGTAGGAACCGATATATGTAATTTCATAACCGGCTTCCTGAAGTGCCGGCATAAGGGCAATGTTTGGAGTAACATGTCCGGCAGTTCCGCCACCGGTCATAACAATTTTTTTTGATTTAGCCATTCGATATTTCCTCTTTTCTTTACTTAAGTCAACTCTATATGATCTATATAGAAATGTCAAGCAACATGGGCAGTAACGACATATGTCGAAACTTGCGACCGAAAGGATATTCCGGTGATGACGTTCTTTCATTATAATAAGATTTATACAGTAAGAAATGATTTTATATAATATGAAAGGATGGGAGCAGATATGACAATACTGATGTGGATCAGCAGGTGGCAAAATGAAATGGAGTTAATGATTATGGGTTTGCAGATCATACTTTTTTTATTTTTAACAATTGGGGTATTTTGTATTGTGCGGCAACAGAAAAAAGCAAACCGGTGCAGAAGACGCCTGGAATTGTACTTAAAAAAACACATGGACAAGCCGAAAAAGAAAGAAGAAAAAAGTGTATCACCGGAGAACGTGCAAAATAAAAATTTACATGAGGATGAGGAAGAAAACCGCATAATTTCAACTGTTTTGCAGGAAATTTTCCCATAGTGGAATGTTTTTTATCAAAAACAATACATAAATTGACACAGGAATATAAAATATGTAACATTTTCAAAACCGGCATGGGTGTGCAGTGAAAACGCACACCCATTTTTTAAACGGAATATGAGTAAAAGTGGAGAGCACCGCCCATTTTTTTACTAAAATTTGACAAACAGGAATTTCTGTGCTACAATGAGCCACGTAACAAACTTGTAACAAATGAAATAAAGTGTTTAAAAACGCAACATAAGTGTAATACTTATTGCATAAAATGTTACGAATCCACGGTTGAGATGTGGATGAAACAAACTACGGAGGTTCATCAATGAAAGCAAGCAAAAAGGTGATGGAAAGTGTAATCGTGTCGGGACTGGCACTCACACTTGCGGTCACTGCAGTTACCGGTAATGGAGTGAATATTGCAGCAAAGGATGCAGCAGACACACAGTTTGTCAATAACGGAATTGCCGGAGTGGCATCTGCCATGAATGAATATGAATTGGAGTCGGCAGACTATCTGGACAGATATATTTCTGTTGAAAAGACAAATGCGGCTTTGGTTGCGGCAACAGCAGATGGAACGGTTATATCCGGAAATGATACAAAAAAAGAAGAAACCACAGAAAAGGAAACTGTTTCCGAAGAGGAACAGGAGTGGCAGAATAAGCTGATGGCGAAGGTGGATGATTTTCTTTACGTCCGCGAAAAGGCAGATTCTGATTCCGAAATTGTCGGAAAGATGTACAAAGGGGATCGCGCAGTTGTGAAAGAAGCAGGCGATACCTGGACAAAGATTGAGTCCGGCAATGTAACAGGATATGTAAAGAATGAATATTGTGTGACAGGAACAGATGCATTAAATTATGCAAAGAAACACTGTGATACGGTTGCGAAGGTTTCCATTGACGGTCTTCGTATTCGTAAAGCACCCGACACAGATGCGGAGGTAGTGAAAACCGTTGCATCGGGTGAGCACATGGATGTGAATACAAAAGCCGAAGAAACAGACGGATGGATTGCCGTCAAAGTTGGTTCGGATACCTGTTATGTGAGTGAAGATTATGTGACCGTCACACTGGATACAGGCAAAGCGGTTACCATTGAGGAAGAACAGGCAGCAATCAAGGCTGCCGAAGAGAAAAAGGCAGCGGAAGAAGCAAAGAAGAATGCTTCTGTTTCTGCTGAAAAGAAATCGTCGTCCGGTCAGTCGGCATCTTCCCGGACAACACAGAATGCGTCGATTGCTGCAAGTGCGGATGAAGAGACACTTCTGGCAGCACTTGTACAGTGTGAGGCCGGAGGAACCAGCGTACAGTGTATGACAGCGGTTGGAGCGGTTGTAGTTAATCGTGTGAGAAGCGGCGGATTTGCAAACTCTATCTACGGAGTTATCTATCAGAGAGGTCAGTTTGGACCGGCATCTTCCGGCAGACTTGAAGCAAGACTTGCCAGCGGTGTCAGCGCAAGCGCCAGACAGGCAGCGAGAGCCGCATTAAACGGCAGTGATCCGACAGGTGGAGCAAAATACTTCAAATTGGCATCCAGCGGTCATGCGGGAACGGTTGTAGGACCGATTGTATTTTATTAAACTTAAAAATCCAGGAGCTTTGTCGAAAGGCAGAGCTCCTTTTTTCATCGGTCAATTTTCCATACCATTGTTGTAAAATTCCGGCAAATGGAGTAAAATGTTTTCAACGTACACTTAAGGAGGAAGAGCAATGACATTAAAGGGACGTAATTTGTTAAAAATGATGGATTTTACACCGGAGGAGATCCTGTATCTTGTGGATCTGTCCGCAGAGCTGAAAGAGAAGAAACATCAGGGAATCATGCATGACAGTCTGGTTGGAAAAAATATTGCACTGATTTTCGAGAAGACAAGTACAAGAACCCGATGCTCTTTCGAGGTAGCTGCACATGATCTGGGTATGCATGTGACATATCTTGATCCGAGCGGTTCCCAGATTGGAAAAAAGGAAAGTATTCCGGATACGGCCCGTGTTCTTGGACGTATGTTTGATGGAATCGAATATCGTGGATACGGACAGGAAATCGTGGAAGAACTGGCAAAATATGCAGGGGTTCCGGTGTGGAATGGACTGACCAATGAATCCCATCCGACACAGATGATTGCCGATATGCTTACCATCAAGGAGCATCTTGGAAAACTTAAGGGTGTGAAGTTTGTATACATGGGGGATGCCCGCTACAATATGGGCAATTCCCTGATGGTTACCTGTGCAAAGCTTGGTATGCATTTTGTTGCCTGCACCAATCCAAAATATTATCCGGACAAGAAGCTCGTGGATTACTGTGTGGACGTGGCCTCCACGACAGGAGCAACCATCACACTGACAGACAGTGTTGCGGAAGCAACCAGGGATGCTGATGTCATTTATACAGATGTATGGGTATCCATGGGTGAACCGGAAGAAGTATGGGCAGAGCGTATCAATGACCTGAAACCGTATCAGGTAAATACCGATGCATTCAAAAATGCAAAGGACAGCGCGATCTTTATGCATTGTCTGCCGGCATTCCATGATTTAAAGACTACGATCGGAAAACAGGTTTATGAAAAGTTTGGATTATCCGAGCTGGAAGTGACCGATGAGGTATTTGAGAGTGAGCGCTCCGTTGTCTTCGATGAAGCTGAGAACCGTATGCATTCCATCAAGGCGATCATGAAGGCAACGTTATCTGACTAAGAAAAAACGTTTACATATTTTTGTGAATGGAAAGTATGATTATGAAAGCAGAAATTTTAAGACTGCTCCGTGAGACGGATGGATATGTGTCCGGTCAGGAGCTGTGCAATCAGTTTGGCGTATCCCGGACCGCTGTCTGGAAGGCAATTAATCAGCTGAAAGAGGCCGGTTATGAGATTGAGGCGGTGCAGAATAAGGGATATCATCTGGTATCTGTGCCGGACCGTATGGACGAAGTGGAGCTGGCAAGCATCCGAAAGACCGAATGGGCAGGCGCGGAAACGTATTATTTTGACAAGATTGATTCCACGAATACGAAAGCAAAAGAACTGGCAGAAGAAGGACATCCGTCCGGAACTTTTGTGGTAGCGGACCAGCAGACTGCGGGAAAAGGACGTCGCGGACGGTCATGGGATTCCCTTCCGGGAACGGGAATTTATATGACACTCATGCTCAAACCGGACATCAATCCGAACCATGCATCCATGCTGACCCTCGTGACAGCGATGGCAGTGGCAAATGCAATGCACCGGGTGACGGGAGCAGAGGCTTTGATCAAATGGCCGAATGATATTGTCATAAATGGTAAGAAGATCTGTGGTATTCTTACGGAAATGAGTGCACAGTTTGACTATATCAACCATATAGTGATCGGAATCGGAATTAATGTGCACAATGAAAGCTTCCCGGAAGAACTGCAGGATCATGCAGGTTCCCTGCTGCTGGAGTGCGGAAAACGTGTGCACCGTGCAGATCTGATAGAGGCATTTCTGGAAGAATTTGAGCGGTTATATGCCATCTATCTGCAGACCGAGGATCTGTCAGCATTACAGGAAGAGTACGATCAGCTGCTGGTGAACCGTGGGCGGCAGGTGCGCGTACTGGATCCGAAGGAGCCATTTGAGGGAAAGGCTATGGGAATTACAAAAAAGGGAGAACTGATCGTAGACACCTGGGAGTCAAGAAAACTGGTGTCTTCCGGAGAAGTCTCCGTGAGAGGAATCTATGGATATGTCTAAAGAGGCAAATGAGGTAGTATTGTGCGTATCCAACGCATACCAAAAAAAAATTTATCTGAATGAGAACTTCAACGGACTTCCACAGTCCATCCGTGATGAGTTAAAAATCATGTGCGTCATTTACACCGAGGATATCGGTGGAGTATTGGAGCTGGTATTTGATGAAGCGGGAAATCTGGAACTTCGCACTTCCTGCGAAGAAGGCGATTTCTGCTATGATGAGATCGGAAGCGTGCTGAAAATCAAGCAGCTGCGCAACGAAAAAAGGGAATTGCTGGAAGCACTTGAGATGTATTACAAAGTTCTGTATCTGGGCGAGGGCTTAGAGGCACTGGACGAGGAGGAAGACAAATGATATTAACCATAGATGTTGGAAATACGAATATTACCTGCGGGGTGTTTCAGGGCGATGAGATCGCCGCAAGTTTTCGTATTACGACAAAAATGCCACGGACATCGGATGAGTACGGCATGATGCTTTTGAATCTGCTGGAGCAGAACGATATTCATCCGACAGAAATTAAGGATGCCATCATCTGTTCCGTTGTGCCGAATGTGATGCATTCCCTGAGGGGCGGACTTGTCAAATATTTCCATATCACACCGATCGTGGTGGAGGCGGGCATCAAAACGGGAATCCGCATCGTGACACCGAATCCGCAGCAGATCGGAGCTGACCGTATTGTGGATGCAGTCGGGGCATATGAAATATACGGAGGTCCGGTGCTTGTCATTGATTTCGGTACCGCCACAACCTATGATTATGTGGATGAAAGCGGAGCCTTTCAGGGAGGGATCACAGCACCCGGAATCCGGATTTCGGCAAAAGCCTTGTGGGAAGATGCTGCAAAACTTCCGGAGATCGAGATCAAAAAGCCAGCATCAATTCTCGGAAAAGACACGATCACAAGTATGCAGGCAGGGCTTGTGTACGGACAGATCGGACAGACCGAATACATCATCAACCGCGTGAAAGCGGAAGTCGGACTCGAAAATATCAAAACCGTTGTAACCGGAGGACTTGGCCGCATCATTGCCAATGAGACGGATGCTGTGGATATTTACGATCCGAACCTGACGTTAAAAGGGATCAATCTTGTGTATAAAAAACAGAATCGGAAAATAAAATAGTTATGATCAGATCACTTCAGATCGGCAGTATGACACTGCCAAACAATTTAATATTAGCTCCTATGGCAGGCGTAACCGACCTGCCATTTCGCTTGTTGTGCAAAGAGCAGGGGGCAGGGCTTTTGTGCATGGAAATGGTAAGTGCCAAAGCAATTCTCTATAAAAACCGTAATACACAGGCACTTCTGACGATTGATCCGCGGGAAAACCCGGTGTCTTTGCAGTTGTTTGGATCAGATCCGGATATTATTGCTGAGATTGCACATCAGATTGAGGATCGCCCATTTGATATTCTTGACCTGAATATGGGCTGCCCGGTGCCAAAGATTGTGAACAACGGGGAAGGCTCGGCACTCATGAAAAATCCAAAACTCGCAGGAGAGATTATTGAAAAGACGGTAAAAGCGATCAAAAAACCGGTTACGGTAAAAATCCGCAAAGGGTTTGATGACGAGCATGTCAATGCGGTGGAGATGGCAAAGATTGCGGAAGCTTCCGGTGCGGCAGCAGTTGCCGTGCATGGACGGACCAGGGAGCAGTTCTATTCCGGCAAGGCAGACTGGGACATTATCCGTCAGGTAAAAGAAGCCGTAAAGATTCCGGTCATCGGAAACGGAGATCTGCTTACGGCGGAGGATGTGATTGCCATGGAAGAACAGACCGGATGTGATGGCTTCATGATCGCAAGGGGCGCACAGGGAAATCCGTGGATTTTCCGGCAGATCCTGCATTATTTTGAAACAGGGGAGCATCTGCCGAAGCCGCCGGCATCGGAGGTGGCACAGATGATTCTGCGTCATGCCCGGATGATGCTGGAGTTTAAAGGTGAATATATCGGTATCCGTGAGATCCGCAAGCATGCGGCATGGTATACCGCCGGATATCCGCATGGAGCACGGCTGCGTGTGGCAATCAATCAGGTGGAAAATTACGAACAGCTGGAGACACTATTGATGGAGTATTTCGTCTGATGCATAGAAAGCTGTGTCGATGTTCACGGAATTGCTGTTCAGGTTGCTGGGTGGACACGGTGTGGGGCGGGCGGTAACTTCACGGATGAGCGACAGTCCGGTTTGAAGGAGAATATCTTGACAGAATGTGGACAATTCGCTATAATACCTAGGTTATTGTGGATTATTTATGCGCTTTTTTCAAAAAGCTGCATATAAAAAATATAGAATCAGGGGTAAATCAAATGGATAAGAAAAATATCTTGACCTATGAAGGTCTGAAAAAGCTCGAAGACGAACTGCAGAATCTCAAAGTTGTAAAGCGTAAGGAAGTTGCTCAGAAGATCAAAGAAGCCCGTGAGCAGGGTGACTTGTCCGAGAACGCAGAATACGATGCAGCAAAGGACGAGCAGAGAGACATCGAGGCGCGTATCGAGGAGATCGAAAAGATCTTAAAGAATGCCGAAGTCGTTGTTGAGGAAGAGGTCGATCTGGAGAAGATCAGCATCGGATGTAAGGTAAAGATTCTCGACTGCGAGTTCAACGATGAGTTAGAGTACAAGATTGTTGGTTCCACAGAGGCAAACAGCTTAAAGGGAAAGATCAGTAATGAATCACCGGTAGGCCGCGCACTGTTAGGTAAAAAAGTAGGCGATACCATTACCGTAGAGACACAGGCTGGAGAGTTATCCTACAAGGTACTCGAGATCCAGAGATCAACCGTAGATTAAGAGAGGAAATGAAAATGGCAGGACAGAATAACGGAAAGCAGGGCGGACAGCAGCAGGATGTCAACCAGCTGTTAAAGGTGCGCCGTGAAAAGCTTGCAAATCTGCAGGAAGCAGGACAGGACCCGTTCCAGATTACAAAATATGACGTAACCCATCACACATCAGATGTGAAGGATCTTTACAATGCACACGAAGAGAAGCTTTTAGCCGGCAGACCGGCAGTTAATACCGATGGTATGGACGAGGCAGCTGCAAGAGAGGCAGTCAAAGCAGATTATGAGGAGAGAAGAAGCATCATGGATGCCGATCCGGTCCACGTATCCATCGCAGGACGTATGATGTTCAAGCGCGTCATGGGAAAAGCATCTTTCGCAAACATTCAGGATCTCAAGGGAAGCATCCAGATCTATGTTGCGCGTGACGCAATCGGAGAAGATCTGTATGCAACCTTCAAGAAATCCGATATCGGAGATATCTGGGGTGTTAAGGGATACGCATTCCGCACAAAGACAGGAGAAATCTCCATCCATGCGGAGGAGATGACACTGCTTTCCAAATCTTTGCAGATCCTTCCGGAGAAATTCCATGGACTGACCGACACGGACATGCGCTACCGTCAGAGATACATTGATCTGATCATGAATCAGGAGAGCAAGGAAGTATTTGTAAAGCGCTCCAAGATTTTAAAGGAGATCCGTAACTTCTTAGCAGACCGTGATTTCATGGAAGTAGAGACTCCGATGCTTGTTGCAAACGCAGGTGGTGCGGCAGCAAGACCATTTGAGACACATTACAATGCATTAAATGAGGATGTAAAGCTTCGTATTTCCCTGGAACTTTACTTAAAGAGACTGATCGTTGGTGGTTTGGAGCGTGTATACGAGATCGGTCGTGTATTCCGTAACGAGGGTGTTGATACCCGCCACAATCCGGAATTTACCCTGATGGAGCTGTATCAGGCATACACTGATTACGAGGGCATGATGGAACTGACCGAATCCATGTTCCGTTACCTCGCTGAAAAAGTATGCGGATCTACCAAGATCTCTTACAACGGCGTGGAAATTGACCTTGGAAAGCCATTCGCACGTCTGACGATGAACGATGCGATCAAGAAATATACCGGAATTGATTTCGATCAGGTACCGGATGATGCAGCAGCAAAGAAGCTTGCTGACGAGCATCATATTGCATACGAAGAGCGTCACAAGAAGGGTGATATCATCAACCTCTTCTTTGAGGAATACTGCGAGAAGGAACTGATCCAGCCGACCTTTATCATGGATCACCCGATCGAGATTTCTCCACTGACCAAGAAGAAACCAAGCGATCCTACCAAGGTAGAGCGTTTCGAGTTATTCTGTAATACATGGGAGATGTGTAATGCATACTCCGAGTTAAACGATCCGATCGATCAGCGTGAGCGTTTCGCCGCACAGGATGCCAATGCCGCAGCCGGTGATGACGAGGCAGAGCACCAAGTCGATCACCATGTAGCTGCCGTTGTAGGCAGCAGAGTAGATATAGGGGTTGGCAAAGGTCGTGTTGAACAGTTCCGTCGGCTCATAGATGCGGTAGATCGTGATGCCGCTGATGAAGTGGACGAGGAAACGGCACAGGCAGCCAACGACCGTGCCGATGTACACGCCGCCCTTCTGCTTGCGGAACAGGCAGGCCACGCCCAGCACGCCATAGGCGAGCACATAGTCAAACAGCATCGAGGTCGGGCCCCAGGCGTAAGCGCCGTCGAAAATGAGCTGCAGAAGGCCGTAGGCGAAGGAGGCGAGAAAGCTCTCCTTGCAGCCCCAGCGGGCGCAGTAGAGGAAGATCGGCAGCATACCGATGCACACGCTGCCGCCCTGCGGCAGCTCGAGGAGCTTGACATAGCTCAGCGCGGTGGCGGCGGCTACCATCAGTGCGCCCTCGGTGAGGGCGCGGGTCTTGGTTTGGGTCATGGTTTTTCTCCTGCTTTCTGAAAAGATCAACCCCAATGGTCCGATGAAAAAATGCCGCATTGCGGCGATCGCAATGCGGCATACCTCATCAATATCCTTCGCATTCCTACGCCGGCATTACCCGGATCAGGTTCGAGGGACTGGGACGGCGTTACGCCCCGATCTCAGCCGGCTTGCGCCAGCGCCCCTTGGAATTGTCGAGTTTTATTATAGGTTTTTGAACGAGTTTGTCAAGGGGCGATCTGCACAATTTTTACGGCTTGCCATCGTGCGCGGCTTACGGTACAATAAGAACCATAAACCATCCTAGGGAGGGAAAACCATGAAACGCTGCTTTATCTACGCCGCGGGCACCTTTTACGGCCTGCGGGAGCCGCCGCGCGGGGGCGATCTTCAGATCGCCGCGGATGCGGGGCTTTTGCTCTGTGAGCGCCTTGGCGTCCGACCGGACGTTGTGCTCGGCGACTTCGACTCGATGGACGTCCGTCAAGCGCCGGCAGACTGCATCCGCGTGCCGGTCGAGAAGGACGACACCGACACCATGCTGGCGCTCCGCGAGGGACTTCGCCGCGGCTGCGATACCTTCTATCTCTATGGCGCGACGGGCGGCGCGCGGCTCGACCACACGCTCGCCAACCTCCAGTCGCTTGCCTTCCTCCTGCGTCATGGGGCAAGGGGTTATCTCTACGACCAAAATTTCGTCTACACAGCCATCGAAAACGAGACGCTTACGCTCACACGCGAGGTGGAATGGGGCATCGTTTCGCTCTTCAGTATGGGCGACCGCGCCGAGCACATCACGCTCGAGGGGCTGCAATATCCGCTCACGGACGGGATCGACTGCGGCTTCCCACTCGGTGTGAGCAACCACATCGTCACGCCGACGGCGCGCATCACCGTGGGGCGTGGACCGCTGCTCGTCGGCTGGGAGCTGCCAAAATTGGCCGGGGAGGAGTAAAATTCTCGCACGGCGAGAGACAGTCCCGCTCCGTTGGGTGGCATTCTCTCTGACGCAGCGGTAGAATCGAGCCATCCAAAGACCAAAAGGAGGTCGCTTTTATGGAAAAGAAAACAATGGGCAGCTTCCTCGCGGCCCTGCGCCGCGCGAACGGCATGACGCAGAAGGAGTTGGCGGAACGGCTGAACGTGTCGGACAAATCCGTTTCGCGCTGGGAACGCGACGACGGTGCGCCGGATCTTGCGCTTATTCCGGTCATCGCGGAGGTGTTCGGCGTGACCTGCGACGAGCTGCTGCGCGGCGAACGTGCCGCGGCGGGGGAGGAGCAGGGCGCGCAGTCCACGCCAAAGGGAGAGCAGCAGAAAAAGCACCTGCTCGCGGCGAGCCTTTCGCGCTTCCGCTCGCGCTGCTGTATCGCGCTCGCGCTTGCCGCCGCGGGCTTCCTTGTGGCGATGGCCTTCAACAGCGCGCTGGAGCGGGCGCTGCTCGGCTTCTTCCTCGGCGCGGTGTTCTTTGTCGCGGCGGCCGCCGTTGAGACCGTGCAGCTCAATGCCGCGCTCCTTGCCATACACGACGAGGAGGGGGAGGATGTGGACGCCTTCCGCCGCGCGGTCGTCCGCGGCGCGGAGCGGACCTACGGGGCCGCGTGGGTGCTCTTCGCCTGCACGCTGCCGCTGCTGCTGGCGTTTCATCCGGTCACGATAAACGGCTTCACCGCCAGCCGCACGGGCGTCGGGATCTCACTTGATTTTTGGCAGGCAGCGCTGGTTCTGCTTACCGCTCTTGTCACAGGCGTACTTGCTGTGCGGCTTGTCGAGCGGCGGCTGGTGAAAAAGAGATTCCTCCCGCCGGAGGAGAAAACGGAGGCGCAGCGCAAAAACGACAGGCTCCTGCGTACTACGGCGCTCACGCTCTGCGCGGCGCTGGCGCTGAGCGCCTTTGCTGCTCGCGCGCTCGTCGGCTTCGGCGACACGAGGC
>ERZ857982.3151-NODE-3151-length-11629-cov-3.306204_pt1 | contig 11629 bp, 9 predicted proteins | sample MGYA00519955_ERZ857982 | MGnify/ENA primary metagenome ERZ857982 (study PRJEB31778, sample SAMEA3449416) | human gut metagenome | biome: human gut; feature: human-associated habitat; material: faeces | place: United Kingdom | collected 2010/2012 ... | reverse complement strand
ATGTAACTTATATAGGAGTGAAAAATGGTTTGCCATATGTCGGATATGCAAGCGCACCATCTGAATTAAACTTAACTGCACAAGAAATAGTTAATAGACGATATGGTGGTAACTTTAAACAATTTGGAGGTGTAGCTCCTAGCCCAGTATTTTTCCAGCCAGATGAAACTGGTAAACAAATAGCAAGAGGATTAGAGCAACGTTATTATGAAATAAAGCTTTCCCAAGTTGAAGGAGATATAACAAAAGTTGCTAATAAACAAAATCCAGTAGGAGTAAATAATCCTAACAAAGATATTTATTTTAAACAGGCAGATGAATATCTGGAAAAACAAAATAATAAAGTAGTTTATTGTAAATGAAATGTCTAATCTCCTAGCTATGCTGAGGAGATTAGAGTGGTTGGAAACGGTGAGGATATCAATAAAAAACCTCCTGTGATATATTAAGAATGGTGTCGCAAGCCAAACTTAATCACAGGAGGTGGTCCATATGGACAATAAAAGTTTATCACACACAAAATGGAAATGCCAATATCACATTGTATTTATCCCGAAATACAGAAAGAAAATATTGTATGGAAGAGTGAAAAATGATGTGAGAGAAATAATAAGCACGTTATGTAAATATAAAGATGTAGATATTATAGCAGGAGCAGTTTGTGTGGATCATATTCATTTAAGTGTAGCTATTCCACCTAAAATTAGTATTTCAAATTTTATGGGATACTTAAAAGGGAAAAGTTCGCTAATGACATTTGAAAAGCATGCGAATTTAAAGTACAAGTATGGAAATAGACATTTCTGGTGTCGTGGATATTATGTAGATACAGTAGGAAAGAACACAGCTGCGATCAAAGCGTATATTCAGAATCAGTTGAAAGAAGATTTAGAATACGATCAAATGTCATTAGTAGAGTATATCGACCCGTTTACGGGTGAGCCGGTGAAGAAAAACAAGAAATAAACCACTTGGAGTGGTAGTAGGAAATCAAAGCAAACCAGCAAGCCCCTTTTGGGGCTGCGCCGGAGTAAGAGAGCACTGAATAAGCCCATTTAGGGGCAGCTGTGAATGTGGTGCAGTTGGCAGGCTATTAATTTCTAAAGAACAATATTATAAAGTTTTATTGATACATATTGAAAATTATCGTGCGTTTCTTAAAGGAGAAGATGAAGTGGTAAATTCAAAAGATTTGTATCAAACATTAAATACGAGATATGTATATTTACCGTATTTACAGGAACTTGTCAAACAAGAAAATTTGCAACATTCATTTTCTTGTTTTGAACTTCAGAAAGAAATTCAACGCAAAATCAATCAAAATAGAAGCATAGGTATATGCAAAAGAATTATATGAGAAAGTAGGATTTGTACAGAAATCCGAATCATTTCTAGAAGATGGAATACCACATGTATTAATGCAATATACAGAATAAAGAAAAACGTTACAAAACTAAAGATTCACTTCACAATACATCTCAATATATTCCTCAAATCGAGGCAGCGCTAAAGTCAGTTCTCCACGAACAGAACCATTCACAACACCACGTTCCATCAATCGCTTTCGATAGGTATTCAATAACTGTGGAGATATCGATAATTTCTCACGAATTTCCCAAGTTTTATAAACTCCCGTAGAAATTACATAAACAATCTTCCGGTCAAGTTCAGAAAGTTCACTCCATATCTTCTCATAAGCATAAATGATCAATTCCTCGTCAAACTTAGGAAGCAGTTTTTCAAGATCATCATTTGTCTCCCACTTCAAATAACCAAGAATCTGAAAAGCAAAAGGATACCCCTTTGTAAGTTTCGCCATCTCAACAGCCTCACTTGGAGAAATGTCAAATACAGAACGATAACTTGTAGTAATTGCAGGAATGCTAAGTGGTTCCAGAAAAATTTTTGGAGCACGATATAAAAATGTCAGACTCTTCTCGTTTTGAAGATTGCTGATATTATCAAACAAACCAGCCATTACAAGATACACAGGGTAATTCTGTGTAATATAAATCTGAAAATTACTAGCAAATACTTTGACATAAGAATTATTTATAATCTCATCAATGATAAAAAGAACTTTCTTTCCTTTATTTTTTAACTTCTCAAGAATATTACGAAGCATAGCTTCTTTTTCCAAAGAATCATTTGTTTTGTTTACCGACAACTCAGCAATTCCGAGATTTAGATTTAATCCAAGATCCAGATCATGAAATTGTGAAACGCGGGTAAGTTCGGAAACTGCACCAGCGATCAAATCTGTATCAGCACTCAATCTTAAAACAATCCATTGATCATTTGAAGAATAATGATCAGCAATTTCAGCAAGAGAAACCGTCTTTCCAGACCCCCTGACACCAGCAACCATATAAACTTTATTTGAAGGATTTTCCATATCAAATGTATGAATGATCTTTCCAATTTGGTTAGTGCGCGAAATGAATTCCGTAGGTTTTTGACCAAATGTTAAAGTAAAAGGATTTTCCATTTTCTATTCACCTCCATATTTATTTATGTTTATTTATGTTTATTATATGAATATATGTTTATTTATATTTATTTATATTTATTATAATAAATAAATATAAATAAAACAAGAATATACACAAAAGACACTCCAAAAATGTTAAAATAAGAATAACAATCAAAAAACGACGATCAGGAGGAACCAAAAAACAATGAACATCAAAAAAGTAGCAGTTCTTGGAGCAGGTGCCGTAGGTTCTTACGTTATCTGGGGACTGTCAAATAATAAAAATATTACACTGGGAGTTGTAGCAGATGGTGAGAGAAATGAACGCCTCAAAACCCAAGGATTAATGATCAACGGAACAAAATACACACCGCAAGTGTGGACTCCAGAAGAAGCACACAATGTGGATCTTCTGATCGTATCTTTAAAATACGGAAGTCTGAGAGGGGCATTAAAGGATATTCAGACGATCGTAGGAGAAAACACAACGGTCATGAGTCTGATGAATGGAGTTGACAGTGAAGAGATCATAGCGGAGAAAATTGATAAATCACATATTTTATACTCCTTTATCAAGGTGGCATCACAGAAGAAAGAAGATGGATATCATTTTGATCCAGAAACAACGGTCGGGATTTATTTTGGAGAACTACAACAACCATACGAAAGCGAACGAGTAAAAGCAGTAAATGATATTTTTGAAAATACAGGTCTTCACTGGATTATCACAGATGATATTCAAGCAGAAATCTGGGGCAAATTCAAATTAAATGTCTGCAATAATCTGCCACAGGCAATCTTAGGAGTTGGAGTTGGATGCTATGAAGATAGTGAACATATGGCAGCGATTCGAGATGGATTAAGAGCCGAAGTTGAAGCAGTTGCTAAAGCGAAAGGGATCGACTTAAGTATGATCAATGCAAAGTCTGGACGGGGGAGTGCGGTCAAAGCATCTGCAAGATACTCGACATTACAGGATATTGATTCTGGTCGCCATACAGAGATTGATATGTTCTCTGGTGCAATGATGAGAATGGGGAAAGAATTGGGGATTCCAACCCCATATAATGAATATACATATCATATGATCAAAGCATTAGAAGAAAAGAATGATGGAGTATTCGAATATCAAGGGGAGAATGATAGAGTATCTTGGTCTAAATAATAATGTAAAATAAGGGAAAATGCATGTATAACAAAAAGAAAAAAATAAAACATAAGACGTTGAAGATTTTCTGTTTGCTGATAGGTATGATCGTGACAGCAGTATTTTTGGAAGCAGGAATTCTTTATATTGTAAATAGTAAGAATGTATATAAAACGTCCAAAGTGTTGTTAGATCAGACGATTGAAATCGTAGAGAAAAACAAACAAAGTGAAGTGGGGACTGTTGTAGCAGATATTCCAGTATATAAAGGAATTGCTTTGTATGTAGCGGATAAAGAAACTGGAAGAATCTATGGGGCTACAGATGCTTCAAAGATAGGAGTGAAATTAGATGATATGGGGTTTCGCAAGCAGAGAAAGACGGTTGCGAAGGAGAAGATTGTATCGGGAATCATTCGTGTTGATGGAAAAAAGAATTATTATATCTTAAAGAAAACACAGAAATATATTGTGGGTGTTACATATTGGATTGCGGTAGACAACAAGAGTAATTTGATCGCAATATTGATCATGGTTGTATATTTGAGTATTGCAGCAATCGGTATTCTATTTATGGTACTAAGATTATCGAAAGTTAAAAAGAAGAATAAGGAACAATCTGTGATGATTTCCTCTATTTCAGAGATGTCGAATATCGATAAGATGACAGGATGTTTTAATCGAAAAGCATATGACGAAGACATTTCAGAGATACGCATGGATTCTCAATTTATATATGTTTCTATGGATGTGAATGGACTAAAGATTATCAATGACAGACAAGGACATGCAGCGGGAGATGAATTGATCTGTGTGGCAGCATCTTGCATGAAGTGCAGGTTTAATAAATATGGAAAAGTTTATAGAATGGGTGGAGATGAATTTGCAGCAATTCTATTTGTGAAAAGAGAACAGTTTGAATGGATCAGACGGCAATTTGATGGAGATATCAAGTACTGGAGCTGTAACCGGATCAAGGAGCTTTCGATTTCTTATGGATATGTTTCAAGCAGTGAATGCCAATGGGATTCCATGAAAGAGATATCAGATGTTGCTGATATTCGTATGTATGAAGAAAAAGCGATGTATTACAAGAAAAATGGAGTAGACCGTCAGGGACAGCCAGCCTCCTATGTAGCTCTTTACAGATTGTATACACAGATTCTCCGAATCAATCTGGAAAAAGATCGTTATAAGATTATAAATTGGGAAGAAACCAAGAATAAAAAGAAACAAGATTCCATAGGAGCTCTGTCAGAATGGTTTCACAATTTTGAAGATATACGGCTTATTCATTCAGATGATTTGGTGAAATATCTTAGGAAGACAAAGATTGAATATCTGAAAAAGCAATTTGCAAATAAAAAGAAATTTGTAACGATCACCTATCGAAGAAAAGAAGGAGATGGTTACAAGAGGATAACGTTAGAAATTATTCCAGAAAATGAGAATTCACAAAATACATATGAAGGATTTTTATATGTTAAGGAATGATTTATCAAAGAAAACAAAATAATGACACAAAATTTACTGAAAAAATTAGCACTACTAAAAATAGACGTTAAAAAATTTCATTGCTATAATAGAGATAGAAAAAAATAATGGAATAAAAATTGGATTTAGAAGGGAGACAATTATGGGATTCTTTTTCAAGAATAAGAAAAAAAATAAAGAGGAAGAAACAGTAACACCAGTTGTAGAAACGACACCAGAAGTACCAGCGAAAGAAGGTTTGATTTTGGTAAGGGAAGGAATTAAACTGGGACTTCCAACGGTAAGCATGGAAGAAGCGATCGTGGCAGCAGGGGAACTTTTAAGAGATCTTGGATATGTAGATGATGATTATATTCCAGCAATGATCCGAAGAAATGAAGAAGCATCTGTATACATGGGATTAGGACTTGCAATTCCACACGGAACAGAAGATGCCAAAAGAGACGTAAAAAGAAGCGGAATTATTGTGATGCAGTATCCAGACGGAGTCGAATTTAATGGCGGAACAGCACAGCTTGTCATTGGAATTGCTGGAGTTGGAGATGAACATTTAGAGATTCTTGGACAGATCACAGAAGCAGTGACAGAAGAAGAAATTCTGGAAGAATTAAAGAAGACGACGGACGTTGATTATATTCTTAATACATTCACGAATTAGTTTCTTTCGTAACGTCAGGAAGTGGAAAAACTGTGTTAATTGGATAGAAAATAAAAAGAAAAAAATGTCAGGTACATCTAAGTTTTCGAGAAACTTAGATGTACCTGACATTTTTACAGTTAAAAATTTATCATGACTTTTTCAATTCATCTCTTTTTTTCTTCAGGATGCGTCGTAACTGCCCAAATTCTCTTACATGTTCACGAGGCATCATCTTAGGGAATGCACGTAAAATACGGCGTGATGTAAATGTAGGAAGTTTTGCCATCTTTTCGTATTTGCTACGAAGTTCCTCAGCTCGCTGTTTTAAAGAATCCATACGAGCTTTGAGTTCATCTGCATTTTCCTGTTTGGCTTCATCAACTTTCTCTCGAATAACATCTGCACGAGCTTTTAATCGGTCTTGAGCCTCCAGACCATCCATCATACTATCGTAGATATTTTCACCGATCTGATCAGAAATATTACGCAGTTCTTTTGCAATATCCTCCATAAGGGCAAGACGTTTGTTGAATTTTAAAATACCCTGAACTGTGATGCAAATATCAACTATAAGAGCAATGCTTAATAAAACAAGCAGAAATTTTCCAAGCCATATCGGGAGAAAAGAAACTAGTTTATCCGTAAAGGGATAGATAAGTTTCACGATCAATACACAAGCGACGCCCCAGATCGCAGAAAATAAAGGACATACATAGCCGCCGATATTCAATGGCATTTCAGAATAATCCCACCATCTGTGATGAAACATCTTTTCAAGAAGAAAACCCGTTAGCCATTCAAGAAAAGTAACGAGAATGGTGGAGGTAATATAAAGCAAGATCAAGTTTCCGACGTAAGGCTGAAGAGAAGCAACGACAACCGTCACTCCAATTCCATAAATCGGACAGATCGGACCATTTAGAAATCCACGGTTTACAAAGGAATGTTGTTTAAAAGCTGCAAAAGCGACTTCAGAACACCAACCAAGAAACCCATATATAAAAAAGCTAAATAAGATATCGTAATAAGTCATAAAATCTCCTTCTTTATATCTTTTTTACAGTATAACAACAGTTACACCAAGATCTCCTTCACCATATTCACCATCACGGTAACCGGAGATACGTTTTTGTTTCTTCAACTGTTTAAAGTAATTATGAAGCCCTTTACGTAAAGCACCAGTTCCTTTTCCATGGACAACAGTGATCTGTGCTAAGTTGGCAAGGCACGCATCATCGATGTACTTATCAAGCTGTGCGATTGCTTCATCAACCGTCATACCCATAACATTGATCTCAGGTCGGATGGAAGCGGATTTGTTGATCGCAGTACGTCCTCGGTTACGACTTTCATTTCTTTGATTTTCACGTTTTACATCTTTGGCTGTTTTTGTGATCTCAAGGTCTTTGATGTTAACAAGAGAACGCATCATACCCATCTGAACATACAGATCACCTTTGGCATTTGGGAGCGTGGAAACAGTTCCGGCAAGGGAAAGACTTGTTACATAAACTTCATCACCAACATGGAAATCATTCGCCTCGTGACGTTTCTTGTTCTTTTTCTTGGATTTGTAAGCCATTTGACCTTCTAATTTTGTCATGCGGCCGCGAAGATCGCTTCGCATATGTTCCATCTTCTTGTTTGTATCTGGATTCTTGTTTTGTTTCTTTAATTTGTTATATTCACGGATCGTAGAATCTGCGATCTCTTTCGCCTCAGAGATGATATTGTGAGCCTCTTCACGGGCGTCGCGAAGCATCTTATCACGTTTTTCTTTTATATTATCCTGACGAGATTTTAAACTCTTACGGAGAGTTTCGATTTCCTTACGGTATTCAAGGATCTCTTCCTGTTCTTTTTCAATCGTCTGTTTACTCTTTTCAAGGTCAGCTAAGATCGTTTCAAAATCTTTGACAGATTCATCAATCTGATCTGCAGCACCTTCAATGATATGTTCATCCAATCCTAATTTGCGGGAAATTGCAAACGCATTACTTTTTCCAGGAATACCGATCATCAGACGGTATGTTGGAGAAAGCGTTTCTACATCAAATTCGCAGGAAGCATTTTCGATATCATCGGTGGAAAGTGCGAACATTTTAAGTTCACTGTAATGGGTTGTCGCCATTGTTTTAATTCCACGTTCGTGCAGATCACTTAAAATAGAGATCGCAAGTGCGGCACCTTCGATTGGATCAGTACCACCACATAATTCATCGAGTAATACTAAAGAATCTCGATGAGCTTGCTGAACGATCGATACAATATTTGTCATATGAGAAGAGAAGGTACTTAAGTTTTGCTCAATACTCTGCTCATCGCCGATATCTGCAAAGATTTCACGAAAAATTCCAAGAGAAGATCCTTGGAATGCAGGAATATGAAGGCCTGCCTGTCCCATCAAAGATAATAATCCAACGGTTTTTAAAGATACAGTTTTACCACCTGTATTTGGTCCGGTCACGATCAGCATGGAGAAATCTTTGCCGAGAGATACGTTGATCGGAACGACTTTTTTGCGGTCTAGTAAAGGATGACATCCCTGTTTGATATTGATGATCCCATCTTCACGGAAAATAGGTTTGGATGCATCAATATCCTTCGCATATTTTGCCTTTGCAAAAATGAAGTCTAATAATACAAGGGTCTTCTGGTTATGTGCAAGATCATCAATACCATAAGAAGCCTGTTCAGTTAATATAGAAAGAATATGCTCAATCTCAGACTGTTCTTTTCCTTCCAATTCTTTTAATTCATTATTTAATGTTACAACAGACATTGGTTCAATAAACAGCGTATTTCCAGAAGCAGACTGATCATGGATCATACCTTGGAATGAACTTCTGTACTCTTGCTTGACTGGTATGCAGTAACGCCCATTTCGCATTGTAACGATCGCATCCTGTAATTTATCCTGATTGGATGCAGAGCTTACCAGCGTAGTTAACTGTGTATGAATCTTCTGGTTTGTCTGTTTCATTGCACGACGGATATGTTTTAAAGTAGAAGAGGCATCATCACTGATCTCTTCTTCAGAAATAATACAGCGGCGGATCTCGTGCAGAAGATCATCTAAAGGAACAAGGCTTTCAAAAAGCTCGTCGAGAGAATCTGCTTCAAGATCGTCTTCCATGCGGACTCCGTAAGAAACGGCATTCTTTACAGATTCCAGAACACGAGCGATATCAAGAAGTTCCCCAGTTCCAAGTGTACCTCTCATCTTCAAACGGGCAAGAGAAGGGGAAAGATCACTTACTCCAAAAAAAGACACATTTCCACGTTTATAGATACGTGTCAATGCATCCTGTGTCTGATCCTGAGCGTTTAAGATATCAGCTTCTTCAGTCATTGGTTTTAAATTGGCACACATCAACTTACCTAGTTCGGTTGTTGCGTATCCTGTTAAAATATTTATAATCTTATCAAATTCAAGTGTTTGTAATACTTTCTGATTCATGAAAAATTCCTCATTTACATTAAATTATTGCAACTCACTAAAGAGTTTAACACAGATTGTTTGGACTGTAAACATAGGGAAAATGGCAATTCCAGACGTTAATTTACGAGAACTTAACATAAAAAGCAGTATGATTTTACATTTGACCAGTACAATAGAAATTACATCGTATAGAGATTTGGAGGAAAAGATGAAAACACAGCAGAAGATTTTTATGAACCGGGAACTGTCCTGGCTTAAGTTTAACGAACGCGTATTAGAAGAGGCTGAGAATAGAGAAGTACCACTATGTGAACGATTGACATTTGCATCCATTTACCAGAGCAACTTAGATGAATTCTTTATGGTAAGAGTTGGATCTTTGATCGATCAGATGTTACTTGATAAGAATATGAAAGAAAATAAGACAAAGATGACACCACAGGAACAGATTGATGCGATCATTCCACAGGTACAGAAATTAAATAGAAGAAAAGACAGCGTATATGAGGAGATGATGGATTCTCTGAAAGAACACAACATCCATCTGGTAAATTTTCAAAAAATATCTAAAAAAGAAAGCGAATATTTAAGAGCTTATTTTCAAGCAGAAATCGCGCCATTGATCTCTCCTACGATCATAGGGAAGAGACAGCCATTTCCTTTTTTAAAGAATAAAGAAATCTACGCAGTTGCTGTGTTAGAAACTAAAAATGGAAAAGAAAAATTAGGAATTATCCCATGTGGAAATGAAACGTTTGACAGACTGATCAATATTTCTGGAAAAGATGCTTATATGTTATCAGAAGAAATGATTCTTCACTATGTGCCAAGGATCTTCAAAGGATACCATGTCAAAGCAAAAACATTGATCCGAATTACAAGAAATGCAGATATTGATGCAGATTCTATGTATGATGAAGATCTTGATTATCGCGATTTCATGGTAGAACTAATCAAGAAAAGAAAGAAATTAGCACCAGTCCGAATGGAATTATCAAGAGAGATGGATGGAGAGATCATTGATCTTTTATGTGAGTATCTGGAACTTGAAAGAAAATATGTATTCTATACACAGACACCGTTAGATCTGTCTTTTGTATTTAAGATTCAGGATATTTTAAGAAAAGAGACAGAATTGTTTTTTGAGAAAAGAGTTCCTCAAAGATCACCACAGTTTAACGAAGAAATGCCAATTATGGATCAGATTGAAAAAGAAGATAAGTTACTCTCTTATCCATATGAAAGTATGCGGCCATTTCTAAAAATGCTTCAGGAAGCGGCAGAAGATAAAGATGTTGTTTCAATCAAAATGACATTATATCGTGTCGCAAAGCAGAGTAAGATCATTGCATCTTTGATCGAGGCAGCAGAAAATGGAAAAGATGTCACGATCCTTGTAGAATTAAAGGCTAGATTTGATGAGGAAAATAATATTGAATGGTCCAGACAGTTAGAAGATGCAGGATGCCGCGTGATCTATGGATTAGATGGTTATAAAGTACACTCTAAATTATGTCTGATCACAAGAAAGAAAAAAGGAAAAGTATCTTATATCACACAGATCGGAACAGGCAACTACAATGAAAAGACAAGCAGACTTTATACAGATCTTTCTTTAATGACAGCAAATGTAGATATTGCGTTGGAAGCTGCGGAAGTTTTTCAGGCATTATCTATGGGAGAGACTGTGGAAGAAACGGATCATCTGCTAGTAGCTCCACACTGTCTACAGAATAAAGTGATCCATATGATCGAGCGGGAAATTGAACATGCAAAAGCTGGAGAACCAGCTTATATTGGATTAAAAATGAACTCTTTAACAGACAAAAAGATCATGGAGAAATTGATCAAAGCATCCAAAGCAGGTGTGAAGATTGACATGGTCATTCGAGGAATCTGTTGTCTGATTCCGGGAGTAAAGGGTGAAACAGATAATATTCAAGTAAGAAGTATTGTGGGAAGATACTTAGAACATTCAAGAATCTATATTTTTGGAACGAAGGGCAGAGAAAAAGTTTATATAGCGTCAGCAGATTTTATGACAAGAAATACATTAAGAAGAGTCGAGGTAGCCGTACCGATCTACAATACAGATATTAAAATGCAGCTGATCGAGATGTTTATTACAATGTTAAGTGATAATGTAAAAGCAAGAGAAGAAGATCACAATGGAAATTATAAAATTCCTAAAAATCAGGATACACCACTAAATTCACAGGAATTTTTCTATAAGCAGGCATATTTGAATGCGAAAAATGTAAATTCATAAACAGTTTTGTGCCTTTTGAAATCATGACGTTCATAATAAGTAAATTTCACTAGATTTTACAACTAAACTGTGGCATAATAACATAGGTAAAAAATAGAGGATTTAAAAATCGCCAGGAGAGTTGGCTGGCGAAGAACGAATTTAGAAAGGCACAAAGCAATGAGA
>ERZ857982.3149-NODE-3149-length-11631-cov-9.581030_pt1 | contig 11631 bp, 8 predicted proteins | sample MGYA00519955_ERZ857982 | MGnify/ENA primary metagenome ERZ857982 (study PRJEB31778, sample SAMEA3449416) | human gut metagenome | biome: human gut; feature: human-associated habitat; material: faeces | place: United Kingdom | collected 2010/2012 ... | reverse complement strand
GTAAAAAATGAGCATGAAAATGATGAATGCAGCTTATCTGGTGGATAATGTCGCTCTGCTTTCCTTGCAGGAAAAGCAGGACGGCGTGGAATTCCATTGTTTTGATATGGACAGCAAGGTGCAGATTGCCGAGGGACACATTGGCTGGGATGTGTTGGATAAACAGCCGTTTTCTACGCTGGAAGAAAGCGCGAGGGTGGCAGCACTCAAGGAGATTCCCCAGCTGGACGGTCTTACCGTTGCGCCGGTAGCCCCGGAGATGCTGGAGCAGATGCGCGGCGGCAGAAAGGTTCTTTGGCAGATGAAAAAGGCTGATCCTGAACTGGAGAATGCTAAAAATATCCGGTTTATCACCAGCAGCTACGAGGATCGGTTCAAAATTCCGGATGGCAGCGCGGTGGAGATCAAGTATCCGAATCGGAAGTTTTCGGCCCGCTGCGAATATATGGACGAATATCATCTGCGCCTTGGGTATGATGTTCTGCACATCTGTCAGCTGGCAGAAATGTTGGAACGCGGTGGCGGTACATGCCGACCGGAGCCGCTGATTACGGAAGAACGCAGCGCATGGGATTTGGGAAGCAAGGGCTTTCTCGCCATTCAAACCTGTGAGGACGGTTACGACTATACCTTATATCATAAGGACTTCACGGAAATTGACGGCGGACAGATCGACAACCCGGAAATCAGCATGAATGCAGCCAGAGACCAGATTCTTTCGGATTATGGATTCGGTGGCCGCACCATGACGCGGATTGATTATGACGAACTTTGTGATCGTGCAGAGGATGCAGAAATCAGCAGACGGGAATCTGTGCTGGGTAAACTCTCGGATTTGTCTTCCAGAACGGATACGCCGGTGAAAGCTGCTAAGGCGAAGGAGGCGGAGCGATGAAATATAAGCTTACGAAGGCAGAGCAGGAAACCGTCATCAATTTTGACAATGAACTGGATACTGCCAGTATTTACACCCATGACAGCCGCCTGATTAAGAAGCTCCGGGAACTGCGAAAACAGTATCCGGGGCAGTTTATTTTGGAGCACCGGGAGCATGGGTCGGTCACTTATACGATTCCGAAACGCTGTGTTGGTATCCGACCGCCGTACAGTGAAAAGCGGCGGGAACAGCAGCGACAGGAAGCAAAGGAAAACGGCCTGCCGTTTATGGAGAAGGGAGAAATGAACGATGGCAAGAATTGAAAAATGGGATGAAGTACATGGAAATCAGGCACCGGACGAAAGAATGATGGCATTTCTCGACAGCGCTACCGACCAGTATGCGATTTTGCAGCTTCGCCGCATCGAGGATACGGTATATGAACGCTTTTCGTCTATGCGCGAACTGGAACGGATGGGGCTGGAACCGGATATTGACCATTATGAAGTGGTTTATACGGCTCCGCTGCTTCCCTACAAGGATCAGAATACGATGTTGGAGGAACTGTATGCGAAATTCAATGTTTCCCGCCCTGATGATTTTACTGGGCATAGTCTTTCTGTGTCTGACATCGTGGCTTTACGGCAGAATGGTGTTGTAAGCTGTCACTATGTGGATTCCATCGGCTTCCAGGAGCTGCCCGGATTTTTGAAACCGGAGAATTATCTGAAAGCCGCAGAAATGGCAATGGAAGACGATTACGGTATGATTGACGGCGTAATCAATAACGGAAAGAAGGAAGAACCGGCGGAGAAAGCATCGGTTCTGGATCAGCTGAAGGAAAAGCAGGAGGCGGTGCCGCCTGCGCCGCCTCGTAGGTGCTGCGAAGAAAAGGAGTTATAAATGCGTTTTACGGATGACGAATGGATGCTCATGATGCTTTACAGCCCTGGCACACGGACAGGGCTGATTGCAGAGCTTCAGATGATGCAGAAAAGTCTGACCGGCAGAGATAGAAACCTGCGCAGGTGGACGGCCTCGCTGCTTGCAAAACTGGCAGAGATGACGGATGCAGAATATGAGGCACTGGATTTGTATCCAGACGAATAAAGGAGAGGAGGAAAAAATAGATGATGACGAAAACGGCTTATTATATGCAGATGGCGCAGGAAGCTGCGGCACAGATCACTGGTAGCAAAGAGCAGTGGACAGCGTTTCTGACCACATCCGCACGGCTTTATAAGTATCCTTTTGCGGAGCAGCTGATGATCTATAAGCAGAGACCAGAAGCGACGGCCTGTGCAGAGTACGATCTCTGGAATGATCGGATGAACCGCTATGTGAAGCGTGGCTCCAAGGGCATTGCTCTTTTGGACATGCGCGGCGAGCAGCCGAAACTGCGGTATGTATTTGATGTGGCAGATACCGGAGAACGGAAGAATTCCCGACCGGTACAGCTCTGGAAAATGAATGCGGAGCATGAGCAGCCAATCATTCGCGCACTGGATGCAGCATTTGATGTTCCTGCCGGTGCTGGGTCTCTGGAAAATCATATCATGGAAGCGGCAGAACGCCTTGCAAGGGATTACTGGGAGGAAAACCGCAGGCAGATCAGTGACATCGTTGCAGATTCCTATCTGGAAGGATATGATGAACTCAACATCGGAGCTTCCTTTAAGAGAGCTGCCGCTGTCAGCATCGCATATTCCGTCTTTACCCGGACGGTGGGCAATGCAGATGACTATTTTGAGCACGAGGATTTTCTGGACATCTTTGATTTTAATACGCAGGCTGCCGCCAATGTGCTGGGAACTGCGGTCAGCGAAATGTCCAGCCAGATCTTCCGGGAAATTGAACGTACGATCCGAACCTATGAAAGAGATAAGCAGGCAGAAAGGAGCCAAAACTATGATGGAGCTGAATTACACGAAGAACGGCGATTACCTGATTCCGGACATCCAGTTGTCGGTGCAGGAACAGAAGCCCCTGGGCAAGTACGGGAGGATGCGCAGAGCGTTTCTGCAGGAGAACAACACGCTGCTGTACAATCACCTGATCCTGACCGAGAAGCTGTACCCGCACCTGTGGGAGATTCAGGAGACCGCGACCGCACGGATGGAGCAGATGATGGCGGAGCTTCTGAAAGCGAATCCGGCACCGGACAAGAAATTGAACCAGATGGCCTGGGTGCAGCACATGAACATGCTGAAAGCGCAGGCAGAGGAAGTCATTCTGACGGAACTTATCAACAGCTAAACTTTATGAGCCTGTTTCAGTCCGAGGCAGAGCAGATTCAGAAAATTGATGCGGCGGCAGAAAATGCAGCCAGAGAAGCGGAGAGCGAAAAGCCCTCCGCTTTTGTCATTTCTGAGGATGAAATCGACCGGATGTTGCGAGCAGGTTCTAATTTTGAGGGCGGAAAAATCCGTATTTATGCGCTGTATCAGCAGCAAGGGGACGCGAAAGAACGAGCTGCATTTCTGAAAGCGGAATACGGTCTTGGCGGTCACAGCTATACCTTTATGGATGGCAGTCGTGGTTTTGCAGATTATGACGGAAAAGGTATTCTGCTTCGCAATTATGGCCATGATCGGGAAGTGCGACTCACATGGTCGGCGGTGGATAAGCGGTTAGACCGGCTTGTGGTAAATGGTCAATATCTTACCGCACTGGAAATGGAAGAGTATCGGAAGCTGGAGCAGGAATATGGTGCACCGCTTCCTATGCCGACTGCCGCCCATGTATTTCCGCCAACACCACCGGAACACTACGATACCGGAAATGAGCATGTGGACAACTTGCTGAATACGGCTGCGGATGTATATGCCCGGAGTGAACTGGCAGCACCCCAGCGGTTTACCGTGATGGAGACAGACGCTGGCTATGCGGTCTGGGATGATATTCAGGACGGCATTCATGTAGAGCCGGATGGTGTCAGCGAGGAGTTTACCAGCGAATGGGAGGCAGAGACCTACCGCCAGCAGCTGATTGAAAAAGTTCAGGAACGGGAAGCAAAAGACTGGCTCTATGTTGAACAGAGCAAGCAGAATTTGCAGCAGGACATTCCATTCCCAGATGTGGAATCCGAAGAAATACAGGAATCGGCTCACGCAGAGACAGATCCTCTGGCACTGGAAATGCAGGAACACGCCAGAGAACTTGCCAAAGAGTCTGGCTATGCGCCGGATGAACGGTTTGTAGTCACGATGACCGGCGAGAACTTCCCGGATTCTAAGGATGCGTTTGCCATCTGGGATTATGTCAAAGAAGAGTATTACGGATATTCAGACGGAAAAGTACAGACATTTGCCGATTATGTGAGTGCATCAGAGGCGTTGCAGGAGATTCGTGGCAGGAACATGGAGGCTGAAAAAGAGCCTGCAACTGTGCAGCCAGAACCCGCAGCTCCGGTGCAGCCGGATTATCGCGTTGGCGATACGCTGTATCTGGACGGAAAGGCATTTACGATTGAAAAAGTCGGGCTTTTCGATGTGGAACTTCGGGACCCGGATTCCGTGTATCCGATCTTCCGCTCGGAAAGCAAGGAAAATCTGGCAAGAATTTTGGGGCATGAGGAAAATGTTCACCTGCACAATCTGGTGGTTGATCTGAATTCTGGAAAAGAAGAAGCGTTCCGGGCAGGGCATGAAGCAAAACATGCGGAGAACTACCGCATCAACAGCTTTCACCTCGGCGAAGGCAGTCCTAAGCAGAAATTCCGTGCCAACATGGATGCCATCTACACGCTGAAAGCCTTAGAAAATCAGCATAGGGATGCGACACCGGAGGAACAGGAAACGCTGGCCAATTATGTCGGCTGGGGTGGGCTGGCAGATGCCTTTGACGCAGAGAAAACTGCCTGGACAGGCGAATATAAGGAGCTGAAAGCAGCTCTTACGGAAGAAGAATATGCCGCAGCCAGGGCTTCGACTCTGAATGCGCATTACACCAGCCCTACCGTGATCCGTGCAATCTATGAGGCATTGGACGGTATGGGATTTGAGAAAGGCAATATTCTGGAACCGTCGATGGGTGTCGGCAACTTCTTCGGTATGCTGCCGGATTCCATGCTGGGAAGCAGACTGTATGGTGTGGAACTGGATTCCATCACCGGGCGCATTGCGCAGAAATTGTATCCGCAGGCAGAAATCAAGGTGGCAGGCTTTGAAACCACCGACCGGCGCGACTTCTATGATCTGGCCGTGGGCAATGTGCCCTTTGGCAACTACCGTGTCAGCGATAAGCCCTATGATAAACTCGGATTTTCTATCCACAACTATTTCTTTGCCAAGGCATTGGATCAGGTTCGTCCCGGTGGCATCGTGGCCTTTGTTACCAGCCGCTATACGATGGATTCCAAAAATCCGGACGCACGAAAGTATCTGGCGCAGCGGGCAGAATTGCTGGGAGCTATCCGACTTCCCAACAACGCATTCCGTGCCAATGCCGGTACGGATGTGGTGTCGGATATCATTTTCCTGCAAAAGAGAGACCATCCCATTGATATCGAACCGGATTGGGTGCATCTGGGGCTGACATCGGAGGGTATTACCCTCAACAGCTATTTTGTTGACCACCCGGAAATGGTGCTGGGTGAGATTACAACGGAAAGTACCCAGTACGGCAAGGAAGAATGTACGGTCATTCCGATTCCGGATGAGGATCTGGGAGACCAGCTGCATGAGGCTGTGCAGCATATCGGCGGTCACTATGAAGCGCAGGAGCTGGCACCGGAGGAAGAACTGTCCTTGCAGGGCGAAACCATTCCGGCAGACCCTAATGTAAAGAACTTCTCCTATGCGGTGGTGGATGGGGATGTCTACTTCCGTGAGAACAGCATCATGCGAAAGGCTGACCTTTCTGCGACAGCCACCGGCAGGATCAAGGGCATGGTGGAGCTTCGTACCATTGTGCAGGAACTGATCGACTATCAGCTGAACGATTATCCGGAGGACGCGATTGCCCAGAAACAGCGGGAACTGAATGTAGCCTATGACCGATTCGCCGATCAGTATGGGCTTATCAACTCCCGTGCAAATGCGCAGGCTTTTTCAGAAGATTCGTCTTATTATCTGCTCTGCTCTCTGGAAAATGTAGATGAAAACGGCAGGCTGGAATCCAAGGCGGATATGTTCACCAAACGGACGATTCGACCGGAACGGGCTGTTACCAGCGTAGATACTCCGGCAGAGGCTCTGGCAATCTCCATCGGAGAGCGCGGCAAAGTGGATTTGCCCTATATGTCGGAGCTTTTAGGTACACCGGGAGAATTTGAAAAAATCCAGCAGGAACTGCATGGTGTCATTTTCAAAGACCCGATGACGCAGGGCGGCGAGGAAACCGGCTGGGTGACGGCTGATGAATATCTGTCCGGCAATGTCCGGGAAAAACTCCGCGTGGCAGAACTGGCTGCGGCTTCTGACCCTGCCTTTGCGGTAAACACGGAATATTTGAAGAAAGCACAGCCGAAAGACCTGGATGCGTCGGAGATTGATGTGCGCCTTGGTGCCACATGGGTCAATCGGGATTATATCCAGCAGTTTATGGAAGAAACCTTTGAACCGCCGTTCTATCTGCGCAGAAATATTGAAGTGAAATTCTCTCCCATGACGGCAGAATGGCAGATCACCGGTAAGAGTACACCGAGTCGGAATGATGTTCATGCCTATATGACCTACGGCACCAGCCGTGCCAATGCCTATCGAATTCTGGAGGATACGCTGAATCTGCGGGATATTCGTATTTACGATACCGTGGAGGATGCAGACGGCAAGCAGAAGCGGGTTCTGAATAAAAAGGAGACCACCCTCGCCCAGCAGAAACAGCAGGCCATTAAGGATGCGTTCCAGAACTGGGTGTGGAAAGACCCTTATCGCCGTGCGAACCTGGTGGAAAAGTATAACGAGCTGTTCAACAGTACCCGTCCTCGTGAGTACGATGGCTCCCACATCCGCTTTGGCGGCATGAATCCGGAAATCCGGCTGCGGGAACACCAGCAGAATGCCATTGCTCATGTGCTGTACGGTGGCAATACACTGCTGGCCCACGAAGTGGGTGCCGGTAAGACTTTCGAGATGGCCGCTTCTGCTATGGAGGCAAAACGGCTGGGACTGTGCCAGAAATCCATGTTTGTCGTTCCGAATCATTTGACCCTTCAGTGGGCAAACGAGTTCCTGCGCCTGTATCCGAGTGCAAAACTGCTGGTGGCAAGCAAAAAGGACTTTGAGACTGCCCGCAGAAAGAAGTTCTGCGCACGAATTGCTACTGGTGATTACGATGCAGTCATCATCGGGCATTCCCAGTTTGAGAAAATTCCGGTGTCCGCAGAACGGCAGGAGCGGATTTTGACTGCCCAGATTGATGAAATCGAAAACGCCATTGCTGAGATGAAATCCCAGAATGGCGAACGTTTCTCCATCAAACAGATGGAAAAGACCCGGAAAGGATTGGAGGCGAGATTGGAGAAACTCCGGGCAACCGACCGAAAAGACGATGTGATTACCTTTGAGCAGCTGGGCGTAGACCGACTGTTTGTAGACGAAGCACATGCCTTTAAGAATCTGTTCCTCTACACAAAAATGCGCAATGTTGCAGGCTTGTCCACATCGGAAGCGCAGAAATCTTCGGATATGTTTATGAAGTGCCAATATATGGACGAGCTGACAGGCGGGCGCGGCATCATTTTTGCGACCGGCACCCCGGTCAGTAACAGCATGACGGAGCTTTACACCATGATGCGGTATCTCCAGTACGGCACATTGCAGCAGAAAGGGCTGACCCATTTCGACAGCTGGGCTTCTACCTTTGGTGAGACCACCACGGCCATTGAGCTGGCACCGGAAGGAACCGGATACCGGGCAAGAACGAGATTTGCAAAATTCTTCAACCTGCCGGAGCTGATGAACATGTTCAAGGAAGTGGCGGATATCAAGACTTCCGATCAGCTGCATCTGCCGGTGCCGGAGGCAAAATTTGAAACCGTGGTAGTGCAGCCTTCGGAGCATCAGCAGGCGATGGTGGCGGAGCTTTCGGAACGGGCGGCGGCTGTGCATTCCGGCGTGGTAGACCCGTCGGTCGATAACATGCTGAAAATCACATCAGACGGCAGAAAGCTGGGACTGGATCAGCGGCTGATGAATCCTCTCCTGCCGGATGACCCCAACAGCAAGCTCAACGCCTGTGTGCGGAATGTGCTTCGGATTTATGAGGAAGGACAGTCGGATAAGCTGACCCAGCTGCTTTTCTGCGACCTCAGCACACCGAAAAACGATGGAACCTTCAATGTCTATGAGGATATCCGCGCCAAACTCATCCAGTCCGGCGTACCAGAAGAAGAAATCGCATTTATCCATGATGCGGATACCGAGGCAAAAAAGAAAGATTTGTTTGCTAAAGTCCGTACCGGGCAGGTGCGGGTGTTGTTAGGTTCGACACAGAAGATGGGCGCAGGCACGAATGTGCAGGACAGACTGGTGGCCGTGCATCATCTGGATGTGGGCTGGCGGCCTGCGGACATGACCCAGCGAAATGGTCGTATCATCCGTCAGGGAAACCGAAACAAAGAAGTGCAGGTTTATCAATATGTGACGGAAGGAACCTTTGATGCCTACCTCTATCAGACACTGGAGAATAAGCAGAAGTTTATCAGTCAGATCATGACCAGCAAATCTCCGGTACGTTCCTGTGATGATGTGGATGAGCAGGCTCTTTCCTATGCGGAAATCAAGGCACTTTGTGCCGGAGACCCGCAGATCAAGGAAAAGATGGATTTGGATGTAGATGTTGCAAGACTGAAAGTGCTGAAAGCAGACCATCAGAGCCAGCAGTACCGATTGGAGGATAAGCTGATGAAATATTTCCCTGCGGAGATTGAGAAAACGCAGGGTTTTATCAAAGGCTTTCAGTCGGATATTCGGACGGTGGCGGCACATCCGCTGCCGGAAGAAGGGTTCTGCGGTATGGAGGTGACTGGCACACAATTTACTGAAAAAGCGGAGGCCGGTGAAACAATCCTTGCGGTCTGTAAAGCCAATCAGAGTTTGGAGCCGGTGCCGCTTGGCAGTTACCGTGGTTTCAAGATGGAACTGGCATTTGACAGCTTCCAGAAAGAGTATCAGGTGCTGCTGAAAGGCGAGATGACCCACCGGGTACCCATCGGCACCAGTGCTGCGGGCAATATCCAGCGTCTGGACAATGCTCTTGCTGGGATTCCTGCAAGGCTGGAAAAAGCGGAACAGCAGCTGGACAATCTTAGGAGCCAGCAGGAAGCTGCGCAGGCCGAGCTTGGAAAGCCGTTCCCCCAGGAGGCAGAACTGGCGGAAAAGAGTGCAAGACTGGCAGAACTGGACGCACTGCTGAATATGGATGACCGTGAAAATGATGATCCAGACCGTGAGAGAACAACGGAAAAGCCGTCTGTCCTGGCAGAGCTGCGTGACCGTGCAGGGCGCATTCCGCCGATGACACATCGAAATGATGAGGAGGTGGCACTATGAGTGTTCGGGAACACTGGATCAATGTCCGGGTAAACCCGGAAGAGCTGGCGAGGATTCGTGAAAAGCAGAAAGAATTGGGGATTCGGAATACCGGTGCCTATATGAGAAAAATGGCGATGGACGGGTACTGCGTAAATCTTGATTTGTCGGATGTGGCGCAGGTATCCACACTTCTTCGCCGATGCAGCAACAACCTGAACCAGTACGCAAAACGCGCCAATGAATCTGGAAGCATCTATGCGGAGGATATCCGGGATTTGCAGAAGCGACTGGATGAACTCTGGGAGATGCAAAAGCTGATCTTAAAGAGGCTTTCTGGTATTCGATGACGGCGCAAACGTGCGGAATTTCTATTGCACATGGCACAGATGAAACAGTCTGTGTCATTACATATTTTTTGCAGGTCTTCCTGTTGACATCGTGGTGTTTGACAAGCGGGTACGATAAAATGAAGATGAAAAGAAAAACGAAGGGGTGAAATCCATGAAGATCGTATGTTTTTTGTTGAAGCTGGTGCTGAAAATCCTGTTGCTGCCGGTTGCGTTTCTGCTGCGATTTCTGTGTTTTATCTGGAATCTGCTGATGCAGTTATCCCTGTGGGTACTTTCGCCGGTAATGCTTTTCGTTCTTGGCTGCGGCATTTATTCTGTGGTTCGGGCGAGCTGGACGGATGTGTTCCTGCTGACCCTGATTGAGATGGGACTGTTCGCAGCTGCGGTTGGAGCGGGCGGCATCATGGAACTGATGGAACGGCTGTGCGAGTGTGTAGAGGATGTTTTGACAATTTGAGTTCAGGAGGGATTCGATGGATATTCAGTTTATGAAAGATTATTATGATTTACGGTACGAGGAAACAGATGGAGAGAATCATTTTGTGGAAGAGACTGCTTATCAGGAAAAACAGTCTGAGCAATCGAAGATGGAAGACCAGCTGATGGAAATGGTGGGCGGCAGCGAATCTAATGTGTGGAAGCTGTACGAAAGCATTATGTGCGTCTATTTCGATATGGAAGAAATCATCAAGCAGGCCGTTTATTTGCAGGGAGCTTATGACCGGGAACGGATGTTAAAATGAGAATAGTAGATTGGTAAGAGCTGCCTTCGGGTAGCTCTTTTTAGATGGAGGAATATGAAAATGGCGGCTACAAGACTAATTGCGCTGCATATCAATAAAGGAAAGACGGTAGCGCAGTGTCTGGCTGACCGTACTGATTATTCTGAGAATGCAGCAAAGACGGAAGATGGAAAATATATCAGCGCGTATGCCTGTGACGCAAAGACCTGTGATGAAGAATTTCTGCTTTCCAAACGGCAGTATGAGCATATCACCGGTAGAACCCAGGCGCATGATGTGATTGCATATCAGATTCGGCAATCCTTTAAGCCCGGAGAGATCACGCCGGAGGAGGCGAACAAGGTTGGGTATGAGACGGCCATGCGATTCACCAAGGGAAAACACGCATTTATCGTGGCTACCCATGTTGATCGTGCGCACATTCATAACCATATTATTTTTAATTCAACTACATTAGACTGCACCAGAAAATTCCGAGATTTTCGCTTATCCGGTCTTGCGCTGGCAAGGCTCAGTGATATCGTCTGCCTGGAACACCGGTTGTCGGTCATTGTCCGAAAGCCCTACGGGGAGCGGAAGAAGAGAACGGAATACCCGGAGAAAAAGTCGCAGCGGGATGAAATCTGTGAGGCCATTGATGCAGCATTGGAAAGAAAGCCAAAAGACTTCCAGGAACTGATTGGAATTTTGCAGGAAGCAGGGTACGAGTATAAAGATGGAAAACAGCCTGCCCTGCGGGGGAAAGGCCACGCCAGATTTGCTCGTTTCCGTTCTCTTGGTAAAGGATATTCGGTTGAAGAACTCTGTGGAGTGATTGCCGGGAATGCGGTTCACAAAAGCAAATTTGCAGAGAAAATCCGCACAAGCGCACGGTCTGCACAGGTGCATCAGAGAACAGAGCTGTCGTTCCTGATTGATGTCCGTGCCAAAATGCAGGCGGGCAAAGGCGCGGGATATGCGCGTTGGGCGAAAGTCTTTAATCTGAAGCAGATGGCAAAAGCCATGATGTTCATGGAGGAGCATGGAATCAAGAGTTATGCAGAGCTGAAAGAAAAAGCAGATGAAATTTCTGAAAAATGCGATGCGCTGCTGGAATCTGTAAAGGCAGATGAGGCACGGATGTCGGAAGTGTCGGTGCTGCGGAAGCATCTAATCAATTATGCCAAGACAAAAGATGTTTTTGC
>ERZ857982.3146-NODE-3146-length-11637-cov-2.522017_pt1 | contig 11637 bp, 7 predicted proteins | sample MGYA00519955_ERZ857982 | MGnify/ENA primary metagenome ERZ857982 (study PRJEB31778, sample SAMEA3449416) | human gut metagenome | biome: human gut; feature: human-associated habitat; material: faeces | place: United Kingdom | collected 2010/2012 ... | reverse complement strand
TAGGCTACCTTTGACACAAGCTCATAGGTGCTGTCTTTGTAGGCAATCTGTTCTCCGTTGTATTCGATACCATTCTGATTGAGAGAAGGGTTATCCATGTGTGCCTCCTATCACGTTCAGTCGAAAAGCAGTGAGTTTGTTTTCATCCTGTGCTTTACAGTCCGCCTCCGCCTTTATTTCCGCCAAACTCGCAACCGTGTGTATGATCATGCCCATAATACCACCTTCCATAGCGGTACCCGTAATGCGGAGGGCAATTTGCGCAGTCACCAGTACAATGTCCGTCGTGGGACTGGCATTTCTTATCCAAAAGACTTCCAATCGCAAGTGCCATACCGAGCTTTGAGAAGAACCCGAGCTTTGGCTCTTTTTGCTTCGGTTCGTCAAAATCGGTCTCATCTACTACGGAAGAAGCTTCATTCTCGTCATTTGCAAACACAGTTACATGGTTTCGCCTTGCTACAAGCTCAAGAACTTCATCGTCTACGGCACCCCAAAGGTCTTCCAACTGCTCCTGCGTAAAGGTGCATTTTGCAGATTTCAGTAGTTCATTCATGGCTGATATATCGCAGCAGCCGGAAAGGTCATAGATTTCATCTGGCGTGAACTGGACACCATAGGCAACCGCTTTTTTTATAAGTCGTGATGCTGCCTTCTCATCCATATACTCCTGCGCGACCTCAGAGATTTCGGCGGATGCACCAAACGAGGTCAATGAGGACATCTTCTTGATCTGCGTGCTGGTTGCCCATTCGTAGAACTTCTCATAATAGGAGTCCCAATCCATTCATCGATCACGCCCTTCCAATGATTTCAGGAGTTTCCTCTACGGGCTTTGGAACAGAAAAACTCATGTGATGCTCAATAGAACATATTGTTCCTCTCAATTTACTGCCTGAGCTTTCGTCTGGAACGAAAACCGCCTCACCTCGCTTCAAGGTACGATCCTCCGTTCGGTAGAACTTTATCGTGTTTGTTCCATCCAGCTTTACAAGGCAGTAAACATATACATGGAAATCATCTGCTGCATACGGATCATGTTTTCCAATCGGGTCACTGCCACTTTTTGACGTGCATTCGGGAGATGTCTCACCCACAATATTCTCGGAGGAATCATCTGGGATGATCAATTCATCATCCTCGTTTTCATTAAAGCTATTGAACTCCGCTGTATCTATTGCTGCATTATATTCTTCCTCAGTCTCGTAGTCTTCTGGTGAAATCCCGTAGTCTGAGCCATCTTCACAGTAATCACGCCATCCGTGTTTTTCCCTGCTTAGAGCCTCATTATATTCGTCTCTTGTCTCATAATTGTTTGGATCAATACCGTATGCGCTGCCATCTTCACAATTCAAACGCCAAGCATAGCGATTATCACGGGGAGCCATGTATGCGGCTGTGCTAATTGGTAAATCATCATCAGAATCAAAAGCTCCCATTGCGCCAAGGACACTGCCAAACTTGATGATGTCATCGGTGTCCTTAATTAGCCCCATGCCCATTGCAGCACCGGTTGCAGCGTATGGATCAATTTTCTTGCTGCGTTTTGTCCCATTTTCCTGCCTACGTTTTGCTGCAAGATAATCTAAGGTCATTGCTCCGGCAAGATCAATCAAGGTATCTATTACGGGAATGCGCTCACGTTTTTTTGACCGTTTTTTCTTGGACACGGGTACGCCTCCTTCCAATCAGGGCTTTGGCGTCACTCAACGCCCAATGCTTTATAAACAGCGTCTTCCGCACTCTGATAGAAAATCAGGTTGAAGCAGCCGATTAGATCGGCGGGAGCTGTTCCGAGGTCAGCCGCAGAGGTAATGGGAAGAAGCACCTTCTTTGCACCGCTATCGAGGCAGACCTGAAGGGCATTTGCAAGCTCGTCCACCTTGAGCATCGTTCCGGCAATGCTGATCTCGCCCAGCACCGCCAGACTGCTGAGGGTCGGTTTCCCAAGCGCAATCGAGCAGAGTGCAATCAGCGTGGGAAGCGCAAGTTTCTCGGTCATGCCGATGCCCTGCAAATCCTGATAGTTGATGATATAGTCCTTTGTTGTTGTGCTAATCGCGCCGCTGATGCGGTTGCCGTTTGCTTTCAGATAGTTGAATGCGGTATTTGCCGCTTCCTTGCATTTTCCGTCAGAGTTCAGTCCCGTCCGCTCAAACTTGCCGTTGCCGGGAAGCATCTGAGATTCCAGACGGAAGACGCCGATCATGCCGCTCTTTCCCTGAGAAACCGTATAGACCTGACCGGGATTGCACATTCCTTCGGGGATGAGTTTTCCGCCGCCCTGTTCCGGGACAGAGACGAAATGTTCCTCAAAGGTATCGTTGTCAATGTACGAAAAATTGACGTCATAGAACTCCATACCGCCCAGCTTTTTGAGCTGCTCCTTGACGCGGCGGCGCATTTCGAGCGCAAACTTGAGGATTTCTTCAAGCTGTTCTTTCGTGAACTCCCCGTCCGGATAGAGCAACTTGATCATTCCGCCGACCATCTTGCGGACGGCAATGGTATCGCGCTGATTAAGGTTTTTGCCGAGGCGGAAATACTTGTCCAGCGCATCGCCGTACTGCTCCTTGCGAAGCTCCCGGATAAACTCTGCCAGATAGTCGGTGATGAAGCCATAGTCGTTGGTGAAATGCTCCGGGCGGAACTTCGGTATCTCCCAACCGGGAATATAACAGTGCATACGGTCAAGGAATGCTGTGTCCGTTCCCATTTCGGGAGGGAATGGGTCAAAGAGGCTGGACGTTTTCAGCAGCACATCCACGCTCTGATTGATGTTGCCGACGAAGACCATAGAAGCGGTCGCGGCTTTTTCTTCCTTTCCACGAGCAAAGGAGCCGGACGCCATATAGTCCTTCATGATCTGGATGCCGTCTTTGTCCTTGAACTTGATACCAGCAACCTCATCAAAAGCCACACAGTCCCACAGACCCACTAAACCAACGGTCTTTCGTCCCATGTTGTAGAACAGGTTTGCCACAGTCGTTTGTCCACCGGACACCAGAATGCTGTTGGGGCTGATTTCCTTATAGATGTGGGATTTACCGGTGCTGCGGGGTCCAAGCTCGCAGAGGTTGAAGTTGTTCTCCACCAGCGGCAACATACGAGCCAAAAGGAGCCATTTCTCCCGCTGGTTCAACTGCTCCGGCTCATAACCGCAAGAGCGCAGCATAACATCCATCCACTCGTCCTGCGTGAAGGCTTTACGCCCGGTGCGTACTTCCTCAATATCGATATGAGGCATCTGGATCGGTGTTAGTTTACGGATGCTGATTGGAGTAAGGTCCTTCTGCTTTTTCTGGCTGGACTGCAACGGTTCACCGCCCAGATCAACAAGGCCAAAATTATTGTCGCCCTCTACCTCATAATCCAGCTGTACAATACACCAGATGCCTCCGCAGAGCAGCCGATCATATTTCTCCGGATACTCATCCGCAATTGGCACCTTATCCAATCCCAAATTAGAAAAGCTAGCGAAAAAGCAGTTCTTCTTAATATCGAGATTGACCGTGATCATATCAATAACGGTATGGCTTCCCTTTTTTCGCAGCTGCGACAGAATTTTCTGTGCCTCATCCGGACGGACAAAATTGTCCGCTAAGATCCGTTTTACATTTTGTACGCCTTTTTCAATAATGGCTTCGTCATCCGAACTGCAGTACTGGCCCAATAAAAACTCCAGCACATAAACCGGGACATTCGCACCTTCCTTGATCTTTTTAGTCAGATCCTTGCGAACGATCTTTCCATCAAAATTCTGCCGTAATTTTTCCTTGATTGCGTCTCGACGGCAGCTATTTTCCGCATTCGGCTCCATTTATAGTCCTCCTGCTCCCATCAGTTAAAAAAATCGAATTCATCAATCGCAAATGCAATATCGATCTGGAACTGTTCCCGCTGCTGCATCTGCTGACCCTGCTCATCCGCAATCACCAGATAATAGGTTGCTGTATTGCTGAACTTCATCGATTTGAGGTTGAAGTTGCAATGGAACGTACGATCTGCGCCGTTCTCACTGGTTTTGTCCGCAATGATCTTCTGGGTATCGCTGATAGGCTTTCCGTATTCATCCGTAAACCACACCAGATAAGTAGCAGCCTCACGGTTTGCACTTACCGCATCTTTCTGGTAGAAATCCAGTGAAAAGATCATATTGCTGATCTTCCGACTGGAAGAAAGCAAACTCACTGTTACGGGGAGCGTATCATACTTCTGCTTATTGCGCCGATATTCCATAGAGCCGTTGCGCAGATAATGATATTCGATCACCGGAACCGTCATTTCCTGCAGGCTGATACCGCCATGCACAAAATTCAGCCCGCCACCATTCATCTTGATGCGAATACCTTCCCGTGGAGCAAATCCAGTGTATTCCGTTTTTCCGTCCAGGAATTTTACAGGAAGCAAATACTGCGGATTCGCCTCCTTCTGCATGATTGCATAGCGTCTGCCATATTCCACTTCCATATCATGGAAGCTGGTTTTATCCACTTTGTCATCCTCGGTCAGCGGACTGTAAGTGTACAGGAAGCCATGATCTGCCGTAATCAGAATGTTCGCCCCGCCGAAGTCATTGACGATAATGCGCACCATATTCTTCAGTTCACTGATAGCCCTATCGCATGCCGGGAACACAGAGGTGTCCGAAGTATGGCTTGCTTCGTCAATGGTATCATGGTAGATATAGACTACATCCATCCCCTTGACCAGTGCCGCACGCTCTGCACGTTTCATCCCGATGATGTTCTTATACTGCAACGCCACGCTGGCCGGATTTACACCTTTCAGGACCTTATCCCGGTTCGTGCTTGCGGTAGACTGCCCATCGGCCAGAACATTCAGTACCTCATTTTTCAGTTCAGCCGTCAACGCCTTATGTGGGAGCAGTGCCGCCATGCCAAATTTCGTGATAGACGGGAAGATGCCCTGCATACTGCCGAGTTTCACATTGCTCTGCGTTTCTCTGCGCAGTTCATCTGCCAGTGATGCCGCCACCTCGTAACGCATAGCATCCGAGATGATCACGAACACGCGGCTGTCTGCCGGACGGATGTGCTCATTGTAGAAATCCGACTGCTGCGGAATTTCCAATACGCGGCCATGCTCTGCCATCTCATCAGCACATACATCCGACCAGTTTTTGCCGAGGCCTCCCAGAAACCAGTAGGAGTACAGTCCCTCTACCTTATCTACAACATGCTTGAACAGGTCGTCCAGTTTGATATTGGAGGTTTCCAGACTTCTCTGGAAGCTCAGATGGAACAGTCGATAATAGGTGTCCATCCTGTAATAGTCCTCCGCATATTCTTTCCAGACCTGCTTTGCGTCCGGGGTATGGAACCCTGCGGAGTGCTCTTTGAAGAACTCCTGCATGTTGGCCACTTGCAACAGACCCTCGTAGAAATTTCGGAAGTACTCGTACCAGACACAGGTGCGACGTTTTTCCACCGTCTTTGTGATCACATCCACATCAATGATATGGTCACTGATCTCCGTCATCAGCTTGCTCAGGACAACCTCGTTGATGCACGGGAAACACTCCGTTGCCGCCAGATCATCAACCGTCAGTTTTTCCAGCCTCTGCGGCAGATGTGCTTCATCTTCCACATAGCGGGCCACGTCATAAAGCTGCTGCAGATCACCACTGTGCAGCCACTCCGACACCAGCTCGTAGCAGTACGCCTGATGCGGAATGGAAAGGAACTTCTCAAGCCCTGCCAGAAATTCCGGGCGCAGTGTGCGCGTAGAAGCTGTCAACAGAAGATGAATTGCCAGCTGCCCAAGATCCGGCTCTTCCTCTGCATAGCCACAGCCCTGCCGAACCATTGCCCAGAAAGCTTCTTCTGCACTATAATCCACAAAACTCTGATAGATTGGATTCTGCGCTTTATCCAACCCGCCACGAAGTACGTTCAGCAAGATTTCATTGGGCTGTGCTTTTTTCATACCGCAGAGCGCCGCCATCACGGCCATGTGCAGCTGTGCCGGAGTGGCAGGTATCTTATCCTGTGCCATGATTTTGGCACGACGAGCCTGTGCACCAAAAAACTTCCGGTAGTGCTTCACCAGCTTGCGCATAGAGGGATTGTCCAAGATATCCAGTTCCTGCATCCAGTTGGAAACAGCATCCGTCCGGTAGCTTTCGCTGTATAGTTCAATATCCAACAGCCAGTCATCCTCCTGCCGCTCGTAGGAAATGGGGCAGTAGACAACATAGTTGCTCGTCAGGTCATCCACCGACAGCATTTTTTTGACCGCAAAGGTATTGCTGCCGGTCAGTGCAACCAGCTTAGCATTTTCAAGCCGGATCTCATCCAGCTTGTCCGCATATTCATGCTCTTCATCATACCAGAAGATGATCCGGCGCTCATAAAATTCCGGCAGCGGTGCCGCAAACCGGCGGTTGAAATCTAGTACGATTTTATCTGTTTCCACAATACTTCCTCTTTACTTTACTTCGCTTGCAATTTTAGACAAACTATCAGACATTCTTTTCTCTGCCGCGGCTTTCTTTTTTGCTTGATTCCACTCTTCAAGAATCATAAAAATACATTCTTGTAGTACAGGGAAATACGTAATACAGTCATCTTCTGATAATTCATGGATGCCCTTACTGATAATTCCATAAATTGTAGAATTGCTTGTTAGCATATCTGGTAAATAATTTTTGAGCAATTGGATTCGATCGCGTACCTTTTCACTTTGATATTGATCCTCCGTAATGACTCCTTCTCCTACTGCCATATTCTTTGCATCGTTAATAAGATGCTCTATAATACGCCGAAGGTATACATACGATCCGATACCAATCCCCTGTGCATGTAACCCTATTGCGCGTCGCATAGCTCGCATATCTTCTTTTGATAGAACTTTTTTATATTGATTCAGTTCAGGAAAAGCCAAATCTGCGACGGATGGAAACTGTCCAATTTTTTGTAGAGTATTATTCTCTGTCCGAACAACGTAATCCAGTCTATGTCCTTCATCCATTGCACAAACAAAGGAAAATGTCATTAGCCTCGTTGCTTTCTGCGTCTGCCAATAATTCCATCCCCATTCAGATGGTTTATCTCCCTGTTCCGTTCCGCATGATCTATGCAAATGCTGTATTTGACGCAGTTCATTAGCTAAAAATTTCTTGGTTCCAATATCTTCGCGGTATGTAATCGGCGACATAGTAAAAACACGTTCAGCTTTACACTGTGGACAGAATGAACTTATTCTTACTTCACCGGCAATTAAACTACATAATTCTTCAATATTTTCTTCCGTAACGTCAATGGTATCATATAGACCACTATTCAGTAGAAATGTCGCAAAAGCATTTTCCATTTGTTTTTTACCTCACTTAATCTTCGCCAGCACGTCCTTAAAGATCTCATAGTTATGCTTCACACCATCGTCCAGATCAAGCTTAATCATCTGATCGGCCAGCGCGTGAACTTTTTCCTCATACTGATGCAGCTCAGTGTCCTGCGCCTGCACTTTGTTCAGCTGCTTGGTCAGCTTGACACGCTCGCTGGTGCTGGTGGCAGCGGCCACCTGTTTTTCCAAACCTTCGATGGCAGTACGGTAGCGCGCCTGCTGCTCGTGGACATAATCGGTGCGGATGCGCGCAATGGTATCCGGCTGGTAGCGGTGCAGGTAGATCAGGCACTTGAAGCCATTTTTCTTACCGCTGTCAAACAGCCAGTAGATGGGGCGCTTCTGATAAATTTTGCAGTGGTCGGTATAGAAATCGTTCAGGAAGTAGTTGCGGATGACCTCTTTCGGCTGGCCTTTGCCGCCAAGCGCCTTAGCGATGAACAGGAGATTATCCTCCAGCGAGCTGTCACCGTATACCACCCGCACAAACTCCACAAAGTGGCCCATCATGTCATCTTCAAAGTATTCGTCGTCACAGATGGGAATAATACCGTCTGCATCCGGCTTATAGATATTGTATTTGCCATCATCCCATGTACCGCCTGCGTAGGCAAGGCCATCATAGGTGGGAGAGTAGCGGCCAAACATACAGCCCACAGCGTAGGAGATAAAGGAGCGCACATCCCGGCCAAGGTCCGCTTTGCGCACGGTCACATCCTTATCTTCTACTTCCGGGGTCAGTTCATCCTGCAAGCCGTAAATATCAATAAAAATACGGTTCAGTTCTTCCTCGTTGGATTTCAGATGATTAAATCGGTCGTCACATTCCGCCTGCCACTGGTTAAAGGCTTCGGAAATAGTGGAAACATTACGGAGCAATGGGTGTTTCTTAAAGTCCCAAGAGGTTTCAAAGGAGTTCCAGTCACTTGCCACATTTTTAATGTTTCTATCTACCAATATTTCTATATTATCGTCATGGATATCTGCACTCATAGGAATATTCATAATGTCTCCAACTTGTATATTTACAGTCGGATTAAACATGTCGATAATTCTCTGTGCAACTTTAGAATTCAAAATTGCCAAAACGATGGGTTGCTCTTTCAATGAAGGCATTATTCCGCATGATGCGGATTCCATAATGAATCCCTCTGGCATATATCTTGCTGAAAATCGCCCTGTTGTGATTTTGGACCAAGTAATTCCTTCATGGAAATACAAATCTGTATTAAACAATCTTCTTGACCAAGACTTGGTGTTGGGATCTTTGGGATTATGTGTTACCCAATATTTAATTTCTTCTCCATCATTATTCCAATTCATCACATAGTCAAAATTCCCATACCATCTCTGAAAACCGCCACCTTTCAATGTAGGAATCCACTTGTAACCTTTTCCATCATAGTTTTTTGATATATGAAAACCAATCGTCCTAGAATCAACTTCTTGCCATATTCTCAAGAAACGCGAATTATCTCCCGTACTTGAGCCTGCAAGTGTCCTATATAAATCTCCAAGTTTTGGCATTCTTTCAAAGTCAGAAATAAGTTGTTGACTTCCCCAATAAATCACTCCATTTCCAGGAATCTTTCCAAAATCTTCCTGATTTACAGTGTAGCGATTTTCCCCTGCAAGGAACATATCTTCTTTTCCCTGCTGAGAAGTCGGCTCAATCAGGCGGCAATAGGTGCCCTTATAGCCCTCTACATAGTTTGCGCAGCGTACAAAGGCGGTGGTCTGCACCACCTCGCCGCCGATTTCTTCAAATGCTCGTGCGCCCAGATGTGCCATGCTGACGGTTTCAGTCAGCATCATCTTCTCCCGCAGTTTTGCAAAGCTGGACAGGAACATCCATGCGTGTTGGGTGATCATTGCCTGATAACCGTTCTGTTTTGCCATACGGGAGCATACTTCAATAAACACGGCAAACAGATCGCTCTTGCTGTCCGGGTAGTATTTTTTCACATACTCAGATAAATCCGAGTTCATATTAGATGCACCCATATACGGCGGATTGGTAACGACCACATCGTATTTTTGTGCCAGCGTCTGCGCCACCTGCACCAATGGGAGTAATTTTTTGCGAATACTCTCTCGATGGAACGAGGACTCGTCTGTCACCTCGTCAAACCGGACATAGAGGGCATCCCAGTCCTGCGGGGGGATGGTAAGGATGGAGCCGTACTCCTTGGCATCGTAAAGCTGGGTGAGGATAGTGTGCATAGCATCTTTCAGTTCCGGCTTGCCGTTGCAGAAATACTCCACATCCGGCTTTTCGATGCGGTTGCTTTCCTCAATGGCATACACATGAGGCTGGGTGGTGTGGCTGAAAAAGCGGCGGTCGTACCGGCGGGCCTTCATCATCACCGCAAAATAGGCCAGCTGGGCGGCGCGGTCGTCAATATCCAGACCATAGAGGTTGTTCTGCAAAATGCTGGTCACGGCATCGCGGGGCGTGTAGCCGTAGTTCTCGTAGATCTGCATCAGTACATCGAACAGATACGCCAGAATATGGCCGCTGCCGCAGCAGGGGTCGATGACCTTGATCTGTTCCGGGGTCAGGTCGGCATACTGTTTGCTGATCTCGGACAGTTGGGCCTGTACCTGCGGCTCCTGCTGGGCTTCCTCCAGATAATAGTGCCACTTGGTGTCCTCCGGGTCACGGTTTCCGGCAGTATAAGCAGCCTGTTCCTCCGGTGTGGGCAGCAGCTGTGTTTTGGTGTCCGGGTGACCCTCCACCCACAGGCGTCCAAGGCTGTTTTCCACCATGTACCGCACGATCCAGTCCGGGGTAAAAAGCTGGGTCGCCGCCGGGATGTTGTCCTTGCTGATCTTGACGTTTTTCTTGAGGGCAGCAAACACCTCGTCCTTTTTCTCGCTGTTGTAGTACTGATACAGCCAGCCAATAATCTGGACGGCATCCTGCCAGTTGTCCTCCGGGACCTGGGAGATCATCTGCTCGATGACGCTGCCCTCCCGGAGCAGGTTATCCGGCAGAAGCAGTTCCGTGTAGTCCGCAATGGTCTGGAACATTCCGGGCAGAATGCTGTTCAGCGCGTTGCATTGCACGATGAGCAGGTATTTGTACAGTTCTTCGGTCTGCTCGGTCTCTTTCAGGGCGTAGACTTTGTCCTTATCCAGCTTATCCAATTCCAGATGCAGGGCTTCGGCCAGAATCTGGGGCTTGAACGCATTGTTTTCATCCGTAAACACGCGCACATGGCTGGGCAAATAGCCGTTGACCTCCATGAACCGCAGTGCCGAGAAGCGGTTGAACCATGTATACGCCACCTCTTCCATAACCTGCTGGTAGCCTTTTTCGTTGATCTGTGCGATCAGTGCCCTGCGCTGCTGCATCTCTTCTGCAGACAACACTTTGCCGTTGATGCTATCAGCACCGGCGTCCACCATTTCCGTTTCCGTAATGCCGTACTGCTGGGCTTTCTGCGCCACGCGGGAGATCAGTTCTTTCCGCGCCCAGACCGCATATTTCTTGATGGCGTTTTTATCCATGATGGTTCTCCTTATTCCCATTCCGCTTTTGCTTCGTCACAATGCTTTGCGTAATCCAAAAGGCGATCATACGTTATAATTTCATACGATACTTGATAGCGTTTTCTATTGCTTTCTGCATCCAGTCCATTACGCCTTCCAAGGATTGCACGATAATCGTATTCAATCACAGTCATCGGGTCCCGAATTTCTGTCTCGGCCCATGTATGAACTGCCGCGTTACTGCAAAACGCCGGTTTCCCCTTTACCAGTTCTGCAAGCTGACTTCGGAATGCCGGTTCATTCATACCAATATAGCTTTTCCAGTCTTCTAATTGATTATAAGCTTCATTCATTCCTTGGCTGAACCGTCTTTTTTTATTATAAATTGTATCTGTTGGGCTCTGAAGCTCGATCAAAACGCACTTCCAGCACCCTGAACACGCACACAAAATGATAAAATCCGCACGATATTTTGTTCCAATCTGAAATTCAGGCTGAATCACCATGCAGTTCCAGTACAATCCACCGATTCCGCGCAATAATTCCCTATGACTTTTCAAATATGTATCTATGTCGTGTTCATTTCTTGCGTTGTCCAATACTGCCTTGAGTTCTTCATATTGTCCCATTTTGATTCCTCAGTTCAGCTTGATTTCATCGCAGTTGTCCAGCAGATTGCGCAGCTGCTCGCGGACTTTTTCCACATAGGCATCAATGTCTGCATCGTTCCGCAGTGTCTTGGCTGGGAACAGGATCTGGCGGCTGTAAGATTTC
>ERZ857982.3134-NODE-3134-length-11668-cov-2.882976_pt1 | contig 11668 bp, 11 predicted proteins | sample MGYA00519955_ERZ857982 | MGnify/ENA primary metagenome ERZ857982 (study PRJEB31778, sample SAMEA3449416) | human gut metagenome | biome: human gut; feature: human-associated habitat; material: faeces | place: United Kingdom | collected 2010/2012 ... | reverse complement strand
CCGGGGGGTCTCTTTTTTGCTTCTGTTTTTATTCCACAGGGACGGTCCATCCATAGGGGTCCGGCTCAGTGCCCCACTGGATGCCGGTGAGGGTGTCGTACAGCCGCTGGGTCAGACGGCCGATCTGGCCGCCGTTGACCGTGACCACCTTGTCTCCCATGGCCAGCTCCCCGATGGGGGAGACCACGGCGGCGGTGCCGGAGCCCCAGGCCTCCTCCAGCTTGCCGCTTTCAGCGGCGTCAAACAGCTCTTGGGCGGAGATGAGCCGCTCCTCCACGCTTACGCCCCAGTCCCGGAGCAGCTCCAGGCAGCTTTTGCGGGTGATGCCGGGCAGCACCGAGCCGGTGAGGGCGGGGGTGACCACCTTGCCGTCAATCTTGAACAGCACGTTCATGGCGCCCACTTCCTCGATATACTTGCGCTCCACACCGTCCAGCCACAGCACCTGGCTGTAGCCCAGGTCATGGGCCTTCATCTGGCCGATCAGGCTGGCCGCATAGTTGCCGCCGCATTTTGTAAAGCCAGTTCCGCCAGGGCAGGCGCGGACATAGGTGTCCTCCACATAAATTTTGACAGGCGCCAGCCCTTCCTTGTAATAGGCGCCGGAGGGGGAGCAGAGGATGAAGAAGAGATAGCGCTTGGACGGATGTACGCCCAGATACGGGTCTGTGGCGATCATGGCCGGCCGCAGCACCAGCGAGGTGCCTGGGGCGTGCGGCACCCAGTCCCGCTCCAGATCCACCAGGGCATTGAGGGCCTGGCAGTAGAGATTCGGGTCCATGGTGGGCATGCACATGCGTCGAGCGGAATCATTCCAGCGCTGGGCGTTGTTCCGGGGGCGGAAGAAAAGGATCTCGTCGTTTTTGCTGCGGTAGGCCTTCATGCCCTCAAAGATCTCCTGTGCGTAGTGGAACACCACGGTAGCGGGGTCCAGTTCAAAGGGGCCATAGGGGACGATGCGGGCATCGTGCCAGCCCTCGCCCTCTGTATAATCCATCACGAACATATGGTCAGTGAACTTTTTGCCAAAGCCCAGCTTGCTCTCGTCCTGCGGCTTCTCCTTGGGAGAAGTGGTGCGGGTGATCTTGATATCCAACATGATAATTTTCCCTCTTTTCTGATCTCACACAGCCAACGCGGGCAGCACGCCCCGCGCCAAAAATGCCGAATGTTGTTTTCTATTATAGTATGCTGAATTATTTTTTCAAGGAATCAAAAAATCTTTCATCTTTGAGGCGTGTAAGTTGTGGTAAAGTATGATAGAATAAAGCGTGGAGCGTACAAAAGAAAGGACTCTTTTTTATGATAAACGGCGTGATTTTTGATATGGACGGCACCATGTTCGACACCGAGCGGATGTGGGCCACATTCTGGGACCCGGCCCTCAAGGCGCTGGGCCTGCCCTACAAAGAGGGCCTGGCCGAGGCCGCCCGGGGCACGGCGGGCGAGACCACCCGCAACGTGGTGCGGAGCTTTTACGGCCCGGACTGCGATGCCGATGGCATCGTGGAGAGCCTGCACCGGGTAGCGGATGAAGTCTTCCTCTCCGCCCCTGTCCCTAAAAAGCCGGGGCTGGACGCCCTGCTGGCCTGGCTGGACGAGCAGCGCCTCCCCATGGCCGTGGCTTCCTCCAGCCGGGAGGCCATGATCCGCAACAATCTGGACCAGTGGGGGATGACCCATTACTTCAAGGCTATCGTCTCGGGCCAGCATGTGGCTCACTCCAAGCCGGACCCGGAGATCTTCCTCCTGACCGCGGAAAAGCTGGGCGTGGAGCCCGCCCGCTGCCTGGTGCTGGAAGACAGCTACAACGGCGTCCGGGCCGGTGCCCGGGGCGGTTTTATCACCGTCATGGTGCCCGACCTCGTCCCCGCCGACGACGAGATGCGGAGCCTGTACACCATGGAGTGCGCCTCGCTGGACGAGGTGCTGGAGAAGCTGAAAAACGATCAGCTGTAAAACAAAAAGCGCTGTTGCAACACACAACAGCGCTTTTTGCTTTTCTTTATCGGGATAGAGAGCCTCCGCTTACAGCTCAGCGGTAGCCTCGATCTCGCACAGGACGTTCTTAGGCAGGGTCTTGACGGCCACGCAGCTGCGGGCAGGCTTGGAGGTGAAGTACTTTGCGTACACCTCGTTGAAAGCAGCAAAATCGCCCATGTCCGCCAGGAAGCAGGTGGTCTTGACGACCTTGTCAAAGCTGCTGCCGGCAGCCTCGAGGATGGCGCCAACGTTCTTGCAGCTCTGCTCAGCCTGAGCAGCGATGCCCTCGCCGACGGAGCCGTCAGCGGGGTTCACCGGGATCTGACCGGAGGTAATGACCAGGTTGCCGACCACAAAACCCTGAGAGTAGGGGCCGATTGCGCCGGGAGCTTTTTCCGTGTTGATAACTTTCATGATGCTTCTCCTTTTTTCTTCTTTCTGATCGTTTGGGAGCTGTCTGCCGCGGGCAACGCCGCCGCAACTTGTTACCCCCTATAACAAGTAGTCTACACCTCCGCGCCCCGCATGTCAACGGTTTTGGGGGATTCCGCGCCGCGCTGGTGTGTGTTTTTTTGATTCTCTTATTTATAATGTAGGCGGTCGGAGGTCACTCCTCTTTTTTGGCTTTGGCTGCACCGGATTTCTTCTGCATTCTCCACAATGTCGTCCGTCCGAAACCCAGCTTATCGGCAATGGTGTTGTCGTTGTACTTGAGCAGCCGCTTCATCTCCGCAACGCCCTCCACAATGGCCTCCGGGTTGCTGCCGGCGGGGTCCTGCAGGGCAGGGTATTCCTGCCGCAGCTGTTCCAGAAGCTCGTCCTCGCCAATGGCCTTGATGAGGAGCTGCCGCTTGACGCCGGGGGAGGGGTTCATGGCCTGCCGGTAGAGGTAGACATACCGCTTGACCACCGCCGAAAGGGTGATGAGGTTGGTGGGCCAGGCATAGAACCGGAGCAGCTCGTCCAGTTCTTTCCAGAGTTCTTTCTGCCCGCGCAGCGAGACCGTGCCCGCCTCCCCCCGCACCGCAAAGATCCGGAACAGCTCGATCACATCATCGCCCCGCTCCCGGAGCGGCGGAAGGGTAAGGGAAAAGACCGAGAGCATCTCCCGCAGCTCCCGGGGGAAGCGGCCTGCCTCTTCCGGCTCCAGCAGGGTGATGATGCGGGCCTGGAACACCTTGAGGGTTGTGCCGCCCACGCTGAAGAACGAGTGGTGGACCAACACCTGTCTCAGGCAGGCGAAGAACGACTCGGACGCGCCGCCCAGCCCCTGCAGGACGATGGTGCCATTTGCCCGCCAGCTCAAACAGACCCGCGTGGTCGTTGGCGCCCTCCTCGCTGCCAAAGAGGGTGCGGGAGGCATCCTGCCCCACCACCGTGGCATTGATCACCACAAAGGGCTCGCTGGCGTGGGGCGAGCTCTGGTGGATGCACTGGGCAAAAAAGCTCTTGCCGGTGCCGCTCTCGCCAAGGATCATGATGTGCTCCTCGGTCTGGGCCAGCTGTTTGCCCGCCGTCATGGCCTGGGTGATGGCCACCGAATCGCCCACAAGGTCTTTCCACTGGTGCCGGGCCACAAATTTCTGGGTATCCGCTGTCTTTTTCCGGCGGCGGCTGTCCGGCAGCATGGTAATGAGCATTCCCACCTGGCGGTTGCCCTGCTGGAGCTGAGTCTGCACACAGCGCACCATGGTACCGTTGAGCAGGTGGATGTGGTCGGTCTTGATCTGGCCGCTCTTATAAAACGTGTTATAAGAGAGCGGGGGAACCAGCTCGCCCAGCTCCAGGCCCCGGAGCTTGCGGCCCTGCAGGCCCACCAGAGCTTTTGCCTGCTGGTTGAACGTGGTAATGCGGTCGTTCTCATCGGTGATGATGATGCCCGCCGGCACGTCCCGGACCAGCGCGTCCGTGATGGCCTCCTTGCGGGAGGAGGCCTGCAGCTCCGCGGCCAGAAGGCGGGCCCGCTCAATGCTGGTGCGGATGGTGTACTCACCATCGTAGATGAGGATGCACGGCAGCCCCAGCCGCTTGGCCACCTCCACCGTCAGGGACGCTCCAATGACGCAATCACAGCTGGTGTGCTCCAGCAGGTAGGTCAGCTCCGGCTCGCTCTCAAAATAAATGGGCTCAATGGGGATGCCGGCCAGCTCCTGTAAAGCCTCAAAATTCATCTGGCGGCTCTTGCGGTAGATGGTCACACCCACCCGCCTGGCCCCCATATCCCGGGCGCGGCAGAGGCAGTACACATAGTCCGACATATCAATGTGCAGCTCCACAAGGTGCTCGGAAAAGCGCTGCTTGAATTCTTCGGCGTTGGCGGAGCCTGCCACGAACACTTGACAGCCCTCGCTGTCCGCCTCGTTGACCACCTGCTCCAGTGTTTCGATGGCGCACTCTTTCATGACCACGGTAGTATCCTGATAATTCAGCTTATCAATGACCTGCTGCGCCATCTCCCGTAATTTTCGATAACCAAGAAAGCAGATTTTGTAACTGTTGCCCAAAATGTTTCCTCCCTTGATGTTGCAAAAAAGCATCTTTTTTCTCTCTTTTTGTTCCACGCGTCCTAAATATACACGAAATTGGAACAGAATGGAACACTTTTCGGCCATTTTGTCAAACAATTGACCATATTACGGTTCATGAATAAAATAAGAACATCAGCAGTTTACTCTACAACTGTATTTTCGGTTTTGGTTAATTCTTGCAGGAGGTGTACAGGAAATGGAAGGTTTGCTGGATGGTATCGTTGTTCTGGATCTGGGCCGCGTGCTCGCGTGCCCTTATGCAGCAACGATGATGGCCGATATGGGTGCTACGGTGATCAAGATCGAGAACCCCAAGGGCGGCGACGATACTCGTAAGATGGGCCCCTTTGTCAACGGCAACAGTGTTTACTACGCAAACTTCAACCGCGGCAAGGTCGGCGTGACCCTGAACCTGAAAGAGCCGGAAGGCAAAGAGATCTTTAAAGAGATGGTCAAAAAGGCTGATGTCGTGCTGGAGAACTACCGCCCCGGTACGATGGAGAAACTGGGCCTGGGCTACGATGTGCTGAAAGAGGTCAACCCTGGCATCATCTACGGCTCGATCTCCGGTTTCGGTCACACGGGCCCGCTGAGCAAGCGCGCCGGTTATGACATCGTTGGTCAGGCCATGGGCGGCCTGATGAGCACCACCGGCTGGCCCGATGGTCCCGCCACCCGCACCGGCACCCCGATGGGCGACGTGCTGGGCGCGCTGAACATGACCGTTGGCGTGCTGGCTGCTCTGGTCAACAAGCAGCGGACCGGCAAGGGCGAGAAAGTGGATGTGGCTCTGGTGGATTCCGTGGCAGCCGCCATGGAGAACATTACCATGATCTATCAGTCCACGGGCCGCATTCCCCAGCGCATCGGCAACCGTTACGAATCCACTTACCCGTATGACACGTTCCCCGCAAAGGACGGCGACGTGGTCATCGCAGCCGGCAACAACAAGCTCTACGCCATCCTGTGCGATGTGATGGGCAAGCCTGAGCTGAAGACCGACCCCCGCTTTGCAGAGGTCAAGGACCGCGTTGCAAACCATGTGGCCATGCGCGAGATCATCGTGCCCTGGACCAAACAGCACACCATTGATGAAGTGGACAAGCTGCTGAACGACGCCGGCTGCCCGGCCTGCCCTGTGAACACCCTCGACCGTCTGGTCGTGGATCCGCAGATCGCGGGGGCTCGCGGTATGTTCCCCACCATCGATCAGCCGGGCATCGGCGAGCTGCAGATCACTGCCATCCCGGCACATACCACCCGCACCAGCACCGCTCCCCGCAAAGCTGCCCCGCTGCTGGGCGAGGACAATGCCGATGTGTACGGCAAGCTGCTGGGCCTGGACGAGGCCAAGCTGGCTGACCTGAAAGCTAAGGGCGTTATCTGACACGATACAGAGAAAGAAAGCTGGATGATTATGAGTAAGCAAATCGAAGTCATCGAAGTTGGTCCCCGCGATGGTTTCCAGAGCGTGAAGTGCACGCCTCCCATCCCCACGGAGATCAAGCTGGACGTCATCGACCGTCTGGTCGCCGCCGGTGTGAAGCACATCGAATATACTTCGTTCGTCAGCCCCAAGGCCATCCCGCAGCTGGCAGACGCCAAGGCTGTGACCGAGGTGGTGCTGAAGAAGTACCCCGATCTGGACCTGTTTGCTCTGGTGCCCAACCTGCGCGGCGCGCAGAACGCCTATGAGCTGGGCCTGCGCAAGGTTTGCTACGTTGTCTCGCTGAGCACCAGCCACAACAAGGCCAACATCAACCGCACCCACGAGCAGTCGCTGGAAGCTTACAAGGAGATCCGCGCCGCTTACCCCGATATGAACATCGTGGTAGACCTGGCCACCACCTTTGGCTGCCCCTTTGAGGGCAAGTACAACGACCCGCAGGCCGTTGTCACGTTCCTGAAAGATTATGTGGATGCCGGTATGACCACCTGCTGCCTGTGCGACACCGTTGGTCTGGCAGACCCCGAGCAGGTCAAGGCCGTGATCGGTGCCCTGAAAGCCGCTTACCCGGCCCTGACGCTGCAGGTCCACTTCCACGATACCCGCGGACTGGGCATGGTGAACACCATGGCAGCCATTGAGAGCGGCGTGGACGAAGTGCAGTCCGCTCTGGGCGGCCTGGGCGGATGCCCGTTTGCACCCGGCGCTTCCGGCAACCTGTCCACCGAGGATATGGTCTGGATGCTCAACGAGTCCGGCTATGAGACCGGCGTGAACTTCTCCAAGATCCTGGAGGCTGCCAAGTATCAGGTAGGCGTCGTGCCCGGCAACTACAGCGGCCACCACATCCACATTGAGAAAGAGACGCCCTGCAAAGCCTAAACTACGGATCCATGCAGGAGATGTGTTCTGTGCATCGGCACATGTTCTGCTTTAAGCGAAGAGATGCAATCACACGGAAAGGTATGGTTATTATGAAAAAGATCAATCGTCGCAATTTCCTGAAAGTTATGGGTCTGGCTTCCGCTTCTCTGACCCTCGCTGCCTGTGGCGGCTCTTCCAGCACCGCAACGAGCACTGCCGCAAGCACTGCTACCAGCACCGCGGCAAGCGCTGCAGCCGGTGATGCCGCTGCCGCCGCTTCCGATCCCGCTGTTTCGTTCAGCGTCACCAACACCCACTCCGGTGAGGGCGTTCAGGACAAGAGCATGGACAAGCTGATCGAGCTGGCTGACAAGTACTCCGGCGGCTCCATCAAGGGCACCAAGATCGCCGGTGGTTCTCTGGGCGGCGAACGTGAGGAGACCGAGATGCTGCAGCTGGGCACTCTGGAGTGCGCATTCGTTGCTGATATGGGCGTTGACTCTGCCATCGGTGGTCTGGGCTGGGCCTGGCTGCCGTTCATGCTGACCGACTACGATCAGGTCGATGAGTACTACATCAACGGCTGGATCAACGACGAGCTGACCAAGCAGTATGCCGACAACGGCCTGATTCGCGTGGCACCCACTGAGAACTGCTTCCGTGAGTGCGGCAACGTCAAGCGCCCCATCAACTCCATGGCTGATATGACCGGCCTGAAGATCCGCGTGCCTGAGACTCAGGCCTGCCAGGACTTCTACACTGCTCTGGGTGCAATTCCTGCTGCTATCGCAACTTCCGAGACTCTGGCTGCTCTGGAGCAGGGCACCGTGGATGGCGTCGATAACTCCATCTACAACATGAAGTCCATGGGTGTTCTGGAGAAGATCAAGTACATCACCATGCTGAACTACATGTACTCCGGCGCTTCCATCACCTGCTCTGAGGAGTTCTGGAACAGCATGACCGCAAACCAGCAGGCCGCTTTCAAGCAGGCTGCTGACGAGGCCGGCGCTTTCTTCCGTGAGAACATGCGTGCCGACGAGCAGACCATCCTGGATCAGGGCAGCTTCGAGGTTGAGGAGATCGATCCTTCTTCCGACTTCTACAAGCAGATGAAAGAGAAAGCTGTCGAGCTGTGGGCTGGCTACGCAAGCGAGTATCCTTCCGACATCATGGACCGCATCAATCAGGACTTCTCCGTCTGATCGCTGCTGAAACCGTAACATTTCCAGAAATCCATTCTTTCCAGGTTGCCCGCAGAGCAGCGAAGACATTTCCTGCCTCCGTTGTCCCTCCGGGCAACCGGATTTTATGGAAAACAATTGGCTATAAACTGATAAATTGAGGTTTGCATATGAAAAAAGAAAGGAATTCGGTCATTGCCAGCCGCAAAATCGAACATGGGGTCGTCAAAGTAGAAGACGGTCTTCTGGCTGCGTTCATGCTGGTTCTGACTTTCTCGATCATTTTCCAGGTCGTCTGCCGCTATGTTCTGAAAGTCAGTTCTCCCTGGTGTGAGGAGCTGGCACGTTACCTGTTCATTGCCATGACCTACATCGGCTCTGGCCGCGCGTTCATCAACAATGGCCACATCGGCATCGACCTGATGGACACCATCGTGGATAAGAAATCCAAAGATCCTGAGAAGTTCATGAAGATATTCAACCGCTTCTCCGAGATCATCACCCTGGTCTTCATCGTCCTGTTCGGCGTCTTCTACTTCCAGTATCTGATGAAGATGGCTCAGCGCCCGCAGGAGTCCGCAAGTATGCACATCAACATGCTGATCCCCATGAGCACCATTCTGATCGGCGTGGTCCTGATGGTTTATCACTCTGTCTGCCGCCTGTTCTACAGCTATGAAACACCCGCGGCGGCAGCTGAAGAATAAGGAGGAGGTACTGTTATGAATCCTATCGCGTTGTTAGGCATCTTCCTGCTGTTCTTCATTGGTCTGGCGATGTTCTGCAAAGTTCCTGTCGCTTACTCCATCGGTTCCGCCACGCTGGCTGTCGTCGTGGCCGCCGGCATGAAGTCCTCCACCATCTGCACCGTCGCGTTCTCCGGTCTGGACAGCTTCCCGCTGCTGGCCGTGCCTCTGTTCATCTTCGCCGGTGCCATCATGCAGCACAGCGGCATTGCCCATGCTCTGGTTGACCTGATCCAGTCCATCGTGGGCCGTCTGCGCGGCTCTCTGGGCGCTGTCACCATCCTGACCTCCGCTGCATTCGGCATCCTGACTGGTTCCTGCATGGCTACCATCAGCTGCATCGGCGGTATCATGATCCCCGAGATGAAGAAGAAAGGCTACTCGGACGCTTACTGCTCCGCACTGGCCGCCGCTTCCAGCTTCCTGGGCATCCTGATCCCCCCGTCTGTCCCCGGCATCATGTATGGCCTGTGCGCAGGCGTCAGCATCTCCGCTGTCTGGCTGAGCACCGTTGGCCCGGCTATCTGCTGCATCATCCTTTTCATGCTCATCAACTACTTCCGTCAGGGCCGCCGTGAGGAGAAAGAAACCACCCCGTTCGTTCTCTCCACCTACGCTGGCAATATCGGTAAGACCTTTATCCGCGCGATCCCCGCACTGATCATGCCCGTCATCATCTTCGGCGGCATCTACGGTGGTATCTTTACCGCTACCGAGGCTGGCGCGGCTGCCGTGCTGTACGGCATCATCTTCTACTTTGTCAAGCGCGCGATGAACAAGAACAACGTGGATGAGACGTTCATGAACATGACTGTCCACGCTGCTGTCAGCACCGCTACCATCTGCATCCTGATCGGCTTCTCCAACTGCTCCGGCCGTGTCATTTCCATGATCGGCATTGCTGAGGCCATCAAGGCTTTCGTCACCACCCACATCTCCAGCACGTTCGGCTTCCTGATCTTCGCCAACATCCTGTTCCTGATCTGCGGCATGCTGATCGACATCAACGCCGCAATCCTGCTGATCGTGCCCCTGCTGCTGCCCACCGCTGTTGCAATGGGCGTTGATACCATCCACTTCGGTGCCATCATCCTGGTCAACCTGAGCGTTGGTTTCATCACTCCTCCTTTCTGCAGCTCCGTGTTCATGGCTCAGAAGCTTTCCGGTGCCCGCTACGTGGATATCATCAAGGAAGTCATGCCGTTCGTTGTTGCAAGTCTGATCGTCGTGATCCTGACCACTTACTGCCCGGCTCTGTCTACCTTTATCCCCAACATGGTTGCCGGCGCGGCAGCCTGATCCGCTCATAATTACCTCCTTTTTCGTTACGAGCAGCCTGTCCCGGAGGGCGCAAACTCCTGGGACAGGCTGTTCCATTTTCAAAGGGATCCGGTTCCCGCAATTTCAGCCACTTTCACACAACTTCTGTTGTGGACCCATACCCTTTCCCATCTCCTCCTTTTTGTGCAGGCTGGTGCCCATTCTCCCGCAAAGCCCACCACTTTGCACCGCCGGCCTGAACGCCCAATCTCGGAAAAGCTCCTCGTCTGATTTTTAGCGATGGATCAGGCGGGGAGCTTTTCGTGTTTTTGCTATTTTTTGGCAAGGCAAACAGAGCAGGCCCATCGGATGCCGGATCCATACGGACGTTGGCATCCGCGGCGACGGCGAAGCCGGCATGGCCTACGGCGTTGGTGGTTCCGGCGCGTTTGGCATGCCCATAGTACGGATGAGCAGCCACAGGCAGGGCAGGCCTCCTCCAGCTTTTTTGTATTTGGTTCGGAATGTATCCTACCGAGTTCTTTTCTGAATTGCAAGCGAAACCGCACATGAAATTTTCAAACCGCTGTGCTATACTGAGCCCAAACCTACACAGGAGGCACTGATTTATGAACACTCTGGATGCCATTCTCACCCGGCGCAGCTGCCGGGAATTTACGGATCAGCCCATCGAAAATGAAAAGCTGCATCAGCTGCTGGAAGCCGCCATGAGCGGGCCCAGCTGCGTCAATGCACAGGATTGGTCTTTCGTGGTGGTGACCGACCCGGAAAAGCTGGCACAGATGGCAGATGCCAACGGCCGCCCAGCCGAGCCGCTGCGGAAAGCCGCCGCCGGTATCCTCGTCTGCGGCGACCTGGGCCGGGCGTTCCGCTTCGCAAAGGATTACTGGGTCATTGATGGCGCCATTGCCGCCCAGAATATCTGCCTTGCCGCACAGGAGCTGGGGCTTGGCGCAGTCTGGCTGGGCACCTGGCCGCAGATGGACCGGGTGGAGGCCCAGAAGAAGCTCTTCGCTCTGCCGGAGACCATCGTGCCCCACTCCATCATCGCCCTTGGCTACCCGGAAGCGGACATTACCGCTCCGCGTGAGAGCCGCTACGAGGCCGACCGGGTGCATTTCAATCAGTGGTAAACGCGCCGGACGCAAAAGAAGTCTTATCGCTGCAAATTACAGCATTGCAGCGTCCTATTCTTATGATAAAAAGCGCAAAAAATAAATGCAAAGGCGATTTTTCCCAAAAAGAGCCCTTGCATTTATTGGGTAAAAATCACCACGCAGCTTCAGTTCAGAACGCTCAGCAGCCGTCTGCCGGCTTCCTGCCGCGACTCCCCAAACACCACCGCCAGCTCCTCCCGCAGGACACGCTCGACCATCTGGTAGAAGTAGGCATCCATGGCGTTGATCTTTCGGCCGCGGCTTTGCTGCTGGGTCTGCTTTTGCCCCAGCTCCTTGAACAGGGTCAGGTACTGGTAAAAATCATTGGTGTGAAGCAGTGCCTGATAGTGTTCTGCCAGTGCAGGCTGTACCCCCGCCGGGATGGGCAGCTTTTCCGCTTTGATGCGTGCAAGGTCGGCTTCTGCCTGCTGTGCCGGGGTCACCGGGCGCAGCGCCGCTTCCTTTTCCGTGGGGATAT
>ERZ857982.3133-NODE-3133-length-11669-cov-3.532633_pt1 | contig 11669 bp, 5 predicted proteins | sample MGYA00519955_ERZ857982 | MGnify/ENA primary metagenome ERZ857982 (study PRJEB31778, sample SAMEA3449416) | human gut metagenome | biome: human gut; feature: human-associated habitat; material: faeces | place: United Kingdom | collected 2010/2012 ... | reverse complement strand
ACTTGCTCGAACCCGTGCTGATCCTGCTGGTCGGCCTGCTCGTGGCCGTCATACTTGTCGCCATGCACCTGCCCATGTTCCGTCTCGGCGGTATCATGGGATAGAACCCGACACGACGATATACTTAATGCCCGACCGATAACCGATGTCGAACCTGAAAAACTATTTGGCTTATGAAAACGTGAATCTCCGCAAATAAAATCAGCCTCGAAGGGCATGAACAGAAAAGAACACAAACGAAATCCTAAACCTACTACCGATATGATCCATAAACGAATCGCCTTTCTATGTATGCTGCTTCCCTGTACGCTGTGGGGCCAGACCGACCGGACGAGTCCGACGGGCCGCATCGAGTTCCTGTCGCCGGAAGCCGCCTCGCTAATGCGCTACGTCGACTACCCGGTAAGCCATCTGACCGGAGTGCCCGACATCCGAATCCCGCTACATACGGTGCAGATCGGAAAGATATCCTTGCCTCTCACGCTCATGTTCCACACCGACAACTACTCCCGGCCGAATCAGCTTGCCGGAAGTGTGGGCAAGGGATGGTCTCTGAGCACCGAGCTGCAGATCACCCGGCAGGTAAACGGGTTGGACGATCTGAATCCGAGCACACTCACTCCGGGCTATTATTACGCTTCCGACATTCCGACCGATTACCGTGAAGGCGACGCCGTACAGCGTTCCGAACTGAATGCCAAGGAACTTTATTACGGAAGGCGGGACGAGGAGCCCGACCGCTTCTATTACCGCCTGCTCGACAAAAGCGGCGCGTTCTACTTCCGGCATCGACCGGACGGAAGCGTCGAGGCGGTGCCGGTACCTTACAACGGCGTGAAGATCGAGTACGGCAGCGACAGGCGTTTCACGGTCTGGGACACCGACGGCACGAAATACGTTTTCTCCTTGGCAGCGACCGACACGGAGCAGCCCATTTCGGGAGGAATGGACGACAATATCGTGATTGCATGGAAATGCGAGTCCATATACAGCCCCCAAGGGGAACAGGAGGTAAGCTTTACCTATACAGACGACTATCCTCGGTTTGTCACCACGTATAACGACCGGATCGAGATTTACGACCGAGCGCAGGGTTTGGTAACACCCGATTTGATAAAGGAACCGGATAGAACCCTGAAAACATGGGACGATATTACGAAAATCAACCAGTATCCTTTTTGGCGGATCGCCGGAGTCAAAGGCATGGAGTTCGCCCCGAATATGGGTACGTGGCTGATCTACCGGCAGGGAAAGCTCGAGGCTGCTCCGTCCTTGGACGGCAACGACTATAACTACGGTACGATCGACAATCTTCCCTCCGTGCATTCGAAAAAGCTGATTTATAAGCATATCCGTAAAATCGACTTCCGGGGAGGGCAAATGGTGTTCGATTACCCGAGGGCCGGGCTTCTCGGCTCGATATCGATTCTGAACCAAGTCGGAGATACGATCAAGAAGATACGGTTCGAGCAGGATTACGTCGACTCTCACGGCGAAGAGGACGACTACTGGCGACGACTGTGGTCTGTACGCTCGGGCGACGAGCTCTACACGTTCGACTACTCGTTCATGGTAGGCGGCGGTTCCGACTATATTACCGACTATTGGGGTTACAAGCTGCTTCGCAGGCATTACGGACGCGAGGCGAACGTGGTCAGGCACAACGCGAGGGTATCGCGCGGCGAGGGCGTGTTCAGCTTCGTGAGAGGAGGCGGCAGCGACAACGCTCCCTCGGCGCCTCCCGATACGGCTATTACCATCGGCCATATCGATCCCACGGAGGTATTCGCATACGACGGTACTCCCGTAACGTTTCTCAAGATCGGGTACCCTACGGGCGGGTCCGCCGAGTTCCAGATGGGACAGCACCGATACCGCAGCAAGTATGGGAATAAAGAGCCCAAGGGGGCGGGAGGCTATCGCATCGAGCGCATTCGTTACCGGGACAGCGACTCGAAATTGTTGCGCGAGAAGATTTACCGCTACGGTCCCGACGAGGACGGGTGCGGTCATGTCAAGTACGAACCCTATTTCGATGAGGACTACTGGGGCGAGACCCGCCGAAGCGCCGTCACCGAACAGCAGGTGAATTATTATTACGAACAGGTGTTGCCCGACGGCCGTATCGTGCCGGAAACCTTTTTGTATTCTCTCCGCAAGCGCACCTACCTGATGGGCAGCAACCAAAGCCTTTCGTTCGAGAGCGGCAGCACGGTCCATTACGATGAAGTGGCCGAGTACGAGATGGACGGCGGCCGAACGTCCGGCAAAACGGTCTACAAATACGACGGCGACTCCATGCCGACGATCTATTCCACGCCGCTGCATCCCTATCCGTTGGAACCGGAACAATGGTATCTGGCCCCGCTCGACTCGGTGATCCGCTACGAGTATCGGAACGGAAGCTACGAGTGGGTACAGCGCGAGAAATACGTTTATAACAAATACCTCGATTCGACGCTGATCTACCGTTGCCGGGTATGGTCTCCGCTCGAGGCGGAGTTTCAGACGAACGTTACCGGTCGCGATTTCGAGCAGTGGAAGTTCGATAAAGTGAAAGGAAGCCTGCAGTTCAGCGTTTCCGGCCTGCACACGGGCTGTTTGCAACTCGTCACGAAAGAGGTCCAGACGCGCGACGCGCAGGGGCGCGTGTCGACGGATCGGACCCATTACCGCTACGACAGTCCGAACCGCTATGCGATCGGGCGCGTCGAGCGTACGATGAGCGACGGCACGACGCTCGTCGAGCAGACGCTCTATCCCGAGGACTACGATCTCTCGGGCGGCGGAACGCTCGCCGAGCTGGTCGAGCGGAACATTGTCTCGGTCCCCGTCGAGCGCATCCGGCGGCGCGACGGGCTGGTCGTCTCGGGCGAGCTGTTCGGCTACGACGAGTGCGGCAATCCGACCTCGCAGAGCCGTCTGGAGAAGGACGATCTCTCCGAAAGCCTGTTCCGTCTGTCGAACAAGTCCTCGGCCGGAGCGTTCGCTCCCGAAGCGGGCCGCGCCGCATTCTCGCCGGATGCGGGCTACGCCGAAATTCTCTCGACACGCTTCGACGACTACGGCAATCTGATCGAAATCACGGGCCGCACGGCTCCCCGCTCGGTTTGCTACCTGTGGGGATACAACGGCTTGCATCCGGTGGCCGAACTCGTCGGCTGCTCGTATGGAGAACTGACATCCGTCGTCAGCCTGCCTACGATTCACACGATGACCGTATCGGATACGCTTTCTTCGGGATTCCTGAACGTGCTGGCATCCCTGCGCAAGTCCCCTTATCTGAGCTCGGCCCACATCTCGACCTACACCTACCGTCCGCTCGTGGGCATGCTTTCGGCCACCGATCCCCGAGGCTTCACCACATACTACGAGTACGACTCCTTCGGCCGGCTCCGCTCGATTCACTACTACGAAGGTACACAGAAAAAAACGTTGAAATACTATGAATACCGCTATAAGAACCGATAGTCGCCGTTGCGCGTGGCGCACGAACCGGCCGGCCGGACCGGACATCCCGTCGTCCGGCAACCGCCCGATGAAAAGACATATGCTGCTGCTCATCTTGACGCTGATCTCCCTCTCGGTAGTCCGTGGCGCCGAGCTAAACCCCGGCAGAATCCGGGGCGAACAGACGATCGAGGCCGGAGCCGTGCCCGCCCCGATCCGAAACGACCTGTTGCCGTACGGTTCGACGGCGGTACCCTACACCTTCCAGTGGGAATACGCCGAGGAGGCGAATCTGGGGCTCGGTTGGCTGATTATCTACGGCGCTACGTCCGAGAGCTACCAACCCGGAGCGCTCGGTAAGAGCACTCGTTACCGCCGGGCGGCCGTCTATATGGACGGCACAGTTCAGAAAAGAGCCTACACGAACGAGGTGCTCGTTACGGTCACTCCGGCGACTCAGCCGCTGACTCCCGGCAGCATATCGGGCGATCAGACGGTAGAGGCCGGCGTCCGGCCCGCCGAACTCGCGAATGTCGTTTCGCCGCAAAACCCGGGCGGCACATACACCGTATTCTGGCAGTCGGCCCCGACCTCCTCGGGTCCGTGGACCCATATCGCCGGAGCTACCGCCCTCGCGTACCGGCCGCAGCCGCTCGCGGCTACGACCTACTTTCGCCGGGGAGCGAACCGGGCCGACGGGCAAAACGCCTACTCGAACGTCGTCTGCGTCCGGGTCGTGCAGTCCCTGAGCGACGCGAACTACGTGCTCGAGTACGAGCCGTTGACCGCAACCGACGACCCGCGCACGCTCGATGCCGGACAGTGCCGCCGCACGGCGACCTATGCGGACGGACTGGGACGGCCCGTGCAGACCGTTCGTATCGGGGCCTCTCCCTCGGGAGCCGACCTGGTCACGCGGACCGACTACGACAGTGCCGGCCGCGAGAGTCGGTCGTGGCTTCCCGTACCCGTGCCGAACAACGGAGGCAAGTATGTCGCACCGGCCACCCTCGCCGCACGGGCCGAGAGTTTCTATGCCGACGAAGCCCCCTACTGGCGGACCCTCTACGAGGCTTCTCCTCTGGGCCGGACGGCATCGGTTTTCGGTCCGGGCAAGGCTTGGCACGAAAGCGGCCGCGCCGTGCGGAACCGCTATCTGACGAACTCCGCGGCCGACTCGCTGCGCTGCGCACGCTACGTGGCCGACAGCGACCGGGACGCCGTGCGGCTCTCCCGGCAGGGAGACTATCCGGAGGGCGAGCTGCTCGTGACCGCCGCGACGGACGAGGACGGACGGCTGTCGTACACGTTCCATGACAAGGGCGGACAAAGCGTTCTCATCCGGCGGATGAATGGCTCCGAGACGCTCGACACCTACTACGTCTACGATGCTTGCGGCCTGCTGCGGGCCGTGCTGCCTCCGAAAGCCTCGGCGATGCTCGAGTCGCAGACCGGAGCGCTCGACATGTCCTCGGCGACCGTCGCCGATCTGACCTACCTCTACCGCTACGACCGCCGGGGCCGTCCCGTCGGAGTCAGGCGTCCCGGGGCTCAGGAAGTACGCTATCTGTACGACGATACGGACCGTCCCGTTTTTTCACAGGACGGCGTGCAGCGACGCTCGGGAGAATGGTCCTATTCGATTCCCGACGCGATGGGCCGCGAGGTTCTTCGAGGAACTTGCAAGACGCTCGGCGGAGCGAACCTTGCGCAAAGCCTGCTCGACGGGAAAACGCTCGTCGCACGATACGACGGCTCGTCGGGCGATGCCGGGTACGCCGTTCTGCTCGACGGACAGGCGGTCGAACTGGCCGGCGGACGCTTCCTCTCGGCCCAGTATTACGACTCCTACGACTTCCTTTCCCGCTCGGAGTTCTCCGAACTCGGATTCGAGAACGACCCGAACTACGGCAAACGGTACACCGGCGGAGACAAGAGCCTCCATACGGGAAGCATCCGCACGAGCTTGTCGCCCCAGCAGACCGTCCGGATGCCCGAGGCATACTATTACGACCTGCACGGACGACTCGTTCAGTGCAACGGCCGCAACCACCTCGGAGGAAAGGATCGGTATCTTGCGCGGTACGACTTCACGGGGCGGCCGGTCCAGACCCGGGAGTCGCATTCTTCTTCGGCCAGCGGCTCGCAAAGGGGACTGACGACGACCCTCGCATACGATCATGACGGACGTCTTTCGCAGCGGCGGACGACGCTCTCATCCGTGACGACTTCTCTCACGGCGAGATACTCTTACGACGAGGCGGGAAGACTGAGCGAAAAAACACTCGGCCCGACTCCCGTAAGCTATGCGTACAACGTCCGAGGCTGGATCGGCAAGATTGCGAGCGCTCCGTTCGTCTCCGAGCTCCGATACGAGAACCCTCGGTACGGAGGCGCTCCTCTCTACTCGGGCATGGTCTCGCAGTGGACATGGAAACACGGACAGCAACCCGAAAACGATTATGTGTTCTCCTACGACGGTGTCGGAAGATTGGTCGCAGCCAAGCACTTCGTGGACGGAGCAAGAACCGACGGTTACACGGAGCGCGGAATCCGCTACGACGCGAACGGGAACCTGCTGTCGATTTCGCGGACGGCCGGAGGCGCGGTGAGCGACAGTCTGCGGTTCACCCTCGGCGGGGACGTGCTGTTGGACGTCTCAGGGACCTCGACGGGCGTGTTCGAGTACGATCCGAGCGGAAATTTGGTGAAAGACGGACTGAAGCGTTTGGAATTCAGTTATAATTGTTTAAATTTGATGCAGACGGCCGAAACTGCCTCCGGGGCTCTGAAAGCTCAGTTCACCTACGGCTCGGACGGCAGGAAGCTCTCGGAGAAAGCCAAAACCGGCGGGTTCGAGTACCTGGGTTCTTTGATATACGCTTATCGCGGCAGGATTCTCGACCTCGTGCAAGCGGTGACCGACGAGGGGACGATTCAGTCGGCGGGAGTGAATTACTTTATCCGGGATCATTTGGGCAGCGTCCGTGCCGTCGTGGACCACACGGGCAAGATCGTCGAGCGGAACGACTACTATCCTTTCGGGGGACGACATGAAAATGCCTCTTTGCCCTTGACTGGCGTCAATCGTTACAAGTTCGGCGGCAAGGAGTCGCTCGAACCGGTCAGCCTCGATATGCTCGACTTCGGAGCCAGATTCTACGACCCGAGGATCGCTCGCTGGAATACGCAGGACCCGCTGGCGGAGAAATACTTCTCGTTTTCACCCTATAACTATTGCGCGGGAAATCCGGTTACGGTGACGGATCCCGACGGTCGGGCTTTGTTATCTCTGCAAAATCGTAGTCCCATTTACGATAGACAGGGAAAGTTTTTAGGCACGGACGATGAAGGACTGCAAGGAGAAGCGATCGTTATGGACTCCGAGGATTTCCGACAAGGCATGTCGCCCGATGAAGCACGGTCAAAGCGCGTCGACGTCAACTCGATGGACCAAGAGTCCCGAGATCGTATGACCGATCATTACAATGGCTTGCAAGATCGTCCGGATTATGACGGATATCTGACATTGCAAGAAGCTAATGAATGGTATCGGAATGGAAACGGAGAACCCCTATTTGCATCGTTGGAGAAAATCGATTTGTCGGGAATTTATTCTTTGGGTGAAAAATATAATGGAGATGAACAATATTTCAATTTACTTGTTCACAGTGGTTCCATTAATGACGGATTAGTCTACGGGAATATAAGACTAAAACGTTATCCGAATCATCAGGTAAGGGCTTATGCTGACACTTACGATTTTGATGTGCATAACGTTTGGAATCCTTTGAATTGGCCAAGAAATTTTGAAGCTAAAATAGGTAAAAGGGTCGCAGGGGAAGGAACTCCATATGAAATAAACCTTTATGGAAGCAAATCCCTAAAGCCAATATTCCCGTGGATTAAATGAGAAAAACAATGAATAATTTATTTTATTGTGTAATTACAATTTTAATTACGTGTATTGTACCAAGTTGTACATCCGATTATTCTCAAAACTTAGGACAAAAATACGTTTATCGAGATGAAGGGGGGAGAATAAAGGAGATTTTCTCACAGGAATCGGACGGAGAACAAATTCCGGCAACTGTTATTAGCTTTGATTATAACCGACAATTTATTATTGCAAAACAAAAACCCAAAATCCCGCAAGATCCACTTTACGAAAAAGAATATCTCTATCCTTTAGGAGTCGACACGGTTTACTATTGGATAATAATCAAGAAAGAGCATATCGTATTGGGTCCTATGAGTTTGGATGCTTTTAACGATGCAAAAGTGAAATATCACGTACCGAACGATCTAAAATTAGATTGATCCAAATATGGAGGGTGCTTGGCGAGCACCCTCCATATTTAGCATTAAGGATCATATTATTGACATTCACAAAAAAACGACAATCTGCCAGAGTTTGTGGCAAAAGTTGTGGCATAGTCCCAAGAAATGATCGTGCTTTTGTGCCGCTTGCATTCATCCTTTCCTTGTTTTTATGGACCGGATGTATCCATCGAAAGGTAGAGGCTCCTCCCAGACCGTCCAATGTTCCCCAAGAGGCTCAGTGGTACGGTGGAGCGGACGGCGGCTGTTGGATAATTATCCACGATACGGATACGGTCAACCGGTTTCATGTAAGATGTTTTTTCGATGGGTCCGGAAATCTTCGGGAGGAAGGGATATACGAAGTCGATACGACGGTTACGAAAAGAACCTATACGGCAGAAGAACTTCGTAAAGTAATTATAGGGTATACTGGAGGTAATACGGTCGGAGTAAACAACAAGCAAGACAGTACCCAGCGCAATTATGAAGTGCTTAAAAAAGTGAGGTAAGGTTCAATGGAGTTCCGGAGTTAAAATAAAAATGTAACAATCTGATTAATCACATTGGTCGGTTCTATATAGGACTTCTCGTTTTTTTGTCGTTGCGGATTGGTCGTTTCCGGTCGCGGAATCGGTATGCGGCGCGGTTCGGCGGGTCCTGAAACATGGTTGCATATGGCCGGTCGGAAAGCAGGTCGGTCATACTTTGCATCGGCATTGTGCCTGCCGGCGTTTCTGCCGGTTCCGGTGCGGGCGGTCTGTTAGATGACGCTGGACCCGATCCGGCGGGACTTGTCGGCTATCCGTGCCGCACGTTGTCCCGAGTTTCCGCAGCGAATGCGGCCGGCGGCATTTCTCCGATCAGCCCGCGAATCACGACCGAGGCGCAATGGCAGCCGAAGACGGCCGGCATGTAGGAGATCGTGCCGACGTTCGACTTCTTGTTCGTCTCCTCGCACAGCATCATCGAGCCTTCGCGCACGGGCTCGTCCGAGAATACGACGTAGAATCCTGTCCGGATGCCCATTTTGTGCAGGCGCTTGCGCAGCATGTGCGCGAGCGGACAGTGGTGCGACCGGGCGATGTCCTCGATCCGTACCCGCGTCGGGTCGGTTTTCGCTCCGGCCCCCATCGAGCTGACGACCGGAATGTCCCGTTCGAGACAAGACCGGATCAGGCCCGCTTTGGGGGAGAGGGTATCGATCGCGTCGACGACGTAGTCGAACCCTTCGTCGAGCAGCGTCTCGGTCTCCTCGTCGCGGATGTATCTTCGTACGACCGTCAGTCGCAATCCCGGGTTGATGTCCAGCAGCCGTCGGGCCATGACCTCGGCTTTCGGCTCGCCGACCGTGCTGTGCAAGGCCGGCAGCTGGCGGTTGATGTTCGATTCGAACACCGCATCGGCATCCGCTATCGTCATGGTTCCGACGCCGGCCCGCGCGATCGCTTCGGCCGCATAGGCCCCGACGCCGCCGAGTCCGACGACCAGTACGCGGGCGTTTCGCAATCGTTCGATGCGGTCGCTTCCCAGCAACAGTTCCGTGCGTTGCATCCATTCTTTCATAGGCCGAACAGGTTCAGGTAGTTCGTATGAACGGCGTCGCGGAGCGATTCGGCCGGTTCGTTCCGGATGTCGGCGGCCCGGCGGTAGACCGACTCGATCTCCTCCCCGGACATATCGGTTTCCAGAAACAGCCTGTCGGAAGGTATGCTTCGCAGCGTCCGGCGGGTTTTGGGCGACCGTTCGACCGTCTTGCCGAACGACAGATACCAGCCTCTGTCGAGCAGTTGCGACGCGAGCTGTTCGGAGCCGGTAAAGCCGTGTACGATGACCGGCAGCGGGAACCCGCTCAGCATGGCCTTCAGATCGTCGTAAGCCCTCACGCAATGTACGATCAGCGGCAGGCCGAGCTCGGCGGCCAGATCCCTCTGGCGGGCGAGCCATGTCCGTTGCGCTTCCCTGTCGATGTCCGTCGCATAGTCCAGCCCGACTTCGCCGACGGCTGCCGGTTGCAGTTCCCTGATTCCGTCGAGCCATTCGCGTTGCGCACGCTCCGCATCCCAAGGGTGGATTCCGGCCGAAATTTTGCCGTCGGTGCTGTCGGGAAAGTCGGTCCCGACGCGCAGGCTGCGGATGCCAGGTCGGCCATCGAGCGGCCGATGCGTGTGAATATCTACCCAATAGGAGTTCACGTACGTAAAAATGATTAGTTTTGCGAATACAAAGATAGCAAACGCTGTACAATGGGCAATCGATCGTTTCTCGCGGCATGGAGCGCTTTCGCGCTCGTTTTCTTCGGCTGTTCTTCCTGCGGGGAGAAACGAATGCCGGCCTCGCGGACGGAAGCGTTTGCGGAAAACGGTCGGCGAAACCTGACGCTGATCTTTACGGGCGACCTGATGCAGCACATGCCTCAGGTGTTCGCCGCCCGGCAGCGGGACGGTTCGTTCGACTATACCTCCTGTTTTTCCCGGCTGAACAACTATTTTTCGAGCGCCGATTTCGTCATTGCCAATTTGGAGACGACGCTCGGAGAGGAGCCTTATTCCGGTTATCCCCGTTTCCGATCGCCCGAGGCGCTGGCCGGCGCGATGCGCCGTGCCGGGGTAGATGTCGCCGTGCTGGCCAACAATCACATTTGCGATCGGGGAGCGGAGGGAATACGCTCGACGCTGGCTGCACTCGATGAGGCCGGGTTGCTCCATACGGGTGCCTTCGCCGACAGCGTTCCGCCGCGCGAGAGGCATCCTCTGATGCTCGAAAAGGAAGCGTTCCGGGTCGCGCTGCTCAATTATACCTACGGAACGAACGGCTTGCCCGTTCCGTCCGGGTGTCGCGTAAACGGCATCGACACGACGACTATTCGCCGCGAGATCGCCTCGGCCCGGCAGGATGGAGCCACTCATGTCGCGCTGTTCGTTCATTGGGGAAACGAGTACGAGCGACTGCCCGGCCCCCGTCAGCGCGAGCTGGCGGCGGCTTTCCACCGCTGGGGCGCCGATCTGGTGATCGGATCGCATCCGCATGTCGTGCAGCCGGCGGAAACGATCGAGGATTCGGCAGGAAACGTACGCGGGGCGACGGTCTACTCGATGGGCAATTTCGTGTCGAACCAGCGTTTCCCGGATACGGACGGCGGCCTGTCGGTCCGCGTGACGTTGACGCTCGACGAACAGGGCCGGACATCCTGCCTCCCGGAGTACTTGATCGTTTGGACTTGCATTTCGCGCGACCCGAACAGCGCCTCCGGCCGTCGCTACGATATCGTGCCGAGCTACTCGCGCGAAACGGTCGCGCCCGAGCATCGCGACGCTTTCGACCGGTTCGTCGAGCGTACGCGCCGGCACATGGAGCGTCACGGCCGCGGCTTTACGGAGATACGATGCGACTACTGATGCGCCGTTTTTTGCGAATCGGCGGCCATGGAATGCGGGCTGCCGTTTCCGTTTCGGGGGGGGTAGAGCAGGGCGGAGCGGTTCCGCTTTGGAGGAACCCGCTGATGACCGAATGTTGATAATTCGTGCCTTTTGTCGAGCAATAAGCCTCCGGGCAAACGCTGAAAAAAGAAATTTTAGTGTTATATTTGTAACGGTAAATTAAAACCTAATCTTATATTGATGAAATTGTACCTGTTGTGGGCGGCGGTTTTCGTGGCGACGGCAGCCGTGGCGAAGGGACCGGCAAAGGAAAAGGAAAAAAAGGACAAGAAAGCGGAGACCTATGTGTTCCAAGACGTGAAGACCGTTCCGGTCACATCGGTCAAGGATCAGTCTCGCTCGGGCACATGCTGGAGCTTCTCGGGTATGGGCGAGGTCGAGAGTGACCTGCTCGTCCGGGGGAAGGGAGAGCACGATTTGGCGGAGATGTGGATCGTCCGCAACGCATCTTTCGAAAAA
>ERZ857982.3131-NODE-3131-length-11675-cov-10.527625_pt1 | contig 11675 bp, 7 predicted proteins | sample MGYA00519955_ERZ857982 | MGnify/ENA primary metagenome ERZ857982 (study PRJEB31778, sample SAMEA3449416) | human gut metagenome | biome: human gut; feature: human-associated habitat; material: faeces | place: United Kingdom | collected 2010/2012 ... | reverse complement strand
TAGGTAGTATTTCCCTTGCGCTCGGCATTCTCGGCATCTTTCTGCCGCTACTGCCCACTACCCCTTTTCTATTGCTCACCGCCGCCCTTTATTTCAAAGGGTCACCCCGATTATATAACTGGCTGCTCAATCATCGACACTTCGGTCCTTACATCCGCAATTTCCGCGAAAACAAGGCGATTCCTCTCCGTGCCAAAATAATTTCTCTCGTATTAATGTGGGGAACGATGCTTTATTGCATTTTCTTCCTGATTCCTTTTATATGGGTAAAGATTCTCCTGGGATTGATAGCCGCAGGAGTCACTTATCATATTCTTTCTTTCAAGACATTGAAATAGTGTGATAGTCCCTGCCGTGCATCGGCAAGTTTATCCTCCCAATGTTTCACGGAGTTCTGGCCAATAATGTCAGTCACGTATTTCACGGAAATAAACGGGATTTCTTTTGAACGGCAGACAAATGCCTGTGCGTATGCTTCCATATCTACAACATCTCCGCTAACGTGAGTCAACTCGGTGAGGAAGCCATCTCCTGTATTGCAGATTCCATGTTCCGTCCAATGCGTGCAATAACCTTTTTCTTCGAGCAGAGCTGATGAATCGACCTCACACTCCAATCCGAACTCTTTCATTTTCTGCATATCACGGTCTACAAACTTGCGGCATACAAAGATGTCTCCTACCTGATGGTTGACTGTTCCGGCACTTCCGATATTGAGCACCAAGTCCGGTTGTACCTGACGGATTGCCTCTGCCAAATGAAAGGCTGATTTCACTTTACCAATACCTGTACGAACGTAGTAAGGTTCTATATCCGGCCATTTAAGTTCTACAAATTCGCCTTGTATGGCGTAGGTTACTAATATTTTCAACATGGGTTTCTTTATTTCACAAATTATTATTATCCAATGAGATATGCAAAATACTTATATACCAAATCGTCGATTGACATCTCCTTTTGTTCAAAACGCATTTTATCCAATGGAGAAATTCTTTCCTCTACAGTTTTTTGCTTCTTATACATAGAAGATATATAATCATTTCCATCACGATTTATCAGTACAGAATCAGTAAAGTCAGCTACTCGGGTATCTGATTCTACATAATTTAATGTGTATGATACATCCCTGACACGCCCCTGTATAGGCGAAAGAATTCCCTTTGCCACTAAATCCTTCACATCCCTGGTAGCTGTATCTAATGAAACTTCGGCCAACTTGCTCCAATTTTTTGCAGTAAGTTTTCCTTCATAGCCATTCAGATATATATTGAGGATCATTCGTTGTCTTTCAGTTATAATGCTCCCCGAATGAGTTTTCCAAAAAATCGCTTTATTCAATATGCCGCTTAACAAGCCATTGGATTCATCAATAGCCCGTTTAAGACAAGCCAGATACCATTCTAACCATTCTGTAATATCACCATTTCCACGTTGAGCCTGTTCCAGCATACGATAATAAGCCTTCTTTTCCTTATTAATCTGCATAGACATACTAAAGAATCGCAATTTACTGCGATCTGTCTGGGATAATACCATATCTGATATAGCTCTCGCAATACGACCATTCCCATCGTCAAACGGATGGATACATACAAACCAGAAATGAGCAATTGCAGACTTTAATAATGACGGAGCTATATTGGGGGCATTAAACCATAAAAGAAATTTATCCATTTCGTCATATACACGTTCCGGCCCGGGAGCACGATAATGTATTCTTTCCCGCCCAAATGTACCGGAAACAACCTCCATAGCTTCAGTACGATAACTTCCCACTAAAATATCAGAAAAGCCACTTTTACCTGTTGGGAAAAGTGCGGAATGCCATCCGAATAATCTATCATGTGTTAACGGAGTTTCGTAATTCATTATAGCATCAAGCATCATCTCGACCATTCCATCAATATAATGCGTCGGTTCTTTCACATCGGGTACAGTTACACCTAATTTTCGGGCAACGGAAGAACGTACCTCTGCTGTATTCAAAGTTACTCCTTCAATTTCTGAAGATGCAACAACATCATGCGTCACAGCTTCCACCGTAGCGATCATCTGACTATCAAATCCAATTGTACTTAACCTTCCAACAAGATATCCGATAGCCCTGTTTGTCAGGGCTATCGCATCTGACAATCTTTCAGCGTCCCATCTGAATGAACTCCAATTTTCTATTTCATGGATAAACATACCATCAGTTATTTCTGCAAAAATAACTATTAAATTGGAGTTATCTATAAAAATGCGGTTAAAAGAGGTATGATAAGCCGCAAATTTTGCGGTTAATTAATGAGATTAAACCGCATTTAATAAAAACAAGGCATATTCACCACGCTTGGTTTGAAGAATCATTCAAACCAAGTACGAAACTTCCTTATGTGGAGTACCCAATATTACTTCTTACTATCCGGCAACGGATTAATAGCCCCCCTTTGTGTACAAGTATATGCCGATACATCTACCGCTTTGCGGTGTGATTCAGCGACCGACGCCCCTCTAAGTATGTTCACAACAAAGGTAGCAGTAAACGAGTCGCCTGCACCTACAGTATCAGCCACCTCGACTTTAGGTGTATCTATGGATGAAATTTCCCCACTTACATCATATATGCCACTACGTACTGCGCCCTGTGTGAATATAACATATTTGAGCGAAAAACGAGCTATGAGTTCTGCGATAGCTTCCACAAAATCAGTAGAAAGAGAAAGGAGAGAGATCAATAATGGCAATTCGTCTTCATTCAATTTGAGCACATTTGCCTTTTGCAAGGATTCCACAATCAAGTCTGTCGAATAAAAATGTTGCCTGATATTAATATCAAACACCTTCAAAGAGGTATCCGGCACGGCATCTATGAGTCTCAAGATTGCAGCACGTGACTTTTCACTTCGTTGTGCCAAAGAGCCCCAACAAACAGCATCTGCATCGCTGACAAGTTTCATGGTCGCAGGACTACACTCGATAGCATCCCAAGCAACATTCTCAACAATCTCATATTGCGGTACACCGGCCTCATTCAACGACACAAGCACTTTACCTGTCGGCAAAATATTACGGGAAATATATCCTAAATCAAGTCCGGTCTCTTTAAGCACCGTAAATGTTTCATCACCGAGTTCGTCGCCACCTATTGCCGTAACGGGATATGATTCTGCTCCCAATTCCTTCGCAAAAAAACAGAAATTGATAGGCGCTCCGCCAAGTCTCTTACCTTCCGGGAAGCAATCCCAAACAACTTCTCCTATACCTATTATTTTCATGGTTTTATAGTTTAATAATTATTTTCATGGATGTTGCACTATTCTCGTCTATAAATTTATATGCCTTGTCATACTGTTCGAACGGAAAATGATTCGAAATAAGCGGTTCGAGACGGATGGCTCCCGAACATACCTGATCGATAGCCGTAAGATAATCTTCATGGCGATACATCATCGTTCCGTTCACCTTCAGTTCGTGCTCTCCCAAATAGAACATATCAAGCGACGGATCCTTGCCAAATACCGCCACTACAACGATGGTACTCCCTTTTTCGATACACTCCATAAGCGAACGAATACTCGACTCAACTCCAGCAACCTCAAACGCAGCTTGAAAATCTTCATCCCCGAAAAGCCTCTTCGCTCCTTCTTTGAGCGGCGTCTTAGCTACATTGAGCGTATCTACTATACCACATTTACGAGCGATTTCAAGTCTGAAATCACTCACATCGGTAATAAGGACCCGTTTGGCTCCTCTTGCCTTAGCGAACTGCGCCACGAGGTTACCGATCGTTCCGGCACCCGATACAACCACATTCTTACCTTTCAAGTCCCCGCCACGCATGGTTGCATGCGCAGCCACTGCCACCGGTTCTATCATAGCCCCATAATCAAGTGACATACCTTCAGGCAACACCACAACCCTGTCATCATCAACCACAAAAAAATCTTGCGCAGCTCCATTTGCCTGAAAGGCTTGCACTCTTAGCTCCTCACAAATATTATACTCTCCCCGCTGACAAGGCTTGCACTTCCCACACGCAAGTTGCGGACGTGCGGTGACAACGTCACCCGCCTTGCAGATCGTAACCGCCGCCCCCGTAGCGACTACCACTGCCGAATATTCATGCCCCTGAACTACCGGATAGAAAGTTGCCGGATGACATCCGTGATAAGAATGTATCTCACTTCCACAAATACCAATTCTCTTAATATTCAGAAGCACCTGATGTTCTTTCAGGTCCGACGCCTTAGGCGCCTCAACCTCACGAAATTCAATATGTTTTGGTTCTACTAATACCGCTTGTCTCATTTTATACCATATTTACTTAAAATTTCTATTACCGGAGTCTCTATTGACTTCGCCCAAAGTGCATATCCATAACTACTTGGATGAGTTCCGTCGACCGATGTCTCATGCGCATCGGAAGCATCAGGCGTAATCAGATAAACATCTTTATATTTCGGGTTCGTGAGGATTTTCGCAAACAACTCCTCTACGGTTGCCGCCTTAGCCCGTTCTTTCGCATCAAGAACTGTATCGAATGAACGTCGTTCACGATAGATAGTACGCTGAAATATTAACGGAGTAGCCGGATGTGCCGCTATAAGCCGATCGATAAACGACATCAGGCGCTCTCTTATCAGTTCTGCGTCAGGATTTGAAAAAGTATCGAATATAAAGGCATCAGCCTTGACTTCCGCAAGAACGTCGAGCATGTAAGGCTGCATCAGGCAACGTCCGCTTGTTGCGAGCGACACGACTTGAAGACCTGTATTACGCATAAATTGCATGGGATAACTCATACCGGATCGATCCGTGCTCACTCCCTGCGTAAACGAAGAGCCATATACCGCTATCCTGTGACGAAAATCGGACTTCAACGGTTCGATAACAGCATTGTCATCTATCCCTATCTTACAAGAAATGACCTCCGAATACATCGGCATATACATCATACATTCGTGCATCGTACCATCCATATTCTCAATGAGCGTGAATGTCTCGGTTTTCTCGCCCTTATACGCTTTCAATGAACCGCTTGCCGCATACTGCCATTGACCGTCTGCATTTTTGATATAAAGATCATATCCTTTATAAGAGATCGGCATGGTTGAATGGCTCGAATATACATATCCCCACTTTGTCGTAATCCGTATATTACGCGTGTTCGTTTTAAACAACACAGCCATACCGGCAGAGCAACGGAGTTGTCGATTCTCCGTCCTGTTAAAACCTTTATAAACCAATGTATCGACTCTATGATAGGGATTGGGAGTCGATTCAAACGGCTTACCTATCAGGTTAAGCGTTGACGCCTCCGTCTGTTTTTGTGCCGAAACCGACAATACGCACGAAAGCGACAGAACAACCGTTATGAAAAACTTCTTCATTGCCTTGTATTTTTTAGTTGTTTACTGTAATAAGACCTTCAATCCTTCCGCTACCTGCATAGCATAAAACTGCTCATACTTTTCCATAAACACAGGATATTTGTCCAGTCCCAATGACACAAAAGGTGATATCTTCAAGAACTCGGCCGGCGATCCTCCCGAAATCAACTTCCTGTCCGCCGGGGTGATGTGAGGTTCGGAGATAGCTATATTTTCACCGGACTCGGTGCGCGCACCTATCAGGTATTTGCAATAAACAGCTATCAGGAAAGCCTCTATCGAAATATCCTTCCCATCCTGCAACATCTGTTTGAGTATGGGTACCACATAAACCGCAAACTTAGCAATGCCATCGCCGCAAAGCCGTGATACCTGATCGCTGATCGCCTTGTTTGAAAATCGTTCGATAAGCTGGTCTTTATACGCTTCAAGGTCAACGCCCTCGGGAACCGGAACATAAGGAGTAACATCCCTGTTCATAAACAGCTTTATCATTGCACGATACCTCTCGTCTGCCATTACAGCATCGACCTTCCTGAATCCTTCCATATAGGCAGGATAAGAAAGAAGAGTATGTGACGCATTGAGAAGACTTAATTTCATGATTTCATACGGGGTCACATCATGGGTGAATGTAACTCCCACCTTCTCCCATGCAGGACGGCCTGCAATGAAATTATCTTCAATCACCCATTGTATAAAGTCTTCACAACACACATCTGTAACCTTACCCGGTTTTGTTACGGGAGTGATTCGATCCACCATCGAATTCGGGAACGTCACTTTCTTTTTCGCCCACGCTGCCACCTCGGGATATTTCGCTTCGAAGTATGACATAAACGCGTATTTGGCGGCATTGCCGTTCATCTGCATGTTGTCACACGAAAGAATCGTAATCGGCAAATCTTTCTCCATCCGGCGTTTAAGTCCTTCGGCTACATACCAGAACACACTGCGCGATTGGTTAAAATCAACCTTATATCCCCCTTCGGTAATGGTGAGAGAGATGATTTTTATCTCCTCCGATGCTATTTTAGCGATGATAGGCTCACTATCTATTTCCCCCCATGCCAGTTCTACAAGCGAACCAATCAGCATACTATCCTGTTCGCCGGAAGGGCTGCATGTCGTCAACTGATATATGCCGTCGTCTTTCTTGAGGGCGTTGAACAATACCCCGTCCGTAGGCATAATCATGGCTCCGAATACCCCCCAGCATCTTTGTGACGGATCTTCAAGTAATAGATTTGTGTAAGCTTCGAGATGTGCACGATGGAAGTTTCCAACGCCGAAATGTACTATTCCGGCCTTTATTTCAGCACGATTATAATTAAAAGTCTTCATACGATAATTTCAATGTTTCGGCAAGTGATTTTTCCACCTTGTCGCAATGTTCTATATAGAATTTATAAACCTCATTCCATTTATAATAAGATGCTTCAACCGCTTCCAACGGCAACCGGAGGTCTTTTTCATTCAGCATAAACTTAACTAAAACGTCCGGATTGCCTTCTGATTGGTAAAAGATCATCTGAAGGTTCGCACCCATCGGAATATCCCAGTACTTCCAACTCCGCAACGCTTCTTTGGAATTACCAGCCTCCCGCGCCCACGTTCCGGCTTGCAGATTTGTCAAGATGGCCATCAGAACGCCATCGTGTCCGAAGTTGAGATTGATGCCATGACGCTTGCGAACCAGATCTTCGGCAGATTCGTCTAACAAATGGCGTAACGTGCGGGATGCAAGTCCCCAACTACGCCCGTGAGATACCGGTTCAGGACCTTTCTGCGCAAAATACTTATAGTTCTCGATTTCTGCCCAAGCCAATATTTCCTCTTCTGTAAAGATATCCCATATAGGCACTTGGCGGTCGAGGCATTGCATCAGTGATGCCATTAACCAGAAACGATGGATCAGGTCGTACTTGTCATACTCACTTTCTACTTGTGTTACGTCTATAAACAGTCTTGTAAAAAAAGCATCCACATCCAACTTTTCATCTATATATGAACGATATTTTTTATACCAACTGTTTTCTTTACCGAGTATATACTTATCAAGCGGACTCCTGTCGGGACATACGTTACCGTAGGGATTCAGTGTGGTAAGGAACGAACGGGAGTTGTCTATCTCCGCCCATTCAAGCCCGGGACGCAGCGACAAAATGCCCGAATTTACAGATTGCATGGTGGCTGCCACCCGAAGCACATTCGTTGCGTTAGTCTTCAAATAGGGATGGCCTTCAAATCCTTCCGGATAGTTTTGTACCATCCTCCGGCCTATCTCCCTTGTCTGACGATAACCGATTTGTGTCAGATCGCCTTCTTTGTAAAACACATTCTTCTTGAACGGTTCAAGACGTTCGTACAGGGCTTTCCCAAAATCGGTAAGGTTGTTTGTGGCATGAGCTTTCTCCAATACGCCGTATATGGCAGGATAAGTCACCTCATCGTCTATCTGACGCGCTCCATGACGAAAATAGCCGTTTATATAGAAAGGCGTATATCCTTTGGGCGCCGGCGTAACCGGATGTGAAAGATCGGTCACATAATACACGCCGCCCGCACGTTCCGGATCCCTGCGTATCTCGTCGAGAGGATTTTCGGTCACCGGCTTTTCTTTCGGAAGAGAGAGTTTGAATATGCAAGGAAGATCAGACGTCTTTTTCGCATTCGTATTGGTATTGACATACATAACCCCGTCTTTGACCACAATATCTTCCGGTTCGTAAATAACCTGTTCCTGCACATTGTACCGGGCAGTAATCGTCCGCCTATCCGTATCGTACACCCGGATGCAGGAAGGACGGTTGTCGTCCTGTTTCCCAACTCCGAAGCAAAAATAGATTTTACCATCATGCATACAGCCCGCTTGTGTGAACCATACCTCATAGGGGAACACCACCTGATCGAGAATGTCATTTTCGTCGAGGCGCACCTTTGCCCCCTCACTCAACGACGGTATGCGGAATTTGGTGGCGACATACTGGTTTTCCCATGCATGCTTTGTCACCTTCGCCACAGTACGTTTACGCGCCGAGAATATCCATATAAAGCCCCGTTCCCGATCGACCAGCCAGCTTGGCGCTCCAAAGATAGGGACATACCCTTTCTCCACCCACTTCGAGCCATCAAGTTCAATTGTCTGTGCGATTTCGCTGCTAAAACGTTTTCCACGACGGGTAATGCTCTCCACAAAACACAACCATTCCAACTCGCTTCCTACCTTCCCGTTTGTGATATACAAGAGAGGAAACGATGCTCCGCGTTTTGTCTCGACGCCAAAGCATACATTATTTACATGGTTGTCCGGATGGGAGGACGCCAACTCAAAGCCTGCCACAGGTTTCGGATCGGCACTTTTGAAATCATAGATATTCACGTGCCCTCCATCCTCGCACGAGAATATGTAATCATCCCACATTTCAAGTCCTTGCTGTGCCCGCCCCCGTCCTTCCTTTGCCAGGAAGACAGAGCACTCTACCTCTTTCTCCGGCTCTACATACAACTGGGCGATAAGGGGAATAGAGATCAGTAAGCACACGACAGACAAATAGATCTTTTTCATAAGTATGCTCTATAAATTTAAAGTATGATTATGTTCTACGTTAATCGAACAGCTCTACGCCTAACGATTCAAGCCGTTTCTGCAACTCTCCCACATCGAGGGCCCGCGGAGTACAATGCTGCGACGCACTCATGGCAGCGGCAATACCAACTGCCTCTCCCATCGCCATGCAAATACTCATGACACGATAGGAAGCGTGAGCTCTGTGAGTACCCGATATGCACCGTCCCGCCACCAGAAGCCCTTCCAAGCCCAACGGGAGAAAACAACGATACGGCAAATCGTATGGTTTGCAATATTGGATGGTCGGTTCCGCCTGTCCGGCTCCGTCAGGATTATGTATATCGACAATGAACAATGCTTTATGTACTACCACATCAGCAAAGCGGCAGCCTTCCGCCATCTCATCGGCATCAATCACATAGTCGCCCATCACTCTGCGGCTTTCACGCACTCCAGTTGTTGTACCACTTCCGATCACTCTACAGTTCTCGTAACCCGGCAAATTTTCTCTCAAAAATTGAGTCAGGAGACGTATCTGTTGTCTAAGTTCAAGATCAGCGGTGAAAATAGATCCTACTGAAGTTATATCCACTCTATTGACCTGTGTCGTATTTACTTGACGGCAACCCGGTCTGACTGATGGATGCAAACGTACAGCAGCAAGAATTGGGGGAAGTTTACCGTCGTCAGCTTTCTTTTTGCACCAATCAAGGAAACGCTCGCCATTAAGTTGAACATCATCTACATCTCCAATGCAAATAAGCCCCTTTGATTCATCTACTCCGTCAATAGTATATTCAAGGGTTACAGGCTGCATAAGTCCGTCATCGCGCCCTTTTTCTATTTTTGCACCGGCAAGAAAAGACACCACTGCATCGCCAGTGCAATCTATGGTAACTGCAGCCTCAAAACAAAGTGTCCCCTCGTTACTTGCGCACTCAATGCCTTTTATCACCTTTCCGTCACGAATAACATCCGACACACAACATTGCAAAAAGACATCAATATTCTTTTCCTTCGCAACAAATTCTGCCAATGTAAGTTTTGCCTCTTCAAAATCGTGAGCTTTTCCATGCTCCCCAATCCAGTCATTGTCTTTGACGCCAAGAATAGAACAAACCTCATCGCGCATAGTGTTCTTACCTACACTACCGAGAATAGGACCGACATACCCAGCGGTCAGATTACCTCCAATGACTCCATATCTTTCGATAAGAGCAACATGTGCCCCCTGCCGGGCAGCGGCTACAGCCGCACATATTCCGGCAGGCCCTGCACCTGCTACTAATACATCATAATATTTTGTATTCATTATCTGCTTGTATATGGACCGGAAACAGCCTTAACAGTCATTGCCCCATCAGAATCTGTGGTTGTCATTACTCTATATTTGTTTCCTCCATCGGTCACACGAACTACAATATGTCCATCATATCCCTTTACTCTCGCAGCCTCTTCTGCCGTTACCCGGTCGTCTACTCCACTGGGACGATCGCCCTGCCAGAAGTTAGTGATAAATATATCACACGCAGGGAGTGTTGTCTCCATCGAATTCAATATATCGGTGCGGGGATGACAATCAACCCATGAATTAACAACAATCGTTTGTGGATTGAGCGCTTTCAGAGCATCGGCCTGATTGGTGTTGGTTACACCATGATGGTCGGCTTTCATCAATTCTACCTGGCCTACGGCTTTTGCGCATGGCAATTCGGCATCTTTCCATGCATAACTCGAGCGCCCGTTATACTGAAGATCACCACCGGCAAAGAAGTCAAAGTTGCCATACGAGACTTTCATCACGCAACTGGTTATGTTCTCCGGCGGACAATTGTCACTGGCTGTAATGTCTTTGCTGTTTTTGTATGAAATCTCCGAGAGTTCAGGGAATGTCTTCTTTGTGGCAGTGCCCGAACCTGTCCAAATTTCTCCATTCACAGCAACATTTTGCACCTTTGCAGTAGGATACTTCGCTGAATTGTACTTCTGAACTATTTGATTATTTGCCCCTGCTTTAAATATCGCAGCCTCGAACTTTTTATTAGCAACATTCCATTTCACCGCATTGATATAGTTGTTACAACTTGAAGCATTATCTGCCATTGTCGCCATGTCGAACGGATAGTTATAATCGGGGTAACCACGATCGAGAAGCGTGCCAATTTTAAAATTGTCAAAGATCTCGGCATAACCTATCAACGAATAGGTATCGGAATTGGAAGATTTCGGCAAGGATGTATTATAACCACCGAAGTGGTCATTATGGAAGTGGGTAAGTACCGCATAATCTATCGTACTGTTACCTGTCCATGCCATACACTTACGAATGTAATCAGCTATAATTTGTGAGCCACGGGTAGAAGTTAAGGTTGGATCCCAACGACTACGAATACCGGTGTTGGTCGTATTACCATTAGAGTTGGTCGCAACACTCGAACTTGCAGCATCAATAAGCATTTGCGTACCATCCGGGAATATTACAAACACGCTTTCACCCGTAGTTGTATTGATGAAATGAATATCCATCACACCTTCTTGCCAAGCAGGAATAGTTTTACCTATCTCTATTTCGGTGGCAGAGTCATCTCCACCTTCTTCACCTCCGTCCGGACGAATCAAAAATGATTGAGATTCATTAGAACTGCATCCTACAATCGCAAGGATGAACAAACTGAAAATAAATATTAACCTTTGCATGCTATATGAAGATTTAAAAACATCTCTCCGCCTTC
>ERZ857982.3115-NODE-3115-length-11747-cov-13.270954_pt1 | contig 11747 bp, 9 predicted proteins | sample MGYA00519955_ERZ857982 | MGnify/ENA primary metagenome ERZ857982 (study PRJEB31778, sample SAMEA3449416) | human gut metagenome | biome: human gut; feature: human-associated habitat; material: faeces | place: United Kingdom | collected 2010/2012 ... | reverse complement strand
TGCTCAACCAGCTGGAGATCTACTTCCACTCCCGCTCCAAGCGCATGAGCCTTTCAGTAGCCTTTGTGCTACTGACGGTAGGCCTTTCCATGGTCAGCTTTGAGGTCGGCCCCATCCACTGCAGCTTCTCGCTGCTGCTGGTCTGCATGATGACCGGCACCGTGTTCTGCAACATCTGCCCCACTTCCGATGAGCTGATGGACCGCCTGGACCGCTGGGTAAGCCCGGTGAACATCCTGTTCTTCGTGCTGTCCGGCGCGGAGCTGGACCTGAACATCCTCGCAAACCCCATGGTCCTGCTCATTGGTGCCGTCTATATCGCTTCCCGCTCTCTGGGCAAGATCTCCGGCTCCTATGTCAGCTGCAAGGCCACCCGCTGCAGCGAGAAGATCCAGAAGTATCTGGGCATCACCCTGCTGCCGCAGGCCGGTGTGGCGCTGGGCATGGCCGCCGAGGCTGCCGAGCTTTCCGACGGCCACATGGTGCGCAACGTGGTGCTCTTCTCGGTGCTGGTGTACGAGCTGGTCGGCCCGACCCTGGCCAAGCTCAGCCTGACTGCCGCAGGCGAGATCATTCCCGAGGGCCGCACGAGCGCCCGTACCACCAACAAGCCGGAGGAGCCGGTCAGTGTGGAGTAACCTCTCACACAGGGCTTGGCTCCCCTATCAGGGGAGCTGCCGCCGCAGGCGGCTGAGAGGTTTTATACACTACAAAAGCCGCTGCACAGTTGTTACGCTGTGCAGCGGCTTTCTGTTTGCTCTTTATTTCAGCACGATCTCATCGTTCTCAGCATCCACGGTCAGGGTGGAGCCGGAAACAAGGGTGCCGTCGATGATCTTTTCAGCGGCGGGGTCTTCCACAGCCTTGCGGATGGTCCGGCGCAGGTCGCGGGCGCCAAACTTGCCGCCCTGGCTCTTGTGCACCAGCGCTGCCAGTGCCGCCGGGGTATAGCTGTAGGCAATGCCCTTGGCCTCCATGCTGGGCTTGTACTCGTCCAGCATCAGGGCGGCAATGCCCTGCAGGGTCTCCTCGCTCAGCGGCTTGAAGGTGATAACCTCATCCACGCGGCCCAAAAACTCAGGGCGGAGGAACTGGCTCAGTGCCTTGCGGCTCTTCTCCTCGTTCCGCTCCTCCTCGCTGCGGTTGAAGCCCAGGCTTGCGGTGGTCTGGTCGCTGCTGCCCGCATTGGAGGTCATGCAGATGACGGTGTTGGAGAAATCCACGGTGCGGCCCTGGGCATCGTTGATCTTGCCCTCGTCCAGGATCTGCAGCAGGATATTCATCACATCGGGGTGGGCCTTTTCGATCTCATCGAACAGCACCACACTGTACGGACGGCGGCGGACCTTTTCGGTCAGCTGACCCGCCTCCTCGTAGCCCACATAGCCCGGAGGGGAACCGATCATGCGGGACACAGCGTACTTTTCCATATACTCGCTCATATCCAGCCGGATCAGGGGGTCGGGGCCGTCAAAGAGCTGGTTTGCCAGCTGCTTCACCAGCTCCGTCTTGCCCACGCCGGTGGGGCCCACAAAGATGAAGCTGGCCGGACGGCGGCGGCCCGAAAGGTCGGCGCGGCTGCGCTTGACCGCTTGGGCCACCAGATGCACGGCATCGTCCTGACCGATGATCTTCTTTTTCAGCTCGGTCTCAAGGCTTGCGAGCTTTGCATACTCGGTCTCCCGGATCTTCACCGCTGGGATGCCCGTCCACAGCTCAATGACCTTGGCCACATCGTCCATGGTCACCTGGATCTCCCCGGCCGCGGCCTGCTTGGCGGGCAATTCCCGCTCCAGCTGTGCCATCCGGGTCTTGCGCTCTGCCACACGCTCGTAATCGATGGGCTCGTTCACATCGGCGTTTTCCATGTCGGCCTCTTCCTGCTTGAGGGCCTCCAGTTCCTTCTGCATGGTCAGGTACTCGGAGATGACCGGGTGGGCCAGATTGCAGCAGGCACAGGCCTCGTCCAGCAGGTCGATGGCCTTGTCGGGCAGATAGCGGTCGGTGATATACCGCTCGCTCAGGGTCACGGTGGCGTTCAGCACATCGGCGGGCACCTGCACATGGTGGTGCTCCTCGTAGTAGTGCTTGATGCCGCCCATCACGGCCAGCGTATCAGCGACGCTGGGTTCCTCCACCCGCACGGGCTGGAATCGGCGCTCCAGCGCCTGGTCCTTCTCGATATACTTACGGTACTCATTGAAGGTGGTGGCACCGATGACCTGGATCTCGCCGCGGGAGAGGGCGGGCTTCAGGATGTTGCCCGCATTCATGGCGCCCTCGCTCTCACCGGCAGAGGTAATGGTGTGGATCTCGTCAATGAACAGGATGACGTTGCCCGCCGCCTTGACCTCGCCCAGCAGGCCCTTGACCCGCTGCTCGAACTGGCCGCGGAACTGGGTACCTGCCACAAGGCTGGTCAGGTCGAGCAGGAAGATTTCCTTATCCTGCAGCCCTGCCGGCACCTGCCCCTTGGCAATGCGCTCCGCAATGCCCTCGGCAATGGCGGTCTTGCCAACGCCCGCCTCACCAATGAGGCAGGGGTTGTTCTTCTGGCGGCGGCTCAGGATCTGGATGGTGCGGTAGATCTCTCGGTCGCGGCCGATGATATCATCCAGCTTCCCCTCCCGGGCTTTGCGGGTCAGGTTCTCGCAGTAGGTATCCAAAAACTTGCGGCGGGGCGGCTTTTTGTCGTTTTTGCCCGCCTTCTTTTCGTTTTTGCCGTTCTGGGCACCGCCGTTCACCCCCAGCGGGAAGGTGGCGCTGGAGCCGGGCACAAGGTCGCCGTCCTCTTCGCTCTGGTCCGGCTGGCCCATGCCCATCATCATGGAGAAGGGGTTCATGCTGCTCATGTCCCCCATCTCCTGCATCATGTTTTCCATCCGGTCTTCCATGGCATCCATGTCCTCGTCGGACATGCCAAACTGCTTCATCAGATCATCGACCGGCTTGATGTGCATCTCCCGGGCACAGTGCAGGCAGTACCCCTCGTTTTTCATCTGGCCATTTTCCATCCGCTGGACAAAAATAATGGCAGGCCGCTTCTGGCATCGAATGCAGACCATTGTTCCTCCTTTTCCCTCCCCGCTCAGACAAACGGGTTGAACACATTGAATACTTTATAGTAAAGGCTGCCGCTCATCACCGTGTCGTTGAGCATGGTGAGGTTGCCGCCGGTGATCACAATGAGCGCCCAGACCACGCAGAGCACCAGATAGATGTCCACAAGGCTGGCAATGCCGCCCACGCCCCAGCCCAACCAGTGGTTCACTGCACCGATCACGGGCAGCTTGTTCACCAGCCCCAGCACTGTGACCAGCAGGCTGACCAGCATCCGCAGCAGGGCGAACGCCACAAAGAACAGCACCAGCGAGATCACCGGGGTCAGCAGCGGAGCCAGCACCTTCTGGACGATGGTATCCGCCAGCACAACGGCGTTGTCATTGAGGACGGCAGAGATAGAGCGCTCGCAGGCATCCACGATGGATGCCCGGAACGCCTCGGGCAGAAAGCCCGCGTACCGCTGGGCAATGCCATCCAGACTGACGGCTCCCCCGGCGGCGATATTGGCAGCGATCTGGTCCCGGAAGCTTCCGGCGAGGAAGCGCTCGAACACCTGCCCGGCTGCCCAGCCTGAAAAGGCTCTGGCACCGAACAGGCTGATGAGGCTGCCCGTCAGCTGCACCACCGAGGCCAGAAAGCCTTTGCGGGCATACCGGACGGCCAGCACCAGCCAGACCACCGTACATAGGATATCAAAAATAAATGACGGATTCTTGAACATACGTTTAACCTTATTCCGAACTGGCTCACCCTCTCAGTCACGACTGCCGTCGTGCCAGCTCCCCCAAAGGGGGAGCCAACGCTTCTGACAGGGGAAGCCACAAATAAATTGCACTCTTTTTCCTCAAAGCCGCAATTGCCTCTCCCTTTGGGAGAGGTGGCAATGCGCAAGCATTGACGGAGAGGGCTATTCAGCGGGTGCTTCCAACTTCTGCACCGTGTTGCCGCTGAACAGCAGCAGATCCTTGCTGTTGGCCAGCAATGCCTGCGGGCTGGTGTCAAGGTTCTGGCTCCACTGCTGGGTGCCAGATGCATCAAAGCACTCCACGGCGTTATCGGCCAGCAGATAGAACAGGTTCCCCGCCCGGACAATGGAATTTGCCGCCGAGACAGCGGCGCTGAACTGGACGTTCAGATTTTTGTCCAGCGTCACAGCCTGAGAGACCTGCCCCGATGCCAGCAGCAGGGCCACATTGCCTGCCGCGTCCACAGAAACATCTTTCAGCTCCGTGCCCGCAAAATCATAGACCGCACGCTCGCCGCCGCCCGCATTGTAGAGCACGGCCCTGGTATCGTAGACAGCCAGGATCGTGGAAGCGGAGGTCCACCCCAGCCACTGGGGCACGCCACCCTGATTCACCAGACTGACGGGATCGCCCGATGCCAGATTGATGAGGTAGAGGTTGGTCATCACCTGTCCCCCGCTGACGGTGACGGCTGCCGCCGCCAGCTTCCGGCTGTCGGGGGAAAAGGCCATCCGCAGGGGGGTGCCGTCGTTGGAGGTCATGCTCCAGCTGAGCTGCTGCTCCATGGAGGGGCTGTATACCAGCAGCTTCGCCATGCTGGTCTGGTCCTCCGTGACCACAGCCAGCGTGCCGTTGTCCGACATGGCGCAGAGGAAAATGCTGTTTTCCAGCTGCTTGGTGTAAAGGTTCTGGGTGCGGCTCTCCACCCGCAGCTCGTTTCCGGAGCGGTTGTAGAGGACAAAGCGGGTCTTGCCCGCGGCCAGCGCCGGGCGGGCATAGCCGCTCTGGATGCTGTTCAGCTTTTTGCCGGTGCGCGACCAGACCACACAGCCCTCGTCCCCCAGCTCCACAAAGCTGCCGGTCAGGGGGGCCATCTGTTCCAGCTCGGCCACACCGGTCTGCTGGGGCCAGCCGGAGCCGGGCAGCAGGGCAATGCGGGCCGTATCGGTCAGGTCCTTCAGGGCCGCCACCGAACTGCCCGCGATGCCGGTGGCAAACAGCACCACCGCCGTCAGCAGCACCAGCAGCACCGCCGTGCGGCGGATGCGCCGGTTCCGCACACGCTGGCGGGCAGCTTCCAGATATTCGACCCGCCCTTCCGAAAGCGGCTCGTCACTCTCCGGACGGTTGCGATTTTTTCTCATAGGTCGTAGTCCACCTTCTCCAAAAATAGCCCTTTCGCGGGCAGCGTCGGCCCGGCCTGGCTGCGGTCCCGGCTGGCAAGGATGCCGGGGATGGCATCGGGCTGCATCCGGCCCGCGCCCACCTCACACAGGGTGCCTGCCAGAATGCGCACCATGTTATAGAGGTAGCCGTCCGCTGTCACCTCAATGTCCACCTCGTCGCCCTTCCGGGTCACATGGCAGTCGGTGATGGTGCGCACGGTATCTCCGTGGGCAGCAGCAGAGGAACCCGCCGCGCACAGGGCCAGAAAATCGTGCTTTCCCACAAACTGTTCCGCCGCCCTCTGCATGGCATCCACATCCAGCCGCCGGGGCACCCGGGTGTAATATTTTTCATCAAAAGGCGAATCGATGGGGTGGTTGTGGATGCGGTACAGGTAGGTCTTGGTATGGGCGGCATAGCGGGCGTGGAACTCCTCCGGCACCACCCGGGCGCACAGCACCCGGATATCCGGGGGCAGGTGCTGGTTGATGGCCAACGGCAGCTTTTCGGGGGGGATGCGGGTCTCCGCGTGGAAGTTCAGCGCAAAGCCCAGCGCGTGGACCCCGGCATCGGTGCGGCTGCACCCCTTGATATCGGGGCGGCTGTGGAGCACCGCTTCCAGCCCATCCTGAAAGGTCTGGGCCACGCTCCGCCCGTTGGGCTGCACCTGAAAGCCGCAGTAGTTGGTGCCGTCGTAGGCAAGGGTAAGTAGATAGTTCTGCATGGAACTCCTTCCGTCACGGCTTTGCCGTGCCACCTCCCTCAAAGAGGGAGGCTATAAGGCCCCCTCCTCGAGGGGGCTGTCGCCGCAGGCGACTGGGGGAGTTTTTAAAAATTCGGGAACACCAGTCTCGAGCTCAGGATCACCATAAAGCAGACGATGCACACCGCCAGGTCGATATAATCCTGCCGGGTGCAGCGCAGCACCTTCAGGCGGGTGCGGCCATCACCGCCGCGGTAGCAGCGGCACTCCATGGCCATGGCCAGCTCATCGGCGCGGCGGAAGGCCGAGATGAACAGCGGGATGAGCACCGGCACCAGCGCCTTGACGCGCTCCATCATGGAGCCGTTGTCCAGCATGGCACCACGGGCTTTCTGGGCGTTCATGATCTTGTCGGTCTCTTCGATCAGGGTCGGGATAAACCGCAGGGCAATGCTCATCATCATGGCCAGCTCGTGCACCGGGAAGTGCAGCCTGCCCAAAGGCTTGAGCAGCTGCTCGATGGCATCTGTCAGCACAATGGGGCTGGTGGTATAGGTCAGCAGGCTGGTGCCCGCGATCAGTGCCATCACGCGCACCGCCATCAGGATGGCATAGCGCAAGCCCTCGGCGTAGATGTTCAACACCCAGAAATGCACCAGCGGCTCGCCCTCGCCCGAAACAAAGAAGAGGTTGAGCACCGCGGTAAAGAGGATGATGGGCAAAATGGGCTTCAGGCTCTTGGTGATGAGCTTGAAGGGGATCTTCGCCACGCCGTACATGGCCACAAGGAACACAATGGACAGCGTCAAACCCAGCGGGTTGGAGGCGGCAAACAGCAGGATGATGTAGACGATGGTCAGCACCAGCTTCATGCGGGGGTCAAACTTATGCACAAGGCTGTCGCCCGGGAAGTGCTGGCCGATGGTGATATCTCTCAGCATGTGGCAGCGCCCCCCTTCTTTGCATCCACACGGGGCAGCACAAGGCTTTCGCCTGCATCCCGACGCTTCTTGGCTTCCAAAATCATCTTGACGGCATAGGGCACAGTGTAAACATCCGCCGGAACATCCACCCCCATCTCCCGCAGCTTGAGGAAGATCTTTGTGACCTGCGGCACGCTCAGGCCCAGCGCCAGCAGCTCGGGCGCACGGGCGAACACGTTCTCCACGGTGTCATACATGGCGATCTTCTTGTTGCTCATCACCAGCACACGGTCGGCGTATTTGGCAATATCCTCCATGCTGTGGGAGACCAGCAGCACGGTGGTGCCGGTCTTTTTGTGGTACTCCTTGACCTCAGACAGGATCTCGTCCCGGCCCTCGGGGTCCAGACCGGCGGCAGGCTCATCCAGCACCAGAATGCGGGGCTTCATGGCCATCACACCCGCCACGGCCACCCGGCGCTTCTGGCCGCCGGACAGCTCAAAGGGGCTGCGCTGCAGCAGCGCCTCATCCAGGCCGACAAAGTCCGCTGCTTCATGCACCCGTCTGTCGATCTCGGCCTCGTCCAGCCCCATGTTTCTGGGGCCAAAGGCGATATCCTTATAGCATGTCTCCTCAAACAGCTGGTACTCCGGGTACTGGAACACCAGACCGGTGAGGAAACGGAATTCCCGGATCTTTTCCGGCTCGGCCCACAGGTCACGGCCATCGATGATGATGTGACCGCTGGTGGGCTTGTTCAGGCCGTTCATGTGGGTGATGAGGGTACTCTTGCCGGAACCGGTGGCACCGATGATGCCCACAAAATCTCCCTCTTCCACCTCAAAGCTCACGTCATCCAGCGCGGTGACGGCATTGGGCATTCCCGGGTTATAGACATAACTCAGGTGATCTACTTTGATAATGCTTCCCATCTTCCGTCCCCTCCCTTACTTCAAAAGCTCATACAGAGCCTGTGCGCACGCGCCGGTGTCGATGATGCCCTCGGGCATGGGGATGCCGGCCTTGACCAGCTCATCCCGCAGCTCGGCAGCCTGCGGCACATCCAGCCGCAGGGCGCGCACCTTTTCGGTCTGGCTGAATACCTCTTTCGGGGTGCCCTCCATGACCACATTGCCCTTGCTCATCACCAGCACGCGGTCGGCCTGAGCAGCTTCTTCCATATAGTGGGTGATGGACACCACCGTGATGCCCATGTTCTTGTTCAGATGGTGGATGGTCTGCATCACCTGCTCCCGGCCCCGGGGATCAAGCATGGCGGTGGCCTCGTCCAGGATCAGGCAGTCGGGCCGCATGGCGACCACGCCCGCAATGGCAACGCGCTGCTTCTGGCCGCCGGACAGGTTGTGGGGCGCACGCTCCCGGTACTCGTAGATGCCCGCCATCTTCATCGCTTCATCCACGCGGCGGCGCATCTCTTCCGGCGGCACGCCCAGATTTTCCAGCGCAAAGGCGACATCTTCCTCCACCACGGTGGCAACAATCTGGTTGTCCGGGCTCTGGAACACCATGCCCACAGTCTGGCGGATATCGTAGATCTTGTCCTCGTCTTTGGTGTCCATCCCCTCCACCAGCACAGTGCCGCTCTCCGGCAGAAGGATGGCGTTGAAGTGCTTGGCCAGCGTGGATTTTCCACAGCCGTTGGCCCCCAGCACTGCCACAAATTCGCCCCGCTTCACCTCAGCCGACACGCCGTTCAGGGCGTAGTCCGGCTGTTCCGGGTCATAGCGGAACTTCAGATCTTTCGCAGTTAAAATCGTTTCTTCCATAGGTTTTCTCTTTCCGGTGGTGCGCCCTTCTCAAAAGGGCTGTACCCCATTCTATTGAAATTGATTGCTTATTTATTTTTAGCGGCCTCGCCCTCTCCGTCATCGCTGCGCGATGCCACCTCTCCCAAAGTGAGAGGCCTTGGCAGTACGGCAAACTTTCCGGTTTTGCCAAGGGCTCCCCCTTTGGGGGAGCTGCTGAGCAACGCGAAGCTGAGAGGGCGAGCCCGTTTACCTCTTTTATTCTTCCCAAATGGCTGTTGCGCCGCAGGGCACAACGCCGCCGGTGGCGGAAACGGGCAGGCCGATCTCATCACAGCTGGTCTTACCGCCAAAGCGGGGCACCAGCGTGGTCTTGAGCATATACTCCATGACCGCGGGGGACAGGCCGGTGGTGTAGCTGTTGACCGCAAAGAAGAGGGGCGTATCGCTCAGCACTTCCTCGCACTGGCTGATGAGCTCGTAGATGCAGTCCTCCAGCTTCCAGATCTCGCCGCCGGGGCCGCGGCCGTAGCTGGGCGGGTCCATGATGATGCCATCGTAGGTGTTGCCCCTGCGCTTTTCCCGGGCCACGAACTTGGCGCAGTCGTCCACCAGCCAGCGGATGGGCCGGTCCGCCAGACCACTGGCCACGGCGTTGTCCTTGCCCCACGCTACGATGCCCTTGGAAGCATCCACATGGCAGACAGTAGCCCCCGCAGCGGCACAGGCCAGCGTTGCGCCGCCGGTGTAGCCAAACAGGTTCAGCACCTTGACAGGGCGGCCTGCCGCACGGATCTTTCTGGCGTACCAGGCCCAGTTGACGGCCTGCTCCGGGAACACGCCGGTGTGCTTGAAACCGGTGGGGCTGACGATGAGGGTCAGCTTGTCCTCGCCCTCACCGCAGGAGATCTTCCACTTCTCAGGCAGACGGCGGCGGTACTCCCACTCTCCGCCGCCCTGATTGGAGCGGTGGTAGATGGCATCGGCCTTGGCCCAGAGCGGGCTCTGTTTCTCGGTTTTCCACACCACCTGCGGGTCGGGCCGGATGAGGATGGTCTCCCCCCAGCGCTCCAGGCGGTTGCCGCCGGTGGCATCCAGCAGCTCGTAATCTTTCCAACTATCTGCAGGGCGCATAAGCGTCCTCCTTTCTCTCTTCAAACGGCTCAGAACAGGCTCTGCTGGCCGTTGTCCTCCGGGCTTCCGGTCTCGGGGGCTTTCAGGCCCAGGTGCTCATAGGCAAGGCGGGTGGCACAGCGGCCCCGGGGGGTGCGGGTCAGAAATCCCATCTGCATCAGGTAGGGCTCACACAGATCCTCCAGCGTCACGGCCTCCTCGCCCAGCGCCGCCGCCAGCGTTTCCAGGCCCACAGGGCCGCCATTGTACATCTCAATGATGGCGCGGAGCAGGCTGCGGTCCAGCTCGTCCAGACCCAGCGCGTCCACGTCCATCCGCTTCAGGCTCATCAGGGAAACATCCCGGTCGATGATGCCATCCCCCAGCACGGTGGCAAAGTCGCGGACACGCTTCAGGAAGCGGTTTGCCACGCGGGGGGTACCCCGGCTGCATTTGGCCAGCTCGTAAGCGCCCTCCGGGGTGATGGGCTGGTCGAGGATGCCCGCCGAGCGCTGGATGATCCGGCTCAGCTCATCGGGGCTGTACAGCTCCAGCTTGAGCAGCACACCGAAGCGGTCCCGCAGGGGGCCGGTGATCTGACCCGCACGGGTGGTAGCGCCCACCAGCGTGAAGCGGGGCAGGTTGATCCGGATGCTCTGGGCACTGGGGCCCTTGCCGATCATAATATCCAGCGCGTAATCCTCCAGCGCCGGGTAGAGCACCTCCTCCACCTGCCGGGACAGGCGGTGGATCTCATCAATGAAGAGCACGTCGCCCTCCTGCAGATTGGTCAGCAGGGCGGCAAGGTCGCCGGGCTTCTCAATGGCCGGGCCGCTGGTGATGCGGATCTGCACCCCCATCTCGTTGGCGATGATGCCCGCCAGCGTGGTCTTGCCCAGGCCCGGGGGGCCATAGAGCAGGATGTGATCCATAGGCTCACCGCGCCGCTTGGCGGCTTCCAGATAGATTTTCAGGTTCTGCTTGACCTTGTCCTGTCCGATGTAGTCCTCCAGATGCTGCGGGCGAAGGCTGTTTTCCTCGTTGTCCGCCGCCGTTAAGCCGGGCTGCATCATTTTTGCGCCATAGAGCGCGGTTTCGTCCTGCATGGATTACCTCCTGCCTGCCATGCCCCGCAGGGCCAGCTTGATGATCTCTTCCACGGGAAGGCTTGTGTCGATCTTGGAAACGGCCAGGGCTGCTTCGCTCTGGCTGTACCCCAGCGACACCAGCGCCGCAATGGCCTGCCCGGCACCCTGTGCGGCGGGGGCGGCAGTGGCCGCGCCCACATCCTCGAGGTTGATGCCATCCACAAAGCCCTTTGCCACCTTATCCTTCAGCTCCAGCACGATACGCTGGGCCAGCTTGGGGCCCACGCCGGATGCCGCCTTGAAGGCCTTGTGGTCGCCCGCCGAGATCGCCAGCGCCACCCGGTCAGGCTCCATGACGCTGAGAATGGCCAGACCCACCTTGGGGCCCACACCGGAAACGGCAGTCAGCAGCTCAAAACAGCTCTGCTGCTCCTCAGTGGCAAAGCCGTACAGGCTGATGTCATTTTCGGTCACGCTCATCACGGTGTAAAGGGTGGCTTCCCGGCCCACCCCGGGCAGTGCGCCCGCAACGCTGGTCGGGCACTGTACATAGTAGCCCACCCCGCCGCAGCTCACCACCACGGCGTTCAGGGTCTTTTTGATGATTTTTCCGGATAGACTGTAAATCATAGTTTTCCTCCAGCAGCCTTCCCCTCTCAGTCTCGCATTCGCTCGCCAGCTCCCCCAAAGGGGGAGCCAAAGCATCGAATTGGGCGGCTGCTACTATACCAAAAGCCGCGATTGCCTCTCCCTTCGGGAGAGGTGGCAATGCGCAGCATTGACGGAGAGGGCTCAGATCGGCCCAACGCCCCTTCTTGCAAAGCGGTTCAGCTGGTTGCCGTTGGTATGACAAAAGGTGATAGCCATGGCCAGTGCGTCGGCGGTATCATCGGGCTTGGGCACAGCAGGCAGATGCAGCAGGATGCGGGTCATCTCCTGCACCTGCTTTTTCACGGCCT
>ERZ857982.3106-NODE-3106-length-11781-cov-15.367389_pt1 | contig 11781 bp, 10 predicted proteins | sample MGYA00519955_ERZ857982 | MGnify/ENA primary metagenome ERZ857982 (study PRJEB31778, sample SAMEA3449416) | human gut metagenome | biome: human gut; feature: human-associated habitat; material: faeces | place: United Kingdom | collected 2010/2012 ... | reverse complement strand
ACGGGTTAAATCTAAGTTTAACAATTACTTACACAGCGACGTATCGCACCCATTCTTTACTGATGGTTTCAAAGAAATTATCACTAAGTTGGCTGACAGCAATTGGTTTCATCATATCCAAATCTTTTTTATAAATGATACATTTAAGAATAATTCTCAATAAGAAGCAGATGCCGAAAGTCCTTCTTTCGTGAGAAGAGCCATAATACGATCCAACTCTTCATGAGTAGCTTTTTGCAAGTCCTGATCGGGAGTTTCCCGATCGATCGTATAAATCATCACCTGTCTTGGGGCAATATCCTTTACAACTTTCAACCAGGGAAGTACATACTTGTCAGAAGTATTATCCACATCTTTCCCCTTATATTTTCCTTTCATAAACATAGTCTGCACGATGCAATTACCTTTAAAAGCTTTTAAAAGTCCGACTGTTCCATTCAGATCGTATCGTCCGTTCGGACGATCTACAGTCCGGATATACTCTTCATCCACCGTGTCCAACTTTAAAATGTTATTATCCACCCTGTTCAACGCATCGAATACAGCCGGACGGTTAATAAAAGTAGCATTACTGAGCACACTCACCTTTGCATCCGGAAAGTAAGCATCACGCAAAGCAAGTGTATCCTCGATAATCTCCGGAAAGTGAGGATGAGCAGTCGGCTCACCGTTTCCGGCGAAAGTCAGTACGTCGGGAGCAGGTCCGTTGCTTTTCATCTCTTTTAATTTCTCTTCCAGAGCCATACGGACTTCTTCGCGGGTCGGTAATGAAGATTTAGGACGATGTTCACCATTGTAACCACATTCACAATAAATGCAATCGAAAGAACATACTTTTCCGTCGGAAGGAAGCAAATTTATTCCAAGTGAGACCCCTAACCGACGTGAATGAACCGGTCCGAATATAGGAGAAGGAAAAATAATAGTCATACTTAATTCTGTTTAATCGTTCAATCTTAGAAACTGTTTTGAATTTCTACAAAATTACTAAAACTTTAGACGCAGCTGCATTTGTACATCCATTTTTTTATTTCCCCTGATCAGGTCGTTGCCGGAACCTATTTCATCACGATCAAAATATGTGGTTTGTCCGAGCTTGGCAATTGCTGTCCAATGCTTGTTCATATCATAGCGAAAATGAATAGCCAAGCGAATACCTTCTCCCTGAAAAGATGGAGTATAAAAAGAATACAGCAACCCTTTCTCGTAGATATAAATGCGTGAATCATAATCGTCTGTATGAAAATAGCTACCTTGCAATTCTGCTGTCAGAGGCAACCAGGGAAGTTTCCATCCAGCCGTCTGCGTCAGTTGATAACCTTGTCCAGCCGTTTTTCCGGATGAATGAAAATGATTATAATCGACTGTTGTCCGGAGAGATAACGAAGAGCAGGGTAAATAGTTCAATCGATAACGCAGCCGGTGATGATAGGTGGGCAGAATCACTTTTCCCTGCGTACCGGTCACATCACGTTCTTTTTGTTTATAACGGTAATTCACATACATATCAACCGTTTTCGACGGAACGTAATTTGCCTGAAAGAGCAGATCCACTCCTTTCGAGGCCTTACTTATCCGGTACCTCCACCACGGAAAAGAAAACAGATCGGCAGAAACAAAAAATGTCCAACGGTTGAAAGGATTTACAGAAGCAGCCAGATACCATCCGTTTTCATTCTGAACACTACTTCCTTCACTAAATGAATGAGCAAACATAGCCCAATAATCATGGGAATAATAACGGTGAACCAACATCAACCGGATATCTTGTAAAGGAGAATAAAGCACCTGATTCATAAAAGCCATACCACTGATCCCCAAAGCTGCTTCTCCTTGTATAGAAAAACGATGAAAACGATATTTATAATCCATACCCAGATTATAAAAAGAACGACCATGTAGGTTGTATTTTGAATAGTCTTTAAGTTCCGGTTCATAAGACCTGTTAAAACAGTAGTAAACACCGGTTATACCCAGTTGATAACTATTTCCGGTATAACTGATATTTCCTCCGCTCATCTGCATAGTCAATTGATTCATTTTATCAGCTTCCTTTTCGCTTCGGTGTAAACCTGTTTTATAAATCGAGGTAATTTCACCGCCTTTTATCACTCCATCCAACGAACGATGTGAATAAAATACGGAAAGTGTCCATTGTTTCCATTTTAGAGCTATGCCACTCCCACGGAAATAATTATATTCGTCGGTAGAAGTATGTCTGCGTATACCTGTACTCCTGAAAGTGAAAGACGAAGAATAAGCTGTTTTTCCAAACATAGAACCTTGTCCGAATACCAGTCCCTGACCGAAGTTCAACCGATAGTTTCCTACAATTCCAGTTTTCAGTATTCCTATATCATGAAGAAGTAGATAGAAAGAGTAGTAATCGTATCCCTGCTTATTATGTAAAGCTCCGAAAGGTTCGCCACTATCTTTCTCGGCAACTATACCTGCATAAACCTTTTCCCGATAGTGAAATCCATATTTCACCGAGTTATAAACAGCAGGACCCAAGTAATTTTTCTCGTATCCCTTACGCTTATACAAAGGCACATCCATACGAGTCACCGCTTCATGTTTTCCATATTTTAAAATCTGCTTTAACGTAACAGACTCTTTCTTATCAACAGGCTCTACACAGACAAAAGGAAGCAGATATTGAATAGTCTGCCGATCCAACTCCTCCACTAACTGAAGTTCATAGACAGTCTGCATCGATCCGTGAATATAAATGTACGCAAGTAAATTCTCAATCTGAACATCATTAAGAAAAGGAAACCGCTGTAACTGCTCTTTAGTGGCAGAGTTTATATTAACAGGGTTGTTAACAAGATCGGTTAATTCCTCCAATTCATTCTCCCAATTACGTGTATCTCCTTCTTCATCGGATATAGACAAGTTTTCCATCACCTCTTCCCAAGGATAATCCGAACGATTCTGAGCATGGCAAGTAGAAGTTATCAACGTCATATTAACAAGTAGGAATATACTCAATATAGATATGCTTTCGTTCATATCGAGTGTGGTTATTGTGTTTTAAATAGCAAACGAATTGTCGAAGATAATTTAAATAGGTTAATGCTGCAAGGAAAACCATTAATATAAATTTAATCCTTTATTTTTGCAAAATGAATATGAGGCTTACCATAGGACTTTTGATGTTATCTATCGCCTTATTGTTTTCTTCCGAATCACTGGCACAGGAAAAAACAAATCTCGGTGGATACCTGGTACCTATGTGTGTGTATAATGGTGATACAATCCCGGCTTTCCAGATTCCGACCATTCATATATTCAAGCCTTTAAAATTCAGAAACAGAAAAGAGCAGATGGAATATTATAAATTGGTGAGAAATGTGAAGAAAGTGTATCCTATTGCCAGAGAAATTAACCGCACCATCATTGAAACTTACGAATACTTACAGACCCTGCCCAACGAAAAAGCCCGCCAACGTCATATCAAACGGGTGGAAAAAGGATTGAAGGAGCAATATACTCCACGAATGAAAAAGCTCTCTTTTGCACAAGGCAAACTGTTGATAAAACTGATAGACCGGCAAAGCCATCAAAGTTCTTATGAACTGGTAAAAGCATTTATGGGACCTTTTAAAGCAGGATTCTATCAAACATTTGCCGCCCTTTTCGGAGCCAGTTTAAAAAAACAATATGACCCCGAAGGAGAAGATAAGTTAACCGAACGAGTGATACTGTTGGTAGAAAGCGGACAATTGTAATGTATCCTTCCAGATTCATTTCCTATACTTTGAGTAATAAGTTATTCTCAAATTCATATTATCTTATAAGTGTGTTATGGCAGTGACTTCTGATACACGCTCCCGGATATTCTCCGTTAATCTTGTACCTGTGAAGAAACCAACTCAAAATAATGCCCCTTTTTCTCCATCAATATTTCATGAGTTCCGGTCTCAACGATAAAACCTTTGTCCAACACCACAATTTGATCAGCATTACGAATGGTACTAAGCCTGTGAGCAATAACAACAACAGTACGCTGTTCAAATGCATTGTTCAAGGCATTCACAATTTTTCGTTCATTTATTGAATCCAAAGAGTTTGTGGCTTCGTCCATAAAGAGAAATTTCGGATCCCGATACAGCGCACGAGCAATCAACAAACGCTGCTTTTGTCCTCCACTCAACCCGCGTCCGGTTTCTCCAATGGTCGTTTCAAAACCCTTGGGCATCGCGTTTATCTCATCCTCAATCTGAGCGATACGACAAACTTCCCTCAAACGCGTATAATTAATTTGTTCATCATCTAATACAATATTATTCAAGATGGTATCACTGAATATTTTTCCATCTTGCATTACCACACCACACATGTTTCTCCATTGGCGTAGATTAATGGCACTTACATTCATCTTGTCCATTTTTATTTCTCCATGGCTGGGCTTATAAAGCCGAACCAATAGTTTCAGAAGAGTTGACTTACCACTACCACTTCCTCCCACAATTGCCGTGATTTTATTTTCCGGTATTTGCAAGTAAATATTACGCAGAACCAAAGGAGAGTTAGGCGTGTATTGAAAATGTATATTCTCTAATAGAATCGTTTTTCTTTCCGGAAGGATGGTTGTACTGCCAATAGAAAGTAATTCATCCTCATTTTCCAACTGACGAATCTCGTTGATGCGTAAGAAACTGATTTTGGCATATTGCGCTGATACCACAAAATTAATAAATTGCACAAGCGGACCATTGAGCATACCAATAATAAATTGTGTAGAAATCATTATTCCAAATGTTATTTCACCCTTGATAACCGCCATAGCACAGAAAAACACGATAGCCATATTTTTGATATTTTCTATAAATTGGGCACCCAGATTTTGAGCATTGGTTATGGCAAGAACACGCTTATTGACATGATAAAGCCGTGCCTGAATTTCTTCCCATTTCCACCGCCGATACTTGTCATAATTGTAGATTTTGATATCCTGTATAGTCGAAACGGTTTCCACCCAATAGCTTTGGTTTTTGGACAAAAGTTCAAAATATTCCCAATCCAGTTTTTTACGTATGCTCAAAAACAGTAACACCCAACAAACGTACAGAACCGATCCTGATAAAAATAGATAGAAAATTATAGAATTGTAAATCAATAAAATAATACTAAAGACGGCAAATGTAAGCGTTGAAAATATCAATGCCAAAGAATTATTCATAATGAAACTGCGTATACGTTCATGATCTTGTGCCCGTTGCAAAATATCGCCCAGCAGCTTATTCTCAAAGAAAGTAACAGGTAGCTTCATCAATTTTATCAAGTAGTCAGAGATCAAAGCAATATTTACCCGCGCTGTGATATGCAATAAGATCCAATCCCTCAACACATTAAAAATCATTACGCTCAACAAAATACAGATGTTCCCTATCAGTACCATATTAATAAAGTTCCTGTCCGAAGTTTTAATGCCGACATCAATCACCGCTTTAGAGATAAATGGTAACATACCTTGTAAGACAGTAACAACGAGCATAATAATAAATATTAATCCGAAGCTATTTTTATATGGAAAAAAATATTTAAGAATGCTCGAAAAGCTGTTTCTCTTCTGTTCTTGTTCAGCTTTACTATTCTTAAAATCAGTAGTTGGTTCCACGGCAAGTAATACACCTTGGCTTTCATCCCTTTGATACCAACCCTTTCGAAATTCTTCATGCGTGTATTTTATGCGTCCTTTTGCTGGATCCGAGACCCATATGTATTTCCTATCAGAATGATATACCACGATGAAATGACTGTCATTCCAAAATACAATTGCAGGAAACGGAATGCTGTTCACCACATCATCAATGGTACATTTTATGGCAAGCGTTCGCAGCCCGATGCTTTCTGCCCCGGTACTTAGATCAAGTAACGATACACCTTCTTTGGTAATGCCGCAACGGTCACGCATGAACTGCAATGAGTAAAACTTACCAAAATGCTTAGCAATAATTTTAAGGGATGCAGGTCCGCAGTCTTGCGAATCCATTTGGTATTCTACGGGAAAACGGTGGAGTAGCATATTCTTATTTTTCTCCTTTTGATTTTAAATTATCAAATAGTCTTTCAATCAAACGTTTTCGTTTGGTGATAATCTCAACTGTACCTTTTGTTTCAAAATCGAGGGGTAATATTTTCCCAAAGTTAGTTAATGTACCATCGGGAAAAGATATGATTACCAGATAAGTATCCATGTCTCCATTTTGAGTTTTTATCTTGTTGGTAATGCGTGAAACAGATTTCACCACTCCCTTCAGTAATCCATATTCATCATATGGATAGTTGTCCATTTTTACGTTTACTGTTTGCCCAACTTCTACTTTTCCTGCACCGAAAGAAGGTATCACTACTTCACCCAAGATGTTAGTTTTATCGGGAATGATGGAGAATAGCTCCTGCCCAGACTGTACAAAACGATTGTTCCGCCAGAAACCAAGATATTCTAACTCCCCTTCTACAGGCGCATATTGCAAATAATGCTCTTTCCAGAGTTTAATGGCATTTGAAAGTTCATTCTTCCGAGTAATATAATCGGAATAGGCTTTCTCTTTAGCCTCAGTTTCTTCCAAACAGATACGCTGTATTTCCAATTGATTACGACTTATTTCCGATTGTTTCATCTGTCGGTTACTTTGCAAATTTAATTGTGATTCTTTTAAAGAAAGATGTGTCGAGAACTTTTGCTGGTATTCTTGTTCGCTTATTCCTTTCATCGACAGCAATATACTGTCCTTACTCAATTGGTTTTGAGAGTTATCCAATATTTGTTTTTTTAATCGCAGCTCATTATTAAAATTAGCAATGACTGCTTCGTCAGAAATAATTTGTTGTTGCAATTTTTGTCGCATGGTTGAATAAATGTCAGAAGTAAGTAACCGCTCATATTGTAAAAAGGAAAGTAAAAAGGAATTGTATGCGGAACTGACTTCCCCAAGCAACAGCGTATCGGGCAATGCAACACGAATTGTGCTTTTGTCACTAAATGTCTTCAAAAAAGAATCAATCCATAAAATATGTTTGTAATCCGCACCACTTTCAATACAACTAATCACATCGTTTTTATGCAGTAATGCTTTATTGGGTTGAAATAACGTAATCCGTCCGTTACTGTTAGCGACCAAACGTACCGGTGCTGCATTTGCGGTTACTGATATTTGTCCGTCTACCGTATCGGGATACTGTATCAAAAAACCAAGTAATATGATCATTCCCATCAGTACCCCTACGCATAGTATCACCCATTTTGCCCAGTAGGTGGGCATACGGTCAATAATGGCCTGTACTTCCTCAGATCTGGCAATCACATCAGATTTTTTGTTCGGATTAGGCAAAATAATTTTTGGTGAACATATAGGTTGTTCCTGCTTTTGTATTCTTGAATTCATCTTTTTGCCTGTTCTTTAAATTTATGACTAACATGATGAATCATTCTCAAGCGGTAGTTCGCCTGAGAAAAATAGTTGCTTATCATCCCCGGAGTCCCATTATAAACGGTTACGTCCGAATAGCCAAAATCTTTTTGAACGGAGATGAACGGATAGATAGTCATCTTATCTTTAGCAAGGACAGATAAAACTCCATCTGCCGTATCAGTGTCTTTGAAGTCATAGTCTAATATCTTTTGAAATAGCGGCTTAAAAATAATGATAAATTGCGTAGACCAAAACCAATCCATCCAATAGCGATTTGTGTCCACTGGTACCGCTGTGCCAAATCCTCCGACACCTCCCGAAAGCAACTCGGAACCTTGAGCGTTTGCTCCTATTATATTGGCAAACAAATAATCTTTGTTATATGCGGGGGTAAATATATGGTCGTCTTCGCAAATGATCATGATATCATCCCTTTTGTCGATAGCTGTTTGTACAGCCTTTAGCATGCTTTGCCATAATCCTACTGCTCCAATGGAATGTTCGATTGCCTCTATCCAATGGAGAGCAAACTCTACCTTCCCTTGAAACTGTTCCTCTATATGCTGCCGCCGTTCCGTGCGCTCTTTAAGGTTAATGACATATACAGGCAGATAAAAATCACTGTTGTTTGTTCCCATTATTCTTATGATGTTCTTCTACAATTTCTTCCAATATTTTATTTACTTTCTCGCTCCATACCTCCCAATTAAGACGGGTTTCAAATTCTTGCCGCGATGACATCCGGAGTTTCAGATAGTTTTCTTTGTCAGCGAAAACCGACTTTATTTTCTCAGCATAATCTTCAGCTGTAGCATCCGGCATGAGCAAATACCCGTTTTTCCCTTCACGTACCGGTTGACTCACTCCACCCACATTGGCGGCAATGCTGGGTACAGCATAAGCCGATGCTTCACAAAACACAATTCCAAATGCGTCGAACTCTGTAGGAAGTACTAAAAAATGAGCTTCCTGCAAGATATTACAAAATCTTTCCAAATGTTCCGGTTGGGATTTATCTAAATAAGGAATTATAACTAAATTCTCATCTTCATCATAAGGTTCCCGAATAATAGAACCAATAATCGTAAGCGTACATCGAAATCCATCGGATTTAAGCTTTCTATATGCCCCTAAAACTTTATCTCCACCTTTTTTCTGCCAATTTTTTCCGATAAAGACTAAATTACAAATATCTGTCTGTATATCTATTTTATAGTCTGAAGGAGTAGGGATATTTGCCCCAAATTCCACTACATGAATTTTACCCGGCTCTATATCATAATAATTTATTGTACTTTGCTTTGCCCATTCCGAACTATAAATGATGGCAGTATATTTATTCAATAATTTCTTCTCCATCATTTCTATTTTCTTTATCTGTTCTTCATTCTTTAGTGGGTTTAAGTAGCTTTGGAATGAGTGGTATGTCACATCACTAAGATGCACGACCGGAACATTTACATCCAGAAAAGGAGCTAAATATAAATCTCCAAAAAACACAAGATCATAATTCGTCAATTGTTCGGTACATAATTTCCCGAAAACAGAAACATAGTTCTCTAATGGATTTTTTTTAATACAATTATCTTTGGTAAAATACGCTGCCTGAGGAAGGGTATTCTGTCCAATCACTTTTACATGATGCTTTCTGCTTAGAGCGTGAAACAAATGAAATGTCGTTCCCGACCAATTATTTATATCAGCCGGATTTAATGTTGTTAAAAATGCAATATTCATATATTGAGATCTATTTTTTTTTGAGTTAGTTTTTCTAATGCTTTTATATAAAACCTCATTGTAACAACTTCAACGTTCATATTTTTTTTGAAAAATTCTTTCCCTTTCATGAAATTGACTGATTCTTTTGTAAAAATAACGCCTTCCATTCTTGACTTCGGGATCATATACTGGAATTGATTCGGAATGATTTTCTTATTTTGGGAAAAACCGGAACCTAACTCTCTTAATAGGAATACATCCGAACAAGTAAACTTGCTCATTGACAAATAAACCGAGTCCATTTTCAATTTGTTTACTTGAAATTCCAAACTTCCCTGCGGTGCCTGTTCCAACTTTGTTACTCCACCGTTTGTAGCGGATACCGGAAGCATTGCAGTGCCTCGGTTAGTGATCAATCCAATACATGAATAATTCTTTGCATATCTGCTCTTCAGGTAATATCCTAAGGAAAAATAATCCATTAGCTCTACTCTATTGCCTTTGTAGTTGAGATGCCCCAAATGTCCAAAGAGAGTGACGGTTTCATTGGTATTGAGAAAATGGTCAATAATGAATGTTACGATATCATTCATATATCTATCCCTTTCAACAAATCGGAAATAGCTGCTTGAACTCCGTCCTGTTATCTCCAGGCATCGGTGTATCAATTTCAATTCGCCTTTATCCAAACAATCTGCTAAACGGATGCTTTTGTCGAACTTAGAAATAATTTTCTCAAAAGAGGTTTTGCTGTCCAGTAAAGATTCACAAATGGTATCAATTTCTTCGACATGCCCGCCCGACTTCAGGTTATAGAAAAAATTAAATAAATCTGCTCTGCTCAATAGTGGTGTGGTATTTAAATCAAATCCCAAAATAGAGATTTTTTGATTATGCGCCGAATTATATTCTTTAATCCACCGGATAAAGGATAAGATGGAGTCGGAAAACAGGTATGGTTCAAAACGTTCTGAAATATATTCAAATTTAAAATTTTTGTCATTTTGCACGTATCTATTGATGTAAAGGGAAAATTCCAACGGAATTTCGAGCAAAATAAACCGACATTGGTGTTTCAGAATCCGTTCCTTTGAAATTTCAATGCCGATGTCGTTCATCGTTTCTGTGCCATGCGCCGTTTCTCCAAGCCCAAGTATTTTCTTATTTAAGAAAGGAAGGTTGTCATACTCTTTGTTATTCCAATGAATCAGATCGGTTGCTTTCAAATGAATATCTTCTTTTTTATATTCCTGTTGGGGGTTGTCCCCGATTGCTTTTCCATCACCCAGCACCTCTAAATCAGAAATCCATATCTTGCCCTTGCGTTGGCCGTAGCCGACAGCCCCAACAGATATATTTAAAAAATATGCTTTCTTTGTTTTCAAAATCCGCGTACACTCCTTCCAATCTTGGGTCGCGTTCAGTTGAATGGTATCAATGGAATTTATGTTCTCACAATCGCCGACAGAGGTAATTGCCAAGAATAGATTCTCGCAATTTTCCGTTTTATATCTGATCTTAATCTCAAAAGTAAGGCTATTCTTCTCCAGTTGATAGATAGGTAGTAAAAAGCTTGCAATTCCTTTTTTTTCATACATTGTTTCAAATAACAATGAATGGGGAGTAGTGGTACTGTCTACGGTCACATTCAGATAGAAATCCAGCGGATGATTAACCCACCTATATTCTAAAGGGCTTTTATGGCCGGGATCAGCTTTTAAATCACATTTGAATAAAAACAATACGAAAAATAATAGTAATAACGGCAATTTTGTTTTCATAAAATAAACAAGGTTATTGTTAATATTAACAACTCAAATATTCCAAATCTTCAAAGCCCTGGCAAAGGTCTTTATAGAGAAATCCGGCACAATGAATTAGGAATGTATTCCTCTATTTTATTACCCATCCGAACGATTACTGCCAAAATCCGAACATATTAATCGTTTTGGAAGTTATAAGTTCTCCATTATTCGCGTTATATACAGAAAATTTAACAGAACTTCCCATATACGTACGAACAATTGTGAATGAAGAAGAACCATTATATCCTTTTTTTAACAGTTCAGATTGAATCTCTCTACTCATATCACCTAACTCTTGAGATAAATAAGCGGTATAAGAACCCACTCCTGGTATTGCACCTGCCAATGATTCCGCCATTTGATTTAGTCCATCCGAAGAAAGAGAAGTGACATAATCTGGAAATGTATAATAATCTTGTGATACCGATCCCCAGTATACTGAATTCCCATAAATATACGTATTGGGAGCCACATATCCCATTCCCTCTACATAACCACCGTTCCAGTTGTCATTACTAAGCATACTATCGAATTCCACTTTGGTATAAGGGTTGGCTGATGTTCCATTTCCTCCCCCCAACATAGCTCATTTGCAAGGACTCTTCAATTACCGGCATTGTTTTCGCCAGTTCGCTTAAATTTTTCTTTGTTAATTTTTTCATTGCAGTTATTATTAATGGTTTATAAATAAATTATTAAAAATCATAATTTAATCCGCTGAAAGTGATAGCGATAAAGTCAGAGGAAGTACCACCTTTCCCAATATTTCGGAGAAAATGTTCATGGAATCCATTTTCTTTTCTTTTCATACAAATACATAAGAGCAAATAAAG
>ERZ857982.3104-NODE-3104-length-11783-cov-3.584328_pt1 | contig 11783 bp, 10 predicted proteins | sample MGYA00519955_ERZ857982 | MGnify/ENA primary metagenome ERZ857982 (study PRJEB31778, sample SAMEA3449416) | human gut metagenome | biome: human gut; feature: human-associated habitat; material: faeces | place: United Kingdom | collected 2010/2012 ... | reverse complement strand
CGCAGCCAGCTGCGGTCCGTCACCGCATAAAGCCGCAGGTTATCCTTCGTAAAGTTCATAGCGCGCTCCCTTCTCCAAATCCTCCGCCGTCAGATGAAAAACCGCGTCGATGATGCGGTCGCGATAGGCGGCGTTTCCATCCTCCGGTTGAAGTCTCCCCTGTGCGATTTCACCGCACAGCCCCATAGTGCAGGTCGCAGCCAGCGCCGCCCGCAGTAGGTTCTGCGGATTTGCCGCCACATAAGCGCCGGTCAATGCAGAAAGCTGGCAGCCCGTGCCTGTGACGGTGCGCATCATCGGGTGTCCATTGTGCACGCAATAGAGCGTTTCCCCATCCGTAACCAGATCGGTCGCTCCCGACGCAACAACCACCGCGCCGGTTTTCTTCGCCAACAACCGTGCGCTTTTTTCTGCCGAAGCGGCGGAAGCATCTGCATCCACGCCGCACCGTCCCGTCTCGCCGCCGGTCAGCGCCGCAAAGTCGATTGCCTGACGGTAGAGCCGCTCGGTCTGCATCGGATTGACCTGATAAAATGACTGCGGTGAAATATGGTATGCGACCGCTGTATCAGTCAGTGAAAAATCCTTCGTATCGCGTAGATGGATCATATCGGTAATGTATGGATCGCCCCAGATACATTTCGTCACATCCCCGAGGATCACATTTGTTTTCTTCGTATTCTGATTGATGGAAATGCTCTTCATTCCCTCGATGGCTGTCAATCTGTCGATCAGTTTTTCCACTTTAGGAATACTATTTCCGTTGATAATCACACAGACCATAAGCTCTTTTGTGGTAAACCCATAGCGGATCAGGACATGACGAACCAGCCCCTTACCTGTATTTTCATCGTAAGATGCCACATGACATTCTTTCATATAAGAAAGGACTTCATTTAAAATAATCTGATTTTCCTCCACACCCAGTTTACAGTCATTGACCGGGATAATACTGTGGGTACGCGCTGCATAAAAACCGGCAACCGGATTCCCATCTTTATCCGCACCGATCGGAAACTGTGCCTTGTTCCGGTAGCGGTATGGCTCTTTCATCCCCACGACAGGAAGCATGATTCGGTCGATCAATTCCGGCGCAAAACCGCCAATACGAATCAGATTTCCGCGCACTTTGTTCTGCTTAAATTCCAGCTGCTTTTCATAATCCAACGCCTGTATCTGACATCCGCCGCATCTCCTGTGAAGTTCACACTGTGGTGTCACACGAAATTTAGACGGCGATAAAATCTGCTCCACTCTCGCATAACCATAATTTTTCTTCATCTTTGTGATGCGGGCTTCGATCTCATCTCCAAGCACCGCATCTTTAACGAAAAAGGTCATGCCATCGTATTTTCCGATTCCTTCGCCGTCCACGCCCATATCTTCGATTTTCAGTTCTATGATATCATTTTTCTGCATAATTATAATTTCCCGGAGCGTCTGATATTGCTCTCAAGCAGACGGTTGTACCCCTGCCATTCCTGATTATTTTCCGGCACGTTGTTAAAGATTTCGCGCACCGTCTCCATCTTTGCATCGATATTATCCGCAAAACTGAGTGCTAATGCCTCCGGCAGCGCCGGTTTTTTCGGTGAACCAAACTCTAACTCGCCGTGATGTGCTAAAATACAGTGCTTTAACTCGCTTGCCAGTCCCTTTGGAAAATCCGGGATCGTGCGGATCCTGTCACCGACCATCTCGGTTCCGATAATAATATGTCCTAAAAGCTGACCGTCATCCGTGTAATCATTTTCCGGGAATGTGGAAAGCTCCTCTAATTTTCCGATATCATGGAAAATAGCTGCCGTGATCAAAAGATCGCGGTTTAACATCGGATAACAGCCTGCAAAATAATCACAGTGCTTTGCCACACTTAAGCTGTGCTCAAGCAGACCACCGACAAATCCGTGGTGCACAGTCTTTGCAGCAGAGTGGAATTTAAAGCGTTTTTCAAAATCTGTATCTTCCACAAAAAAGCTCTCTAACAGCTTCTTTAAATGCACTTCTTTGATGCTCGCAATCAGGCCTTTTAACTCCTCATACATCTGGTCGATATCCTTATCGCTGACCGGAAGGTAATCTTTTGGATCATACTCCCCTTCCTGCACCTTGCGAACACGCTTTACATTCAGCTGTAAATTGCCCTGAAAGCTGGTGATATCACCCATTACGGCTATGTAATCCAGTGAATCGAACTCGTCGATTCCAACAGAACCAGGCTCCCAGATCTTCGCATCCAGTGTGCCCGTTTTGTCCTGTAAGATCAATGTATCATAAGGTTTTCCTGCCTTTGTCAGTGCAGACTGTTTTACTTTACATAGATAGATTTCATTAATTCGCTCGCCCTCTCTGAGGCTCTCAATATACTTCATACTACTCCTTATTCCTGCTTTTATTTTCTAAAATTATTATGCCTGTATCCGCATTTCTGCTTCTAAAACGCATACCGGTGTCCACATTTCTGTTTCTGACATGCATGGCCGCATCCGCATTTCTGCTTCTAAAATACATGCCTGTATCTGGTTCACATCTCTATGGCAGTACACTGACTTCTACCGTGCAGATGATTTCCGTATAACCTTCCGGTCCCTGCCGCTCAATCTTCACTTCCACCGTATCTTCCGGCTTTAACGAAAGCAGTTTTTTCTCATAATTTTCTGCCGTAAGAATCTCATCCCCGTCAATCTCCGTAATGACATCCCCATTCTGAAGTCCCGCCGCCATTGCCGGTGAATCCATGCAGACATCTTTGATATAGGCGCCTTTTGGTATTTCATATTCACGTTCGATCGCCGCAGTAACCGTTGTCACTTCAAGCCCGATGCACGGAATATCCTGTCCGTTTGACAACATCTCAATCAATGCCTTTAATTCAGAAATAGAAATCGCTGTCAGCGTATTCTCATCGCCTGCACTGCTGTATCCCTGCATCACGATCCCGATGATCTCACCATCCACATTGACAAGCGCACCGCTTCCATTGCTGCTTCCGACAATATCTGTCGTAAATACACTGTAATTATGATCTATCGTGGAAATACTATTTGTCGTAGATGTGATATTTCCAGTCAGGATTGAATAATTTGTTCCAAGCGGACTTCCGATTGCAATCGCAATCGTTCCCTGCGCAACAGTCAGTGAATTGCCAAGAACTGCAACCGTGATCGCATTCTTTGTACTTTCTGTAAGCTCCGAAGTCTTTACGCTTAACACGGCAATCCCTGTATTGCCATCGTATTTTTTCATCTCAGCTTTCACTGAAACATCATTAATAAATGTAACGTAGATCTCCTGGGCATCCGCAATCGCCTTGCGCTCTGTCAAAACCAGAAGTTCTCTGCTGTTCTCCGCTACAATGATTCCGGAGGCCTGACCTTTGCTCTCATACGGATTATTAAACCAGTCGGTGTCACTCTTTACGCCGGTTACAGTCACAATAGACTTATTGGCTTCTTTTCCAACGGCATATAACTTGTTCTGCAGCTTCTGAAAATCAGCAAGTTCAAGTTCCCGCAGGTCATTGTCCGGAACATTCTCTCCGGTCTGCTCTGTTTCCGTTTCACCCGTCTGTTCCTGCTGTGAGTTTCCCACTTCTCCATTTTCCTGCGATCCGTTGTTCTCCGCTGCCCCGTTTTCTCCCTGCTGCCCGTCGTTCTCTGTCTCCTGTGTATCCTTCTGTTCCGACGCTTCCTGTATATCGCCCTGACTTGGCTCCTCCGTTTCCGTGACATCATCTTGCGGAATCGTAACAACCGGCTTCTCCTCTGGGTAAAACCAGTTTGAAAACTCAGGCTGCAGTAAACTAAACACCAGCGCAGCCACCGCACCAAAAATTACGGCAAGCGCTACCGTAAACAATGCTTTTTTTACAAGACGTTTTTTATTCAACGGCTTCTCCTTGATCTGTTCATTAATAAAAGAAAAGCCACCCTTCTCTTTCTCCTGCATGATTTTCCCTTCCTTAACAAAAATGAAAACCGCACCTAGTTTATTATAGTTTGAAACACATACGCTTGCAACACTATTTTTTGCATTTCCGGCTTTCATTCCCCTAATTAATGGGATATAATGTGAATTAGCAATGAGCAGTGCCAAATGAGGGAAAAATAAAAAAAGACTGCTTGCAGGCTCTTTTTTGTTTTTTTCTCATTTGATAGGGCGAATGCCCGTCAGCCCGGAAAATCTCTGATTTTTCGGGCTGGCACTGCGGACTAAAGTCGAACGCAACTCCCCGTCAACTCAACGCAACCTCTGATTTTTCGGGCTGGCACTGCGGACTAAAGTCGAACACAACTCCCCGTCAACTCAGCGCAATCTCTGATTTTTCGGGCTGGCACTGCGGACTAAAGTCGAACACACATATCCGTCGGCATGCTGCCACTGCAAACTAAATTTTCAACCACAAGGAATTACAAATCATATGAATGAAAAAGTTTTAAAAACATTAGAATACAATAAAATCATCGCACGTCTCGCGGAGCACGCTTCCAGCGAGGACGCAAAAAAACGCTGTCTTACCCTCACACCAGGCACAGACATAAACGAAATCAACCTTTTACAGTTACAGACCAAAGATGCCCTAAACCGTCTCTTTAAAGGCGGGCGCATCTCTTTTTCCGGTGTACACGACATCCGAGACTCCCTGAAACGTTTAGAGATCGGTGCATCCTTAAGCATCACGGAACTGCTGCGCGTCTGCTCTCTCTTAGAGGCAGCAAAACGTTCAAAAGCATTTTCCCGCACCAGCATCGGACACACCGGACCGGACCGTCCTGCCGCAGCAGACGGGACAGACGAACTTCCGGTCGACTCACTGACCGGATTTTTCGATCAGATTGAGCCTCTCACACCGTTATGCGATGAAATCCGCCGCTGCATTTTATCGGAGGACGAGATCGCGGACGATGCCAGCAGTACGCTCCGCTCCATCCGCAAATCCATGCGTGGCATGAACGATAAGATCCGCGCACAGATGAACTCAATGATCAACAACACGACCACACGCAGCTATTTACAGGATGCTGTCATCACGATGCGCGACGGCCGCTACTGCCTGCCGGTCAAAGCCGAGGCAAAATCGCAGGTTCCTGGTATGGTGCACGACCAGTCCTCCTCCGGTTCCACGCTCTTTATCGAACCGCTCGCTGTCGTAAACTTAAACAACGAATACAAAGCGTTACTGATCAAAGAAAAAGAAGAGATCGAAGTCATCCTCGCAAACTTAAGCAACTTAACGGCAGGATACTCCATGCAGCTTCACACCGACTATAACGTACTCACGGAACTTGATTTTATTTTTGCAAAAGCAGCCTTCGCACAGACTTACAATGGTGTTGCCCCGACCTTCAACACAGATGGACGGATCAATATCAAAAAAGGCCGTCATCCACTGCTCGACGCAAAAAAAGTAGTGCCGATCGACGTGCGCCTCGGAGAAGATTTTACCCTGCTTATCATTACCGGTCCAAACACCGGTGGTAAAACCGTCTCCTTAAAAACAGTCGGCCTTCTGACATTGATGGGGCAGGCAGGACTTCACATCCCGGCTTCCGAGCGTTCGGAGCTTGGAATTTTTGAGGAAGTGTTTGCCGACATCGGAGATGAGCAGAGTATTGAGCAGTCTTTAAGTACATTCTCCTCCCACATGACAAACATCACCCGCATTTTAAGCCAGGTCAACGACCGCTCCCTCGTGCTTTTCGATGAACTCTGTGCCGGAACTGACCCGACGGAGGGTGCCGCACTTGCGATCTCCATTTTATCGAAATTAAAACTGTACGGTGCGCGTGTCATGGCAACCACTCATTACAGCGAATTGAAAGTATTTGCCCTGCAGACCTCCGGCGTAGAAAATGCCTGCTGTGAATTTGACGTGGAATCTTTAAGCCCGACTTACCGTCTTTTAATCGGTATTCCTGGAAAGAGTAATGCATTTGCGATTTCCACGAAACTCGGTCTTGGTGAAGATATCATCGAGGACGCTAAGGGACGGATCAGTGAAAATGACATGAATTTTGAGGATCTTTTAGCTGACCTTGAAAAGAGCCGTATCACGATTGAAAAAGAACAGCTTGAGATCAACCAGTATAAAGAAGAGATTCAGAAACTAAAAGAACAGCTCGAACAGAAACAGGAACGCTTAGACGCAAGCCGTGACAAGATCCTGCGCGAAGCAAATGAGCAGGCTTACAATATCATCAAAGAAGCCAAAGATCTTGCTGATGAAACGATTCGCAATTTCAATAAATACGGCACCGCACACGCTCCCGTCAGCGAAATGGAAAAAGAACGTACAAAACTGCGCGATAAGATGAACAACGCACAGAAAAAAATGTCTGACCAGAAAAAGAATGCTGCGCCGAACCATAAGATTCCAAAGAAACTTCGCATTGGCGACCGCGTCAAAGTCATCAGCATGAACTTAAACGGAACCGTTCACTCCCTGCCAAACGCAAAGGGTGACCTTTATGTACAGATGGGAATTTTGCGCTCCCTTGTCAACATCAACGACCTGATCCTGTTAGAGGAAGAAACTTCTCCGACCAGCAAAAAATACGGCCGTACCGGTGCCGGCAAAATCAAAATGAGCAAGTCCGCATCCGTCTCCACAGAGATCAACCTGATCGGCAAGACCACCGACGAGGCGATCGCTCTTTTGGATAAATATTTAGATGATGCCTACCTTGCACATATTCCGTCTGTCCGCATCGTCCACGGCAAGGGAACCGGTGCACTGCGCAATGCCGTGCAGGCGCATTTAAAACGGCTAAAATATGTGAAATCATTCCACCTCGGCGAATATGGCGAAGGTGATGCCGGCGTAACGATTGCCGAATTTAAAGACTGATTTCAGACAAAAAGTAATTTCAGTAAGACAGATTTTATCTGATCCCATGCACAAAGCACTGCCGAAGCAATACCATTTCGTCTGATTTACAAACAGAATAACAACTAACAGGAGGTAATTTTATGGCAGCAAAACAAAAAATACTGATCGTCGATGACGATAATAATATTGCAGAACTGATCTCTCTTTATCTTACGAAAGAGTGTTTTGATACAAAAATTGTAAATGACGGTGAAGAAGCCTTAAAAGCATTCGAACAGTACAATCCGAACCTGATCCTTCTTGATCTGATGCTTCCGGGCATCGACGGCTATCAGGTATGCCGCGAAGTCCGTGCAAAAGCAAACGTGCCGATCATCATGCTCTCCGCAAAGGGTGAGATTTTTGATAAAGTACTCGGTCTTGAACTTGGAGCAGATGATTATATCATGAAGCCGTTCGATTCCAAAGAACTTGTTGCACGCGTCAAAGCCGTTTTGCGCCGTTACCAGCCGGTCAAAATTGAAGAACCTGCTTCTGAATTAAAATGCGTAAAATACCCGGATCTGATCGTCAATTTATCCAACTACTCTGTTATTTATAAGGACAATCCGATCGACATGCCGCCAAAGGAATTAGAACTTTTATATTTCCTTGCATCCTCGCCGAACCAGGTATTTACCAGAGAACAGCTTCTCGATCACATCTGGGGTTACGAATACATTGGTGACACCCGCACCGTGGATGTCCATGTAAAACGTCTCCGTGAAAAAATAAAGGACAATGACAGCTGGAGTCTCTCGACCGTCTGGGGCATTGGTTATAAATTTGAGGTTAAAAATATATGAAACGGACACTCTACCCCAAACTGCTCGGCGGCTATCTGATCTATGGACTGATCTGTTTTATTATTATTTCAACCTTTGGTTACCACATTACGTTTAACTTCTTAGAGCGCCGGGATGCCTCGACGCTCTACCGGGAGTCTGCGCTGATTTCCTCTAACTATGCGGAAAACTATTTTAAGCGTTCCACAACCTTAGAGGAAATGAAAACACAGCTCTCCACCCTAAGCACTTACCTTTCCAGCGAAATCTGGATCATCGATAAGCAGGGACAGATCCTTTTAAACACAGCTTCTGCTACTTCTCCAGTGGAAAATGCAGAGCCGGAAGTAATTCCTGATTTTGACGTAACCGATTTTGGAAGTAAATATTACCGCACTGGAAACTTTTACGGTCATTTTGACACGGAAACTTTAAGTGTTTTTTCGCCAATCACTGTAAATTATAAAGTACGCGGCTATGTGATCATACATAAACCGGTCAGCTCCATCGTCAATTTATCCAACCAGCTGACAAATCTATCCTACCAGACGTTTGCACTTTTATTTTTGGCAGCCTTTGTCGTTTTAGCGCTTTTTACCTGGATCGTCTATATCCCGATCCGCAAAATTGCGCAGGGTGCCAATGAATATGCCTCTGGAAATTTCGAGGCAAAGATCGATGTCCATTCCAACGATGAGATCGGTTATCTTGCCGCCTCGCTCAACTATATGGCAAACGAACTGAACACGCTCGAGGAGGATCAGCGAAAATTCGTATCCAATGTCTCACACGATTTCCGCTCCCCGCTGACCTCAATCAAGGGCTATGTGGAGGCAATGCTCGACGGAACGATCCCGGTGGAAATGCAGGATAAATATTTAAACATCATCCTGTTTGAGACGGAGCGCCTGAACAAATTAACGAAGAGCCTTCTGGAATTAAATAAATTCGGTTCACACGGTGTCATGCTCGATATCACAAGCTTTGATATCAATCATACGATCCGCATGACGGTACAGACTTTTGAGGGAACCTGCATGGAAAAGCATATCAGTTTCAACCTGATCTTAAGCGGCGAAACCCTGTTTGTCTCCGCTGATTTCAGCAAGATCCAGCAGGTACTTTATAACCTGATCGACAATGCGCTCAAATTCAGCCACGCAAACTCCGCAATCACGATCGAGACGACCGAAAAAAATGAGAAAGTCTTTGTTTCCGTCAAAGACACCGGAATCGGCATTCCAAAAGACAGCATCAAAAAGATCTGGGATCGTTTCTACAAGACAGACCTCTCCCGCGGAAAAGACAAGAAGGGCACCGGACTTGGACTTTCCATTGTAAAAGAAATCATCCAGGCACATGGAGAAAATATCAACTGTATCAGCACGGAAGGCGTTGGTACGGAGTTTATCTTTACGCTGCCGTTGGCAAAAGAGCAGAAGGAGCATGCCTAGTGGCATGCTCCTCCTACTGCATAACAGAGTTGTTAAAATTCAACTTTCTCATTTTTCCTTATTTCATTAACATTGCTTTTGATATTCGGCACACAATCTTTCTAATAATTTAAAATCACAACTGTTATTTACAATACTTGGATTTACTTTATTTATTACTTTTGAGTAAGTTTGTTTTGCTTTATTTCTTATGCGAATTTCATTCTCATTACAAAATTTCCACTCCAGATTTAACAAAATTTTATTAGGATCATCCGCTATTATTCTTTCCTTTATACATTCATCTGGAACTGAAAACATATAGTTAAACCGCAGTGCCCCTTTCACTTTGTTATAGCGTTCAGATTCAATGTTTATCAATATATTATCCGGTTTTTGCATTTTGTAAGATGATACCGGGACATAATATTTATATTCATGAACATCCAAAACTACTCCACATGTAAACTTAGGCAAATTTCCCGGATATTCTATATTCGGAACCTTAGTAAAGTCCCTCTCGTTCATTTCTTCTTTTTGTAAGTATTTAACGTAATCTTTATCTATGTCGTAAAATGATAATGCCATTCTTCCTCCCCCAAAACAATATTTTCATACATTACATAAACCGTCCCATTATTATAAACAATAAAAAAATGCACTTTGTGCGTCTCTCAAATTATCGCAATACCTGTCAAATCTTCACGCCAGCACTCGATTAATTTCCCTCATTACTCACATAAATAAGAGATGGCAAACTCCGCGAACATTCTCTTATCATGAACTAAATAAGAGATGGCAAGCCATCTCTTATTTATCCATTATAATTCGCTCTCAAAAGCGGCGAAGCACTCTAACATTATAACTCGCTCTTAAAAAGTGGCGAAGCACTCCAACATATATAATTCGCTCTCAAAAAGTGGCGAAGCACTCCAATATTATAGAATAACTATCTTTTCAACAATTATTCTCTATGTTTATAGTACGATAAATTTCATTAATTATCAATTACTTTTTGTACTACATCTTTATTTTACCTTCCTACTTCTTTTTCTTCCCTTTTACCTCCGGCAGCTCCTCATACATCGCAACGAACAATCCCTGCAAAAACTCTTTATCATCCACCTCGTCTACCAGCAGCATTTCTTTTGCTCCCTCATACGGCAGTTCGTAGGAGGCTTCCCACAGATAGGAAAGTGCCGCTTTTACCGGCTTTACCAACAGCCTGTCATCATAGATACCACCAACGATTTTACCGCAGTAATAAATAATAAATTCGCCCATCATAGCCCGGTATGAGATTTCTTCCAACTCCGCTAACTATCCTAAAATAAATTGTAAATATTCCTTACTTGATGCCATATCCTACTGCTCCTTCCAAAATCCACCCTTATGGAAGTTTTCATTCCCTAACGGTGTTGCCGTCAGTCGGAACATCACACATCCGTCCGGACACACGATATCTTTCACATATCTGCTGCTTCCGCCAAGATTCTCAAGATCTCCGCCACTTCTAACCGCCTCCATGAGTGGATAAAGCATCATCATTGTTTTTGAGCAGATTCCCTGACCATCTTTATTGACCGGACATCCATAGGTGCAGGTATATTGATCCCCAACCTCTTCCCCATTTCTGCAATAATGTTCTGTGTGATCTCCTCGTAAAAACCCTGTAACTTCTATTTCAAATTCATATTCTTCATTGTACCATTTTTTCATAGCTGGTCTCCTCTAAGTAATTTATTGCAACGGGGCAGCGAAAATCTCAAATTGGTATGCAGGCACATTTCTTATCCAACCCGCTTTTTATGTGCTTTCATTTTCTTCATCGCCCAATCATAATGACTGCTTGTATTACTGATAAAATAATTTCCAATACAGCTTCCGCCCACCCATGGATAATAAGTCCTGGTAAAAAGTTCTTCCTGTGAAAACGTATCTAATGCCTCCATCACTCTTTTGTGTGAATCCTTAAACCGTTCGAGTGCCTCTTCTTCGGAAATATTCTGACAGCGCCGAAAGAATACCATATTCATATCACCATACGTTTTCCAGTTATATCCTTCCAGCAGGAATGGCTTATTGCTGCCGTTTTCACGGTTTTTGACCCATTCTAAAAGCAGCAGATGCCACTCATTCAGATGCATCAGTACGTCTCTTAAATTTCTATCACGTCTCCAGTGTGCTTCCTTTTTCTTTTCATCATCCAGAAAATCATACGGTGCACTTTTCTCCGCTTCTGTTCTCCGTTCAATCATAGAAAGCAGTTTCTCATAATTTGTGTTTGCAGCCTCTATTAACTCCTGTTTATTTTTCGGTCTTGCCATTTTCAATCCCTCCATTTTAGCACGGCAGCTATATATCATGTTTAGCATAACATCTTTCAACACATATGAACAGACTTCGACCAGAAACTTCGTATGAAACAAATTTTCTTATTTTCATACAACGGCACAAAACAGCCTCGGCTTAGTGCAATTTTCCACTCAAAAAACTGAAAACCACCATTTGATATCGAAATCCACATACCTCACACAAAAAGCCAGCCCAGTCTGCATCATCTGCAGCCTGGACTGGCTTTCTTCACGTTCTCATATTTGGATAGTGATTAAACTAACTCAAGTAATACCTCTAAAGCGCCATCACCTTTACGCTGACCAATCTTTACGATTCTTGTGTAACCACCGTTACGGTCTG
>ERZ857982.3100-NODE-3100-length-11789-cov-14.906170_pt1 | contig 11789 bp, 8 predicted proteins | sample MGYA00519955_ERZ857982 | MGnify/ENA primary metagenome ERZ857982 (study PRJEB31778, sample SAMEA3449416) | human gut metagenome | biome: human gut; feature: human-associated habitat; material: faeces | place: United Kingdom | collected 2010/2012 ... | reverse complement strand
CGATGAAAAAGGTCGCCGAGCGCCACAACCTTGTGTGCCTGCTGCACGAAAAGCCTTTCGCGGGCGTCAACGGCTCGGGCAAGCACGTCAACTGGTCGCTCTCGACCGACACGGGCAAAAACCTCTTCTCTCCCGGCAAGACCCCCAGCCAGAATGCGCTGTTCCTGCTGCTGCTCGCCGCGTTCATCAAGGGCGTGGATGAGTATCAGGAGCTTCTGCGCTGCTCCGTCGCCTTCGCGGGCAACGACCACCGTCTCGGCGCACAGGAGGCGCCCCCCGCTGTCATCTCCATCTTCCTCGGCACCGAGCTTGAGGGCATCATCGACGCCATCGTCGGTGAAAACGACTACACCGCGCCCGAGCACAAGTCCCTGCGCATCGGCGTGGATGTGCTTCCTGCCATCCCGCAGGACACGACCGACCGCAACCGCACCTCGCCTGTCGCCTTCACCGGCAACAAGTTTGAGTTCCGCATGCCCGGCTCCTCGCAGTCCATCGCGGGCCCGGTCACGATCCTCAACACCATCATGGCCGAAGAACTCGACGAATTCTACGCGCAGCTCAAGGACGCGCCGGACTTCACCGCCGCGCTCCACAAGCTGATCCGCGACACGTTCTCCGCCCACCGCCGCATCATCTTCAATGGCAACGGCTATGAAGAGGCCTGGATCAAGGAGGCTGAAAAGCGCGGCCTTGCCAACCTGCACAACACCGCCGAGGCGCTGCCGACCTACATTCTGCCCAAGAACATTGAGCTGCTGACGCGCCAGGGCGTTTACAGCAAGGAAGAAATTTTCTCCCGCCACGAAGTTCATATCGAGAAGTACTGCAAGGTCATCCGCATCGAGGCCGCGACGCTTGTTGACATGGTCCAGCACGGCATTCTCAACGCCGCTTCCGAATATGAAGCCGCGCTGTGCAACACCATCGCCGCCAAGCGCGCCGCCGCGCCGGAGCTGACCTGCCACGTCGAATCCTCGCTCGCCAACGCCATCGGCTCGCTCAACGAGCAGTTGCTCGAAGAGACCATCAGCCTCAAGACGGCGCTTGAGACCGTCTCCGACGACGCAGAGCCCGAAACGCTCCTGCACTACTACCACGACGAGGTCGAAAAGCGCACGAACGACGTGCGCAAGACCGTCGACAAGCTGGAAGTGCTGACCGCGTCCAAGTATTGGCCGTATCCGACGTTCTGCGAATTACTCTTCTCCGTGTAAGTCAAAAAGGACGCTCTCTCGAGCGTCCTTTTTGAAGTGGAGTTTTGCTTTATCGCAGCAGTTTCATTTTTCTTTGACAGGGGAGGAAGAAAATCTATGAAGTACATTTTTGTCACCGGCGGCGTGGTGTCGGGGCTTGGCAAGGGCATCTGCGCGGCGTCGCTCGGGCGGCTCTTAAAGCAGTGCGGGCTGAAGGTCAAAAACCAGAAGTTCGACCCGTATCTCAACGTCGACCCCGGCACGATGAGCCCGTATCAGCACGGCGAGGTCTTTGTCACGGACGACGGCGCGGAGACCGACCTGGACCTCGGCCACTACGAGCGCTTTGTCGACGAGGCGCTGGACGAGAAGTCCTCCGTGTCCTCGGGCAAAATTTTCTGGAGCGTTCTCAACCGTGAGCGTCAGGGCGGCTATCTTGGCGGCACGGTGCAGATCATCCCGCATGTGACCGATGAGATCAAGCGCCGCATTTACGACATGGACGACGGCGAGACCGACGTTGCCATCTCCGAGATCGGCGGCACGGTCGGCGACATCGAGAGCCAGCCCTTTTTAGAGGCCATCCGTCAGGTCGCGGCCGAGCGCGGGCGCGAAAATGTGCTCTTCATCCATGTGCCGCTCATCGTGACCATCCCCGGCAGCGGCGAGCTCAAGAGCAAGCCCACGCAGCACTCGGTCAAAGAGCTCCTGAGCGAGGGCATCCAGCCGGACGTTCTCGTCGTGCGCACGGATGAGCCCATCACAGACGACATCCGCCGCAAGATTGCGCTCTTCTGCAACGTGGAGCCCGACTGCGTCATCCAGAACGCAACGGCGTCCACGCTCTACGAGGTGCCGTTGCTGCTTGAGCACGAGGGCCTTTGCCGCGTGGTGTGCCGCAAGCTGCACCTTGACTGCGGTGAACCTGACATGACCGAGTGGCGCGCGCTGGTCGACAAGATCCACGGCGTGCACCGTCATGTGCGCATCGCGCTCGTCGGCAAATACGTCGGCCTGCACGACGCCTATTTGAGCGTCGTTGAGTCGCTCTTCCACGCGGGCACAGCCTGCGACGCGAGCGTCGAAATTCAATGGGTCGACTCCGAAACGCTGACGAGCGACAACATCGCGCAGAAGCTCTGCGGGTGCAGCGGCATCTTAGTCCCCGGCGGCTTTGGCGACCGCGGCATCGAGGGCATGATCCTGGCCGCGCAGTACGCGCGCGAGCGCGGTATCCCGTACCTCGGCATCTGCCTCGGCATGCAGATCGCAGTCATCGAATTTGCGCGCCATGTGCTCGGCTGGGACGACGCGACGAGCGCGGAGTTCTCCTCCACGACGGCGCATCCCGTCATCGCGCTCATGCCCGAGCAGGTCGGCGTGACGGCCAAGGGCGGCACGATGCGCCTCGGCAAGTACCTCTGCATGCTCGAAGAGGGCTCGCTCTCCCGCGCGCTCTACGACGCGCCCGAGATCTGGGAGCGCCACCGCCACCGCTACGAGTTCAACAATGACTTCCGCGACGACTTCACGGACGCCGGCATGCGCCTCGCCGGTCTCTCCCCCGACGGCACGCTCGTCGAGATCGTCGAGTCGAAGAGCCACCCCTGGTTCGTCGGCGCGCAGTTCCACCCTGAATTCAAGAGCCGCCCCAACAAGCCGCATCCCCTGTTCCGCGGCTTTGTCGCGGCCTCCCTCGATCGCGCGGTCCATTGACCGCGCGACCTTTTTATTTTTACAATACCGCTGGTAAAATGGGAAAAGCTATGATATGATGCTTTTACCATATTATTGGATACGGCAGGAGAATTTCAATATGAACCATCAGACCATCATCGTACTGGACTTTGGCGGCCAGTACAACCAGCTCATCGCGCGCCGCGTGCGCGAATGCGGCGTTTACTGCGAGGTCAAGCCCTACACGACGCCGCTTGCGGACCTTCTCGCAATGAAGCCCATCGGCTTCATCTTCACCGGCGGCCCGAACAGCGTGTATCTCGAGGACGCGCCGCACGTCGATCCCGCGCTCTTTGACGCGGGCGTGCCCGTGCTCGGCATCTGCTACGGCTGCCAGCTCATCGCGCACCACCTCGGCGGCAAGGTCGTCGCCGCAAACGACGCCACCGCGCGCGAATACGGCAAGACCGAGACGTTTTTTGACACGAACTGCAAACTCTTCAAGGGCCTTCCCGAAAAGAGCGTGACGTGGATGAGTCACGGCGACTACATGGAGGTCGTCCCCGAGGGCTTCTCTCTCGTCGCGCACTCCGACGCCTGCCCGAACGTCGCCATCTGCGACGAAACGCGCGGGTTCTACGGCGTGCAGTACCATCCCGAGGTCAACCACACGGAGTTCGGCACCGCGATGATCCGCAACTTCCTCTATGAGGTCTGCGGCGCGACAGGCGACTGGACGATGGGTGACTATAAAAATACTGCCATCGCCGCCGTGCGCGAAAAGGTCGGCTCCGGCCGCGTGCTGCTGGCGCTCTCCGGCGGCGTGGACTCGTCCGTCGTGGCGGCGCTGCTGGCCGAGGCCGTCGGCCCCCAGCTCACCTGCGTTTTTGTCGACCACGGCCTCATGCGCCTCAACGAGGGTGACGAGGTCGAGGCGGCGTTCAAGAAGTGGGACATCAACTTTGTCCGCGTGAACGCCGAGGGCCGCTTCCTCTCGAAGCTCGCTGGCATCTCTGATCCCGAGCGCAAGCGCAAGATCATCGGCGAAGAGTTCATCCGCGTGTTCGAGGAAGAGTCGAAGAAGATCGGCGCGGTCGACTTTCTCGCTCAGGGCACGATCTACCCCGACGTCATCGAATCCGGCCTTGGCAATGCCGCAGTCATCAAGAGCCACCACAACGTCGGCGGTCTTCCCGACTATGTCGACTTTAAGGAGATCATCGAGCCGCTGCGCCTGCTCTTTAAGGACGAAGTGCGTCAGCTCGGCCGCGAGCTGGGGCTTCCCGAATACCTCGTCTCTCGCCAGCCGTTCCCCGGCCCGGGCCTTGCCATCCGCATCATGGGCGAGATCACGAAGGAAAAAGCCGACACGCTGCGCCTTGCCGACGCGATCTACCGCGAGGAGCTGGAAAAGGCCGGCGAAAACAAGAAGATAAACCAGTACTTCGCCGTCCTGACCGACACGCGCACCGTCGGCGTCATGGGCGATGGCCGCAGCTACGACCGCGTGCTTGCGCTGCGCGCTGTGACGACCGAGGACTTCATGACCGCCGACTGGGCCCGCATCCCCTACGAGCTGCTCGACAAGATCAGCGGCCGCATCGTCAACGAGGTCAAGGGCATCAACAGAATTGTCTACGACATCACCAGCAAGCCCCCCGCAACGGTGGAGTGGGAATGATTGCAGAAGCCAGAAAAGCCTTGAAATACAAGGCTTTTGCGGATTTCGATGCTATCAAAATCGCCTTTTGACGCGAATTTGACGCAACTTATTTTCAGAGAAAACAAGAAATGCTCTGACGAAACCAATCGTCAGAGCATTTCCTTTATTCTTCATCATCCTCGGTGTCTGAGTAATGAATCGGATTGTTGCGGCAGTCCAAACCAAAGTTGCAAAGCGAGCAGTTATAGCAGTAACGCTCATCTTGTGGTAACTTCCACACACAATATTTTTCATCTTCAAATCTGTACATCATTTATTGACCTCCAATCAAGATATTCCCATGTGAGCTATCAACTCGACAAGGTAAATTATATTTTCCAAAATGTCATCATCCTGTTCAATTCGCTGTATTCGCTTTAGTTCCTCGATCAGTTCTGTAAGATATTGACTGAGGATTTTTTGCACTCTGCAATTCGGATGAACAATGACTTCTTCTTTGAGCAGTTGCTTCAAAATGTAATCCTGCTTCGTGAGTCCAGAAGTTTTTGCTACCATGTTAAGGCGGTACGCTTCTTCTGGTGAAACTCTGAAAGCAACCGTAACACTGCGCCACCTGTTTCTTTTTAAGACGGGTATAGGTTTCGTCCACTTTGATAGTCAGATTATCGAAATCAATATCGCCCAATCGCAAAGCCAGCATTTCACCCATCCGCATACCTGTCCAATACAAGACCTCAAATGCGTAATAGTATTCTGGTTTATCTGCAACCACATTTCTAAACTGTATAAACTCGTCAAGTGTCCAATATGCCCGTGGTTCAGCTTCCTTGCATCCAAGATGTTTTGGACGCTTTTTAAAAATACTGCGTGTGAATTTTGAAAAAGCAGTATCGCAATTCAAAGAGCACTGCGCCTATAATATCCATACAGATTGGTTTTGCGCCAATCTGTCATTCGTGACAATATAATGGCAACAGGAATTATGATACACCGTAATTCTTGGATAATCTAAGTAATCCCGATAGCCGGATACAAAATCGTTTAGGTCCCGGTTTCAGAGAGCAAGTAGGAATGATTTCCCCAAGCCTGCAACAGTATAAATAGCAAAAGCCCGCGGCGATTTGCCGCGGGCTTTCTTATTTTCAGTTCACCGCTTCTCTTTCTCTGCGATCGCTTCCACCGCAATATGCAGCGCTTTGACCATCATTTCCAAACCCATGCTCGGCGCGTTGCCGTCCTTGGTCTGCTCGGGCAGGTAAGGGACGTGGACAAAGCCGCAGCGCAGGGCGGGATCGTGCTGCGCGCTCTCGTGCAGGGCGCAGTAAAGAAGATTGTTGCACACGAATGTGCCCGCGGAGTACGAGAGCTGAGCGGGAATCCCCTGCTCATGCAGGGCGTCGACGATCTCGCGCGTCGGGATCGTCGCAAAATAGGCGTCCGGACCGCCGGGAACGACCGGCTCGTCCGTCGGCTGCTTACCCGCGTTGTCGGCGATACGCGCGTCGCGCAGGTTGATGGCCACGCGCTCGACGCGTATGCAATTTGCGCCGCCGTACTGGCCGACGCAGAGCACCGCGTCGGGACGCAGCTCCGTCAAAAGTTTGTGCAGCGCAGCAGCGGAGGCGTCAAACTCCGTCGGAATTTCATGCTTGATGAGCTCTGCTCCCCCGATGCGGTTGGGAAGCCGGCGTGCCGCCTCCCACGAGGGGTTGATCTGCTCCCCGCCAAACGGCGTGAAGCCTGTGACAAGTATCTTCATTTGACAGTTTCCTCCCCGATCATCAGGCGGATGATCTCGTTGTCGGTCTCGCGCATGCCGTCGCGCGCGATGCTGCTGACGGCGCGGATGGTGTTCTCCACACCCTTGACGACGATGCCGTCGCCGCCGTAGAACTGGCTGTCGTGCCGGTACATCTGCATGCCGAGCAGCCCCGCCTCGACCGCCGAGGCGATCTTCGCCGCGCAGCTCGCCTTCGCCCCGTCACAGAGCATGCCGGAGTTGATGGCGAGCGCGTTGACGATCGTGTGGGCAATCTCATCATAGCGTCCGCCATAAAGATAGCAGATACCGGCCCCGGCCCCTGCGCCCGCGCTGGTCGCGCCGCAGTAGGCGGAAAGGCTGCCGATGCCCGTTTTCAGATGGATCGTGACAAGATTCGACACGACGAGCGCGCGGTAGAGCTGTTCCTCGCTCGCTTTCAGCTCGCGCGCGTAGACAATGACGGGCAGCGAAGCCGTCATGCCCTGATTGCCGCTGCCAGAGTTGATGACGACAGGCTTTTCGCAGCCGTTCATGCGCGCGTCCGAGCCCGCGGCAGCCCAGGCCTTGGCGCGGTTCTGCACGCTGTCGCCATAGGAATCGAGCAAGATTTTTCCGATGGCCGCGCCGTACTGCCCTGTCAATCCTGCCTCAGCGATGGCCGTGTTATATTCGATCTGGCGCGCGATGGGCACGCGGACGTCGTCTAAATCGACCTCGTCGGCAAAGGCGATAATGTCCTTGACCGTCAGGCTCCTGCGGCTCTCGGGCGGCTGGGCCGTCTCCTCGGAAAAGGGCTTGTTGAGCAGCACTTCGCCGTTTTTCTCGATGCGCACGACGTTTGTGTGGCTGCCGACGATCTGGACGAAGGCCGTATCCCCGCCTGCGAAAACACGCACCTGAATGTCGAATGGGCAGCGCAGCGGCGATTTGCTCACCGTGATTTCCGCCGCGGAAAGGTACTCGTCCAGCAGCGGAAGCTGCTTCTCCGTCACATTCGCCAATACCTCTAACTGCGCGTCGGCGTCGCCGACGCGTACTCCCGCCGCGACCGCGACGGGAAGACCCTTTCGCCCGCCGGTGTGCGGCACGATGACGCTCTTGACGTTTTTGATGATATTGCCGCTCACGGTCAGCTCGATGCGCTCGGGAAGTGTCCCGAGCGTTTGGCGCGCAAGCGCACCCGCGTAGGCGACGGCGATGGGCTCAGTGCAGCCCATCGCGGGTACAAGCTCCTCATGCAAAATCTGAACGTAGGTCTCATACAGCGCAGTATTCATTTTTGCTCTCCCATCTCTCATTGCGGGCGTGCGGTCTCTCCTCCGCTCGTTACCCGCTTCTCTCTCCGCCCATTGTATCGGAAATACGGTTACAATGCAATGGACTTTCCACGTTTCACGCACAAAAAGGCGATATCCGGTCGGATACCGCCTTTTTGATGCTATTCCGCTCTTACAAACCGTAAATTTCGCCGTACTTCTCCTCAAGGTACTGCGTGTAGACCGTCGGGTCGAACTTTTCGCCGAGCGCCTGCTCTAAGAGCGCGCCGGGCTTTTTGAGGCAGCCGTACTGCCAGATGTGCTCGCGGTTCCACGCGTTGATGGGCGCAAAATTGCCGGTCTTGAGGCACTCGTCCACATCGACCGTCTCTTTCATCTTGCGAAGCAGCTGTGCGCCGTAGGCGCTGCCGAGCGCGTAGGACGGGAAGTAGCCGATGCTGCCGCCCGACCAATGGCTGTCCTGCAAAACGCCGCGCTTGTCGTCCGGCACGTCGACGCCGAGGTATTCCTTGTAAAGGCGGTTCCACTCGCCCGGCAGGTCGTGTACCTTGAGCTCGCCGTGCATCACGCGCTTTTCGAGCTCGTAGCGCACCATGACGTGCAGGCTGTAGGTGACCTCGTCGGCCTCGGTGCGGATGAGGGACGGCTCCGCCTTATTGATGGCGCGGTAGAATTCCTCCGCCGTGTGGCCGCTCAGCTCGGGGAACAACTCGCAGAGCTTCGGGAACACGAAGCCCGTGAAAGCGCGCGAGCGGCCGAGCAGATTTTCATAGAAGCGGCTCTGGCTCTCGTGGATGCCCATGGAGACACCGCCGTCGAGCACCGTATAGGCGAGATCATCCGCGCTGCCGGTGTCATAGAGCGCGTGGCCGCCCTCGTGGATAACGGAGAACATCGAGGAGGCAAAATTCTCCTCCAAATAGTGCGTCGTGATGCGCTCGTCAAAGTGCGAACCGAGCGACGTCGTAAACGGATGCTCGGTCGTAGACAGGCCGACATGGTCCAAATCGAGGCCCATCGTGCGCATCAGGTAGTCGGAAAGCTGCGCCTGCTTCTCCTCGGGAAAATGGCCGTGCAGCATCGCGTCATCGAGCTGCGGCTGCGCCTTGATCTTCTTCAGGAGCGGCACGATGTGCTCGCGCAGCGTCGCGAAAAATTCGTCGCACTGCGCCATCGTCAGCCCATCCTCATACTCGCTGAGCCAGTAGTCATAGGGGTCCTTTTCCGGTGCGCAGTAGTGTGCGAAGCGGATGTTGGTCTCGAAAATTTTCTCAAGCACGGGCTCGAAGAGAGCAAATTCGCTCGTCTCCTTCGCCCGGTGCCATACGTCGTCCGCCTCGACAAGCAGCTGCTGGTAGGCGACGTACTCGTCCATTGGGATCTTCTGCATGCTGCGGATGTCCTTGATGAGCAAAAACACCATGCGCTGCTGCTTTTCGTCGAGCTCAGATTTGCGCGCGTCGAGGAATTCGAGCAGCGCGACGGTCTCTTCACCGGTCGTGAGCTTGTAGTGCTCCTCGCTCAAAATACTCATGGTCTGGCCGCGGTTCGCCGCCGTGCCCTTGGGCGCGGTGGTCGCGCCGTCGTAAAAGAGCAGGCCCATCGCGTGGCCGTAAGCCGCGAGCTTGGCCTGCAAAGCCATCAGGGACTTGATTGCTTCATCGAGAGTCATGATGATCTCCTCACTTTCTCTTTTTCTGTGAAAATATCATAGCATGAAAGGGGCTTGCTACGCAAGGGGGAACGCTGAGGTTCTCCCCCTGTGGCCGCGCAGGGACGCAGAAAAAGAGGGGGCATTCTCTCGCGTGAGAGAATGCCCCCTTGTACCCCCCAAGAGAACGCGAGGGAAGTTCCCCCTCGACCCCCGACATTGGCAGTTTGCAGTTTGAAGATCTGCGCAGCCTGCGGAATCGAATGCCTGCCAAGTGTGGGTGCTATACGATTTGAGTTGCTTCTATTACCCGCTGCCGCTCTGCCTGTATGAGCGAAAAATTCATCATTTCACTATTTTTTCTCTCACGGTTTCGCAAGCATCTGCACTGACGACCCCCTGTTCTTTCAGCAGTGCCAGCACTGAAGCAAGCGCATCCTGCGGATCACACCAGACATCCGGAGCATAGCCCCTGTGATCGACATTTTCTCCGTCCCCATAGAGGAAAAGCGTTGACCCAAAGCGCACACCGATGCCGGTATATGGCAATGTAAAGGTGCTGATATTTCCGCAGAGCTGGTATCCCGCCGTGTTGCTGCCGACAATGAGCACATTGTCAAGCGTTTTCAAAAGCTGTACCGCGCCCTCGCCGGACGAGCCGCAATGATCGTCAACCAACACGATGATCGGAATATCATTTTCATACCAGGTCCCGTGGACTTCACGGGCAAAGCAAGTTCCCTCATCTTCCGGCAGCAGACTCTCGCTGTTTTCCGCAGCAAAAAGGGCGCTGTTTTTCTGCGCATACAGCATGGAGGTCTCAATACTGTTCTGTGTTCCGAGGAAACTCTGTATCCACTTTCTCGGCCAACTGTCCGAGCCGCCAACATTGCCGCGCAGGTCATAGATCACCGCTTTGCTCCCGCGTGCTTTTGCCCCTTCCCGAGCATAGCGTGCAAGCATATTATCATATGTGCCGGAAACAAAGCTGCGGAGGGAAACATAGGTAAGACCGTCTTCCTGTATCAGGCGGTAATCCAGCGTGCCGAGGTCAACATCAAGCGGCTGACTCTCCGTCCAGTCAAGGCGATAGATTTTCGCTTTTCCAGAAGAATTTTTCAGTGTGACACTGCTCTGCACGGCGTCCTTCCGCAGCGCAAAAAGCGTCGGCTGATAAACAATGCGTCCGTCTTGCAGAAGCGTCGGCTGCACGCTGACATGTTCATCGGAGAAGCTACTCAATGTCCACCTCTCCCCGTCATTCACCATATAATAGCTGCCGTTGACATCCTTTGAAAAATAGAAGTCGTCGGCAAAGAAGTATTCATATCGCACCTGCGCCTCGATCTCTTCCGCCGCCGGTTCATAAATCATGGCATGCGCGTCGTGCGCAAGCATGAATGCGAGAGATTCCTGCAGTTTTTCTCCCAGCGCAGAAACTTTGATCTCATCATCCTGTGAGGAAAGCCATTGTGTCACAGCGTCCTCCGCTGCGTCAAACTTTTCCTGCCCAAAGTATTCGTAAGCGCCGTAAGCGCTTTGCAGCGTGCGGAACAGCAGGGAAACATCAGACTGCGCCTGTTCCTTCGACACCGTCTCCATCGCGGCATGACCTCGTAAAAGGCTCTCCACCTCGCTCTCGCTCAGCAGCCCTGCCGAGGCGGGGGCATCCGAAATCGCATCGGCAAAATCAGCCGCGGAGGGAACGTGCTCCAGTTCTTCGCGGTGAGTTTGTGAAGTCTCCACCATCAAAGAAGAAAGTTCTTCTCCTTCCGGAGCGTAGGAAAAGTCCAACGTCTGCGGTGCGCCGCAGGCTGACAAAAGCAGCAGCAAAACTATTGTGCTGCATATAGCAAATCTTTTTTTCACAAATTATCCCCCTATGGAAAGTGTGAAGGTATCATAGCAAATTAAAAACCTGTTTTCAATCATTGACAGGGAACATTCTTATAAAAACAGGACACCCAGTTCGGATGTCCCGTATCTATTTGGCCTACCGAAGCAAAAAACAACGCTTTTGCGCCGTACAAGCGTTTTGCGCAGCAAAACCTTGGCGGAGGGCGAATTCACTTCGCCCGAGCATTTTAATTTCCTGCCGGAATCCAAAAAATCGGCGCTTTTGCGCCGTACAAGCGTTTTGCGCAGCAAAACCTTGGCGGAGGGCGAATTCACTTCGCCCGAGCATTTTAATTTCCTGCCGGAATCCAAAAAAGAGGTCACAACATACGTTGTGACCTCTTTTTTGGAGCGGGCGACGAGGCTCGCTCGCAGCACTGCCGTGCCGCGACACGCACAACGGGCGACAAACGCCCCACCGGGCGTTTTCTCGCTTCGCTCGCGCCCTGTTCGCCCCTCTGCCCGCTGGGGCCAAAAAACCGGCGCTTTTGCGCCGTACAAGCGTTTTGCGCAGCAAAACCTTGGCGGAGGGCGAATTCACTTCGCCCGAGCATTTTAATTTCCTGCCGGAATCCAAAAAAGAGGTCACAACATACGTTGTGACCTCTTTTTTGGAGCGGGCGACGAGGCTCGAACTCGCTACCTCCACCTTGGCAAGGTGGCGCTC
>ERZ857982.3095-NODE-3095-length-11816-cov-3.265199_pt1 | contig 11816 bp, 9 predicted proteins | sample MGYA00519955_ERZ857982 | MGnify/ENA primary metagenome ERZ857982 (study PRJEB31778, sample SAMEA3449416) | human gut metagenome | biome: human gut; feature: human-associated habitat; material: faeces | place: United Kingdom | collected 2010/2012 ... | reverse complement strand
TCTTTTTTCTGGGATCAGCTTTGCCTTTTTGACGATTCTTTTGGCTGCCATGTCCGTTGTGATGGGATAAGCCGTTTCCAACAGAATTGCGTTTTGTTCTGGAATTTTTCAGAGGTGATAGTTACCGCGGAATGCTTTATGGCTTATCACTGTCGCAATCCATATCTATACTCGGGATCGTAGTTGGGTCGGTCATTGTTTCGGCAAGCAGGAGATATACAAATTCTGCCGATTATAACTGACGAACACATAAGGGACAGGCTCGTGCCTGTCCCTTGTTGTATATCTTATTCCGACTCCATTATGCAAAAGCTGCCTTAAACAAATTTGCATAAAAATTTTCGCGTGCGGTATTCTGAGCATTTCCGTTATTCATCAGAAGGATGCAGACGGCAGTTTAGGAAAGGGCTGCGGGCGTCTGCCTCCGGCTCGCGCGGATCGCCATGCCGGCCGCAAAGCCGATGACCGCGGGCAGCAGCCAGCCAAGGTTTTTGTCGAACAGGGGAAGATGCGCGGCGGCGAAGGCAATGGGCGCGTCCAGATGGAGGGCCGCCTGAGCGGACTCCGGCAGGGTCTTCATAAAGTCGAACAAAGCGGCGATCCATGTGGGGATCATCACGGCGATGTACACAATGCGGTCATGCCCGAAAAATCTGCCGATAAACGCCAAGGTGATCAAGGCGATGGCAGGGGGATAGATCAACATGAGCACCGGGATGGAATAGTTGATAATGGCACTGAGGCCCACGTTGGAGACAGCGAAGGAAAAAGCCGTGAACAGAATGGCCCAACCCCGGTAGGAAAACTTTCCGCCGGTCATCTTGTCGAAGGTCTCTGCGCAGGCGGTGACCAGGCCGATTGAGGTTTTCAGGCAGGCGAAGGTAATGGTAACCGCCAGAATAAGCTGCCCCACGCCGCCCAAGTAATGCCCGGCGATCTGCGTCAGGGCCACGCCGCCGTTTTCAGACAGTTCAAACAGCCCTCTGGACTGAGCGCCCACCAGAATGGACACCACATAGATCAGTGCCATCAGCAGGCCCGTGAGGAGACCGGAGGAGAGCACGTCCTCCGCGATGGCGTCATCATTGGTCACGCCCATGCGGCGGATCACGTCAATCACCACGATGCCGAAGGCCAGACCGGCGATGGCGTCCATGGTGCCGTAGCCCTCGATCAGAGAGGGGAAAAATGCGTCACTCTGATAGGCCGCCACCGGCTCCACGGCAGACGCGGCGGCACCGGGGGCCAGCAGCGCCGCGATCATCAGCACGGCAAAGAAGATCAGGAAAATAGGATTGATGATCTTGCCGATCCAGACGGTGATCTTGCCGGGGCGCAGAGAGAAAAACAGTACGAAGGCGAAAAACACGGCGGAGAAGATCAGCAGATACAGCCATTCCGCCCCGCTGTCCCCCAGCATGGGCGCGACGCCGGTGGTAAAGGACACCGTGGCGCATCTGGGAATGGCGAACAGCGGCCCGATGGTCAGATACAGCAGACAGGTGAAGAAGATGCCGTATCCCTTGCTCACCTTGCCGGCGAGGGTCTGTAAACCGTCGGAATGGGTGATGCCGATGGCGGCCACACCGAAAACGGGGATCCCCACCGCCGTAATGATAAAGCCGATCATGGCGGGAATGGCGTTCCGGCCCGCCATCTGTCCCAGATGGACCGGGAAGATCAGATTGCCTGCGCCGAAAAACATGCCGAACAGCGTCCCGGCCACCAAAAGCTTCTGCCGGATCGTCAGCTTCTTCGTTGTCATGGAACATCATCTCCTTTATGGGTCTTATCATATAGGAAACCCTTGCAAAAGAGAAACGCAGGGTTATAATAGTTATATGACAAATCGTAATATATAGCTGAAGGAGGGAACCATGGACAGCAAAAAGCTGGAGATCCTGATGACGGCAGTGAACCTGGGCAGCTTTTCCAAGGCCTCCGAGGTGGTGGGTTACACACAGTCCGGCCTGACCCACCTCATCAACGGTCTGGAGCGAGAGATCGGCATGGCCCTCATTCGCCGGGACCACAGCGGCATTTCCCTGACAGAGAACGGCGAGGCTCTCCTGCCCGCCATCCGGGATTACCTCAGCGCCACGGCGAAGCTGGAAAACCAGATCGCCGCCATTACGCAGAAAAAGGCAGAGACCATCCGGGTGGCGGCCTATGCCAGCCTTGCCATGCACTGGATGCCGGAGATCCTGTACCGGTTCCGCCGGGTGTGCCCGGACACCGACGTGGATCTGCGGATGGTGGACCACGAATTGGAGCCCTTTGAGCTGCTGGAGGAAGGCCGCACCGATGTGATTTTCGCCGCAAGGCAAAGCCATGTCAACTGCGACTGGACACCGCTGTACAACGACATTATGTACGCCATCCTCCCGGAGGATTACCCCACCGGGGGACGGGACTCCTTCCCCATCGAGGAATTTGACGGAAAGGAATTTCTGATGCCCTACGGTCGGTTCGACATTGACGTGAACGCCGCCCTCAGTCCCAGGGGCGTCCGACCCCAGATCCGCCCCTGTCATGTGGACGATGAAACGGTGATCCGCATGGTCAGCAAGGGACTGGGCGTCTCCATGATGACGGAGATCATGATGCGCGGCAGGACGCAGGGTGTCCAGACGCTGCCGGTCACGCCGCGGGCAGGCCGGGAATTGGGCATGGGGATGCCTCTGCGGAAAAATATGCCGGAGGAAGTCCTCCGTCTGCGGGACTGCGTGCTGGATTTCATCCATGAACTGTGACCAACCGACGCTCCCCTGTTGTGATTCCATTCAAAATCAGCTATACTGAAATTCAAATTCTAAAAAAGGCGGTAGAGCCATGAATCTCTGCGACGAACTGACGATCCGGATGCTGCTGGAACGCCACGGCTTTCATTTTTCCAAATCCATGGGGCAGAATTTTCTCATCGACCCCCAGATCCCCGCCGACATTGCGGCAGCGTCTCAGGCAGACGAGACCTGCGGCGTGCTGGAGATCGGCCCAGGCATCGGCCCTCTGACCTCCGAACTGGCCCAACGGGCCGGAAAGGTGGTCTCCATTGAGCTGGACCGGGCGCTGCTGCCCATTCTGGCGGAGACCATGGCCCCTTATTCCAATGTAGAGATCGTCCCCGGAGATGTGACCCGGCTGGATCTCAAGGCCCTGATCGGCGAAAAATTCGCTGGCCTGCGGCCCATCGTCTGCGCCAACCTGCCCTACAACATCACCACGCCCGTGCTGACCGCGCTGGTGGATATTCCCGCCATCGAGTCCATCACCGTCCTGATCCAGAAGGAGGCCGCCCAGCGGCTCACCTCCGCCAAGGGCAGCGCCGACGGCGCGTTCCCCCTGCGGCTGCAATACGAAATGGAAACAGAATGTCTCTTTGACGTCCCCCCGGAGAAATTTCTGCCCGCCCCCAAGGTGACTTCCACCGTTCTGCGGTGCGTCCGTCGGAAGGAGCCGCCGGTGGCCGTCCGGGATGAGGCGTTTTTCTTCCGGGTCATCAAGGGAGCCTTCCTGCTGCGGCGAAAAACCCTGTCCAATTCCCTGTCCGCTGCTCTGCCGGGGTGGGACAAGGCCGCCATTGCCGACGCCATCGCTGTCTGCGGCCTGCCTGCATCGGTCCGGGGAGAGGCGTTGACGTTAACGGAGTTCGCTGCCCTGACAGACGCGCTGGCGGAGCGGAAATAACCGCCGCCCTGCCGCAAAAAGTCACAAAAGGAACCGTCCTCTTTGCCGGAACTTGTCATCTTCATAACTTGCTTTTTCCCCTGCGTTCCAGTATCATACAGTTATCAACCATGATTACAAGGAGGTATCCCGATATGTCCACAAAGGCCTATTATCCCAGAGCCGAGATCGGTCCCGGCCAGGTGGGTTTTTCCAAGACCCGTTCCATCATCGAAGCTCCGTTCTACGGCAACAATGTCATCAAGGTCAACACCTTGAAGGAAGCCTATGAGCTGGCCAAAAATTCTCCCGGCACCGTGGTCACCGATATGCCCGTCTACCGGGGCGAGGAATTCGGTCTGGAACCGGACGCCAAGGTCCTGCTGTTCAATGACGGCTCCATCACCGGCCGCTACGCCCCCGCCCGCCGCATCACCGGCAAGCCCGGCGTGGACACCGCCGCCCTGGATAAGATCGTCATGGACGCCGTGTATGACACCCGCTGGAAGACCATGTATCACGCCGAGGTGTTCATCGGTCTGGACCCCGAGTTCATGGTGAAGGCCCATCTGCTGATCCCTGAGGGTGAGGAAAACCTCCTCTACAACTGGATGCTGAACTTCCAGTATATGTCCACGGAATATGTGAAGATGTACAAGAACTCCAAGCCCGTAGGCGACGGCAAGGAGCCTGACATCTACATCTTCTCCGATCCCCAGTGGACCGGCGCACCCGGTCAGGAAAAGGTCTGCGACCCCAAGTGCCTGTGCTACTTCAACACGGAGACCAACTGCGCCGCCATCCTGGGTATGCGCTACTTCGGCGAGCACAAGAAGGGCACCCTGACCCTGGCCTGGGCCATCGCCAACCGCAATGGCTACGCCAGCTGCCACGGCGGTCAGAAGGAATACACCCTGGCGGACGGCCACAAGTTCGTCTCTGCCGTGTTCGGTCTGTCCGGCTCCGGCAAGTCCACCCTGACCCACGCCAAGCACGGCGGCAAGTACCCCTCCATCAAGGTGCTCCACGATGACGCCTTCATCATCAACTCCGACACCTGCGCCTCCATCGCTCTGGAGCCTACCTATTTCGACAAGACCGCCGACTATCCTGTGGATTCCCCGGACAACAAGTACCTGCTGACAGCGCAGAACTGCTCCGCCACGCTGGACGAGGACGGCAAGGTGGTGCTGGTCACTGAGGATATCCGCAACGGCAACGGCCGGGCCATCAAGTCCAAGCTCTGGTCCCCCAACCGGGTGGATAAGATCGAATCCCCCGTCAACGCTATTTTCTGGATCATGAAGGATCCCACCATCCCTCCCATCGTGAAGCTGAAGGGCGCGTCTCTGGCCTCTGTCATGGGCGCTACGCTGGCCACCAAGCGGTCCTCTGCCGAACGGCTGAAGGAGGGCGTAGACCCCAATGCTCTGGTGGTGGAGCCTTACGCCAACCCCTTCCGCACCTACCCGCTGGTGAATGACTACGAGAAGTTCAAGAAGCTGGTGGCTGAGAAGAACGTGGCGTGCTACATCATCAACACTGGTGACTTCATGGGCAAAAAGGTCCAGAAGGAGGACACGCTGGGTATTCTGGAATCCGTAGTTGAGGGCCGTGCGGAATTCAAGCCCTGGGGCCCCTTCTCCGACATTGAGATCATGGAGTGGGACGGCTTCGTGCCCGACCTCACCGACAAGGGCTATGTCGCCCAGATGCAGGCCCGTATGCAGGACCGCCTGAACTACGTGGAGGGCCTGAAGGACGCTGAGGGCGGCTTCAATGCCCTGCCGGATGATGCCGCCGACGCCATCCGCAAGGTGGTGGAGCAGGCCAACAGCCTGTAAGCAGCATTTCCGCAAATAAATACAAATAATGAAAAGGAGCGTGTTCCGGTTTCGGAACACGCTCCCTTTCATTGTTTTCCCGGGAAACATCCGTCAAAGCGCGCCATTTCCCAGCAAGCCGCCAAAAGCTCACAAAAAACCGGCCTGCCCGCAATTTTGCGGACAGGTCGGTTTCTCAGTTCAAGCTGTTAACGCTCAATCTTCCAGCAGATAGACAGTGCCCGTCCGGCGGCCGAACTGGATGCACTCCTGATAGCTCTCCATATACAGATCGATCTTGGGACCCTTCATGCCGGTGTCCTCGGCACGGGTCAGGCCGTATTCCATACCCTTGGCCACAACGTACAGATCGGAGCCCAGAGGGAACACCCGCTTATCCACGGCGGCCACGCCCTTATGGACGGTGGTGCCGGTGGCGGTACGGGTCCCCACGCCGTCATACCCGGCGGTATAGGCGGTGGCGGTGACGGTGACAGCCTTGCTGAACTTCATGGTACCGCCGGAGGCGAAGGTCAGGTAGCCGGAACCGTCGCTCTGGGTGGTAACGTTCACCAGCTTGTCATCCGGCTCCACATAGGAGACCGCCGTTCCCCGTTCCACCACCTCCGTTACGCTGGTGGTGGAAATTTCCTCTACATACTGGCTGGTGACCAGTTCGCCGCTGACCCAGGTCTGCTCATAGATGGCTGTGTGCTGGCCGTCCATACCCTTCCGGGCCACCCGTTCCTCGCCCTTGGGCAGGTCCGGTGTATCCCGGTAAACCGTTTCGTGCTCCGCCTTTTCCGTCACCCGTTCGAAAACCGTCAGGTGATCGGAGATCGTCAGCATCACGCTGTTTTCCATCAGCTCGATGCCCACCATCTCCCGGGAACCGGGGATAATATCCATACGGGAGAGGAACTGCTTCACCGTTTCCTTCCGGGCGGTGGCAGTGATGGTCTCGCCGCCCCGGCGGACAGTCACCATGGTACCCTCCGTCAATACGGCGTTTTCACCGCTCTTGCCGGTGTCCAGATTCAAAAGCAGAGATTCGATGCCGGAATGGCTGTCATCCAGCGCTGCGGACTGCTCTCCGTCGCTGAACAGATACAGGGCTTTAGCCCAGCCCGTGGCGCCCGCCATGGTGACGGACAACAGCAGCAACAGAGTCAGACAGCGGCACAGCCATACCGTTTTTGGAGTGTGTAAATGTCGCAAATGTAAGACCTCCTGACAGCGCCAAATAGCGCCGTTACTGTTTTGTTACTTTTGTAATTTATCCAAAACTGGGTCTAAGTATACCTCCATCTCCCACTTTTGTCAAGTTTTCGCCTATTCTGCGATTTTATGTCCACCACAATCCCACAAAAACACGATTTTCATTTTTCAGATTTTTCCAACCTTGATCCGTAAAAGTTACAATTTGTAACCGATTTTCTGGTAAAAAAGTACCGGTATCCGAAACCGGACACCGGCGCTTTTTCGGGTGTACGCTGCCTCTCAGCCCTGGACCTCCGGGGTGAAGCCCAGATCCTCCAGCTCATTGACGGCGGTCTTGACGCAGTTCTCGCAGCCGTCGATGGAGACGTTCTTCGCCGCCAGATCCACCCGGAAGGTCAGCTCCGCGGCGGTGAGGGCGTTGGTGATGCGCTTTACACAGTTTTCGCACATCATGTCGGGTACTTTGATCGTTGTCATTTCAAATTCCTCCTTAAAATATTGGATGCTTATTTCATCATTTTCTGAATGGTGGCCACCAAATCATCCACCACATCCAGATCACCCTTTTGAATGTCCGTCACCACGCAGGTACGGATGTGCCGGGCCAGCAGTTCCCGGTTGAAGGCGTTCAGCGCCGACTGGATGGCGGAGACCTGGGTCAGGATATCCGTGCAGTAGGCGGAATTCTCCACCATCCCCCGGACGCCCCGTACCTGCCCCTCAATGCGGCTGAGCCGCTGCAACAGGGCTTCCTCCTCCGTCCGCTCCCGGACCTTCCGCCGCTGGGAACAGCAGCAGTTTTTTGTTTCCTCTGCCATTGCTTCCTCCTTTTTACAGCTTCACGGTGCCCAAACGCAGGGCGTTGCCCACCACGCACACGGAGCTCAGGGACATAGCGGCGCCCGCGAACATAGGGGAGAGCAGCGGCCCGCCCAAGGCGTACAGCAGTCCGGCGGCGATGGGGATGCCAATGGTATTGTAGCAGAATGCCCAGAACAGATTTTGCTTGATGTCCCGCAGGGTCAGGGCCGACAGCCGCAGCGCCCGGGGCACATCCTCCAGATCCGAGCGCATCAGCACGATATCGGCAGATTCGATGGCGATGTCGCTGCCGCTGCCGATGGCACAGCCCACGGTGGCGGCGGTAAGGGCCGGGGCATCGTTGATGCCGTCCCCCACCATCATCACCTTGCGGCCTGCCGCCTCCAGCTTTTGCACGTGGACTGCTTTTTCCTCCGGCAACACCTCCGGGATTACCTCGTCCACGCCCACAAGGGCACCGATGTGCTCTGCGGCGGCGCGGCTGTCTCCCGTGAGCAGCACCACCCGGAGGCCCTGCTTGCGCAGAGCAGCGATGGCGGCGGCGCTGGTCTCCTTCACCGGATCCGCCACGGAGATCAGCCCCAGCAGCGCCCCGTCAGCGGCGAAGAACATGGGCGTTTCCCCCTGTCCCGCCAAGGCGTCAGCCTTTTCGGAAAGGGCGGAGATGTCCACGCCGCTTTCCTCCATCAACCGGCGGTTGCCCGCCAGCACCGTCCGGCCGGAGAGGACCGCCCGAAGGCCCCGTCCGGGGAGCAGTTCAAAATGCTCCGGCTGCTTGCCGGTAGATAGTTTTTTCTCCTGCGCCGCCTGTACGATAGCCGCCGCCAGAGGGTGCTGGGATATGGATTCCACTGCCGCCGCGATGGTCAGCAGCCCCTCCGCCGTACCGCCTGCGGGACAGACCTCCGTAACGGCAGGCTCGCCCTTTGTCACGGTGCCGGTCTTGTCCAGCACCACGGTATCCACGGAGTGGGTCACCTCTAAAATTTCACCGGAGCGGATCAGGATGCCGTGTTTCGCACCCAGACCGGTGCCCACCATGATCGCCGTGGGCGTAGCCAGACCCAGCGCGCAGGGGCAGGCGATCACCAGCACAGAGGTGAACACCCTCAGAACAAAGGTAAAGTCCTTCCCAGCAATGGCCCAGATCACCGCCGCCAGCACGGCGATGGCAATGACTGTGGGAACGAAAATCCCCGCCACCTTGTCCGCTGTCCGGGAGATGGGGGCCTTTTTGCCCTGAGCATCCTCCACAAAGCGGATGATCCGGGAGAGGGTGGTGTCCTCCCCCACCCGGGTGACCTGCACATACAGCACGCCGTTTTCGTTGACGCTGCCGCCGATGACCTCGCTGCCCTCCGCCTTTTCCACCGGCAGGCTTTCGCCGGTGAGCATGGCCTCGTTGACGCTGCTCTCGCCCTTTACCACCACACCGTCCAGCGGGATCCGGGCGCCGGGCTTTACCAGCAGCACGTCCCCGGCCTTGACAGAGGACGTGGGTACCTCCTTGCCGCTGTCCGCTAAAAGGGCAGTGTCCGGCGTCAGCCGCATGAGGGCGGTGATGGCACTCTTGGTCTTTTTCATGTTCCGGCTCTCCATGAACTTCCCCAGCGACACCAGCGTCAGCACCACGGCGGAGGATTCGTAGTAGAGATTATGCACATGGCCGTGAACATCATCGGTGATCAAAAACATCATCACCACACTGTATACAAAAGAGCAGGCAGAGCCGATGGCCACCAGCGAATCCATGTTGGGATTCCCGTGGAACAGTGCCTGAAAGCCGTTGATAAAGAAATTCCGTCCGCAGTACAGCACCGGGATCGCCAGCATCAACTGCAAAACGGCGAAGTTCATGGGGTGGGTGTGCATGGAGAACAGATCCGGCAGCGGCAGGGCGGGCAGGCCGAAGGGCAGCATCTGCCCCATGGACACATACAGCAAGGCACAGGAAAAGATAGCCGAAACGATCAGTTCCCGCTTTTTTCGCCGCAGCTCCGCCTCCTCCGGGTCCTCGCCGGTCTGGACCGGAGCTGCTTCCTGCTTTTCCTGATGGAGCTTGGCCCCGAAGCCCGCCTTTTCCACCTTGGCGATGATCTGCTCCGGCGTCACCTGCGTTTCGTCGTAGACGATGGTCATGCGCTCCGCCACCAGATTCACGTCGCTGCGCTCTACCCCCGGCAGCCGCCGGGTCACTTTTTCCACGGACGCGCTGCATGCGGCGCAGTGCATCCCGGAAATGTCATATACTTCTTCCCGCATGGGGGTTCCTCCTTTAAGACGGTAAATTGCTTTCCTGTCGACCTTTCCCAAAACCGACATTCCTATTTCGTTTGCATCATATACCCCCATAGGGTATTTGTCAAGTAAAAAAACAACGCGGACAGGCAGACCCGTCCACGCCGTTTTCTGTTCCGTTTCCCTGCCCTGCATCAAGCGCAGGTCACCCTTTGATGATGGTCATGACTGCCGGCAGCAGCATCAGGATCGCCAACGCGCCGGTGCCCCACACGATGTTGTAGCTGACGGAGTCCTTGTCCTTTTCCCGGCAGTCCAGCGCGGAGAGGAAGGCGTATCCCGCCTCCAAACCGAAGGCAAGCGCCGCAAACAGCGCAAGTCCCCGCCATTCCAGTGCGGACAGGGCAATATAGATGGCAAAGCCGATGCCGCCGATGATGGCGCCGGTGTTCAGCTCCTTACCGGGTTTCAGCCAGATGTCTTTTTTCATATCTTCGTTCCTTCTTTTTCTTTAGTATCCGTTGACGATCACGTTCAGCACCTTACCGGCCACCGTTCCGGCCACGGCGTTTCCGCCGCCGCCGTTTTCCACCAGCACCACAAAGGCGTAAGGTGCGTCCTCATTCCGCAAAAAGCCCGCGAACCAGGCGTGAGGCGTCTGTCCCGTCCCCACCTCCGCCGTGCCGGATTTTGCGCACAGTTCCATGTTGGGAAAGCGCTTGGTGCCGTAGGTCTCCGTCACGTTATTGGCCATAAAGTCCGCCACGGTGGCCGCCGTTCTGCTGTCGATCAGCTGTCCTGTGTGCTGAGTAATGTGGGGCAAAGACGGGATCCCCAGTGAGGACACCGTTTTCCGGATCAGATACGGTTCCGCCGCCTTGCCGCCGTTGGCGATGGCCCCCATCCACAGCAGAAAGGCACAGGGGTTCACCTGATCGTGATATTGGCCCACACCGGCCCAGCCCAGCTGCCCGGCAGTGATGCCGTCCCAGTTGAACGTGCCCTTGGCGGTGGGCAGATCGTCCACGGAATAGGCGCTGGTAAGCCCCGCCTTCTCCGTATACCGCCGCAGGGTATCTGCCCCCAGCTCCTCCGCGATCTGAGCGAAGGCCGCGTTGCAGGAGTGGGCGAAGGCCTCTTTCAGTGTCTGCTCCCCGTGGACACCGGAGCAGGTGATGGTCTCGTCCCCGATCTGGACGCTGCCGGTGCAGTTCCAGGTCCGTGTCTCCGCGTCCGGCAGGTTCTCCAGTGCCGCCGTCAGGGTCACGGTCTTGAACACAGACCCGGGCACAAAGGCGGAGGAGAGAAACCGGTTCAGGTATGCGCCCTTATAACGGTCATTCTCTTCCAGATTCTTGGGTATATTCAGCGGGTCATAGCTGGGTGCCGACACCATGCACAAGATCTCGCCGTTCTTGTAGTTATACACCGCCACCGTCCCGGCGTGGCCGCCCAAAGCCCTGTACGCCTCGTAGTTATACCGGGCGTCCAGGGTCAGGTACAAATTGCTGCCCCGCTCCGCGCCGAACGCGCCGTTCACCAGATCAAAGCCGGTCAGTTTGTCCGCGAAGGCGTTGAGAACGCCGGTGCCGATCTTGCCGTACAGGTCTCCCACCGCGTGGAGGGTGGCCTTGCGGACGGTTTCGTTTTCATAGTAGGTGCGGTGGCCGTTTTCCACGGAGGACAGCACATCCCCGTCCCGGTCCAGCACCGTGCCGGAGATCAGCACGCCGTCGGAATCGTACAGATGGCGGTTAAAGGCAGAGGAGGCCCACTTGCCGCCCTCGGCAAAATATTTGATAAGGAACACCGCCATTCCCGCCGCCAGCAGACCATTGCAGATCATGGGCAGGGCGGTAACGCCCATGAGAAACACCAGAGTTCCCCCGGTGCGCCGGAGGGCGTCAAAATCGATTTTCAGCTCTGTCCCTGCCTTGGCATGGCCGGTGATAATGTGCACCGAGGAGCAGAAGTCCCGATGGGTCACGGGAATCCCCGCATAGGCCGGCACGGACAGCGCCGAGGTTACTCCGGGCACCTCCTGGA
>ERZ857982.3093-NODE-3093-length-11821-cov-2.895292_pt1 | contig 11821 bp, 10 predicted proteins | sample MGYA00519955_ERZ857982 | MGnify/ENA primary metagenome ERZ857982 (study PRJEB31778, sample SAMEA3449416) | human gut metagenome | biome: human gut; feature: human-associated habitat; material: faeces | place: United Kingdom | collected 2010/2012 ... | reverse complement strand
GAGGCGTACAGATACAAAAGAAGCTGACACGCCAAACGCTCCACAAAGGACACATAGGGATTTTGATTTTTCTGGAGGGAGCGCAGTTGACCGCCTACCCATTTTATGTGTGTTTCTAAAAAACAGCCTTTTCAAATGATAAAATAACAGCATATAGAATTAGGTCCTATTTGAACCAATCTATATGCTGTTTTGTCTTTTTTTCTGACTTTTCCGTCAGTCGCTTGTTTCCGCTGCCGTCGGCGTCCATTGTACAGACGTGAAAGGGAAAAGGTTTTCGGGCTGAATACGCTCTGAAAGAGGAAGATTCTGCCCGAAACGGCATAGCCGCCAGACCTTTTCGCTTTCAATAGAGTCTGTACTAACTTCTATGGGCGGCGAGGAAATGGGCGACTGATAGAAAAATAAGGTCTATTACTTGTAATAATAAACTAATTATTATAACTTTAACCCTCATTCAATCAAAAACACACTCTTATATTATGAATAAAAAGAATTTTGCATTATTAGCAGTTCTATATGATACAGAAGGGGCTGATTTATATCACGATATTTATTTTCCAATAATAAAGTATGTTTTAGCCACTAAATGTACCCAACAAATAGATACGGCTAAATTTTATGATATTACTGAATTGCAGGATAATATAATGGCCACATTTGGAATAAAAATGCCATTAATTGTTCTAAAACAATGCATTCAGGCTATAAGCAGAGCTAATTCAGATTTCAATATTACGACTTACGAAAATGGACAGCAATTTCAAATAAAAAGAATATGGGATATTTCTATAAATGAAAATGTTGATACGAAAATGGATCAAGTAATTAAATGCTTTGACCAGTTGGAATCTGAATTTAAAATATATTTACAAGACAAATTAATTGAATCAGATAAATCTTTTTTAGATTTCTTTATCGATAACACTGAAGATTTATTCAAATACTTGAACAATTTAGATTCAGCGACATCAGTAAATGAAAATTATCTTCACATAGTGCGTTTTCTCTTAGAGTTGAGGGAAAATAAAATAGAACTATTTAATATAGCTAATGACATTTTTTGGGGATCATGTGTAGCTGCATTCCTAAAAAGAGAAGTGGATTTAAATATTCGACCAACAAATAGTATAGACTATTATTTAGATTCATCTCTTGTCATGGCCATTCTGGATTTTGATAGTGAGGCTAATGTTATTTATGCTAAAGAACTTCTAGAAATAATATTAAACTCAGGGAATAGAGCTATTGTCAATACAATGACGGTGAAGGAAATAGATTCTATTCTATATGCTGTGGAAAAAGCTCAGGCTCCTAATCCAAATACAGCAATTGCTACTATAGAAGAAATTTATCTTCAAGTAAAATATTATCATTAAGAAATAAGTTAAGGACACTAATCGAAAATACAGGTATTATTATTCAAGGAGAATCTGATATCGAGTTAAATAATATCATAACTAGATATAAGAATAAACAATCTGTTAAAGAATTAGGAATACAGAGAAATCAGATAAATTCAGAAAATAATTTCCGTGAAATACATGACATATATATAAATGACTATATAATAAAAAAGAGAGGACATGTTCAATCACGAGAAAAAATTAATTGCATATTCGTATCACTAAATATTGATTTGATACAATTTATCAAACAAAATAATACTGGAACAAAATTTTCACCAATAATTCATCCAGCAAAAGTTGTTACTGAGCTATGGATTCATAGCTCTAAATCAACAATTGTAAGAAAAAAAGGTCTTATTGAAGTTATTTCTCGATGTATTGCATTAAACAATACAGATGTTCGACATAAATTAAGATTAGTATCAAAATACATCAATGAAGAAGAACTGTCTAAAGAGGATTATTCTGCTCTGTATTGTGCTTTAGTCAATCGTTCTCAAAAAGTTCTGAATGAAGTAGTTAAAATCTCAGATATAGGGGAAATTTCAGATGAAGAGAAACAAGAAAATATAAAAATAGCATCCTCAACCATTCATTTAGCTATAGAGGAACATGCGGAACGAATTAAACGGATGGAAACAATGGGAGAAAAATTAGAAGAGTTTTCATCTAGACTGCAAAAAACGACCCAAGAATTAGACTCTATAAAAGGTATGTTGGATAAGCAAGTTTCTATAAATAGTAGCAAGCAAGATGAAATAGAAAAACTTAAATTACAAATTGATAATAAAGAAAAAGAAAATCAAAACAGCTACAATGAGATTATAAAACTAAAACAAAAATTAAAGACAAAAGATAGAATTTCAGAAATCGAAAAATTGATAGAAAACCTTGATTCAAAAATTAAAGATCTCAATGAAGATAGAGAAAAATCATTATCTTTAGTTAAATTCTATATTCCTTTTTTTTCCGAAATATTGGCGATTATTGCATTAATAATAATAGCACCTCTCTCTATTTGCAATTTCGTAAGTGATATGTCTAACTTGGATATTACATACGAAAATTTATTGGGATATATTACAGGAAATAAACTACTAACATTAGGATTGGTTTTTTCTATAGTTACATTCATTTTGGGCCTTACTAGGATTCAGAATTTATTTATTTTATCACCTAAAATAAATAAATCAAGAATTATTAATGAACAAAATGAGTTTTGGAGTAATAGTCATCCTGAATTTCAGAAGCTAAAGGATCAAAGAAAAATACTTGAAGAAGAAATGGAACATTTAAAAACATTAATCTAATATTACAATATACAATACAGCGCCAGTATTTTAATATTACTGGCGCTGTATTGTAATTATTTTCTTATTAGTTTATCCATATCCTCTGAAATCTTGTCATCTGTAACTTTTGCGTATCCTTGTGTGGTTCTGATATTTGTATGGCCCATCATCTTTGAGATGCTTTCCATGGGAACCCCGGCAGAAACCATCAAGGTACCGAAAGTATGACGGCTTTGATGGTATGACAAGTTATGCTTGAACTGAAGCGAAAATCCCAATTCATGTATCTCAAACCAAATCATACTCCGTATGGGTAACGGGAAGATGGGCTTACTGTCATCTGTCGTATTATACAAGGAAATTATCTGCTCAGCTACCGGATGCAATGGTATAAATGACTCAACGCTTGTTTTCTTGCGGTATGTTCTGATATATTTTCGTCCTTCTGCAGTTGTACCTATATGATGCGGATAGAGATTGCGTACATCAACGTAAGCCAAACCGCAAAAACATGAAAATATAAAGGTTCTTCTTGCAAGTTCCTGTAGTGGATCCGGTTTTGGATGGCTCATTATCTCCTGAAGTTGATTCTTGCTTATATACATGAGCTTTGCAGGTGCCTTCTTCTCATATTTTATATCATCCAAAGGATTATATCTCAAAATTCCGTTATCCACGGCAAGATAAACCAGACGTTTCAGCCAGCAAAGACAATGGTTACGGTATGATGGCTTATGAGGGTAATTTGTTTTCAGATACAAAATGAAATTGGTGCCAAACTCTTCGGCAATATCTGTAAAAAGCATGTCCTCCTTGCCCATAGAACGGATGTATTCCCCCAGATAGTAATGATACATTTTTGATTGCCTGTAACTGGAGGTTGAATCTACTTGAATGGAACGGATTTTCAGATTTTCCCGTTCCACCTCTCCTGCCTGTAATATGAATTTCGGGATGTCGACTGCTCCGGTCATGGCTGTTTTCAGCAGCTCTGCACTGATGACACCGTTTACTTTCAACAGTTCAGCATAAGTTTCATCTATTCGTTTTTTATACTCGCAAAGCATCCCGTTCTGTCTGTTGTTCTTGACTTCCCCTTTCTTGCTGTTCCACTCTTCCGGCTGGCAATACAACCCGGTCGATAATACAACAGCCTTTCCGTCTATTGTAATACGACACATGATTGATGTAGTCCCGTCAGATTTGACTTTATTGCGGTTTATATAATACAGTTGCTTATATGTACTTCTCATGATTCTTTCATTCTTGATTTATAATACCAGTTTCATATCACTCGTTGCCTCGATGAATTTGTCCATATCCTCGAAAAGTTTTTTAGGAGTTACCCTTGCATAAAGCTGGGTAGTTGTCAGATTGGTATGACCAAGCATTTTGCTGATTGTTTCAATAGGAACACCAGCCTCAAGGGTTATCAGACTTCCGAAGGTATGTCTTCCCATATGATAGACCAAATCACAGCTTATGCCAGCCAGATCCCGTAAACCTTTCATGTGGCGTCTCATATTGGGATGGTGTATCATCGGGAAAAGCTCTTTCCTGTCATCCGAACGATATTTTTCTATAAGAGAGATAGCCTCCGGCAGCAATTTGACGCGGGCCAGATATTCATTCTTCTTTCTCAGATACTTTAACCATAAGTCGCCTTTATCGTCCTTGTATATATTATCTCTAGTGATTGAAACTGCATCCGCATACGGAACTCCTGTATAACAGGCAAAGAGAAACAAATCCCTGGCTATATTATGAGTGATTCTTTCCGGTGGTATCACAACATCACGAATCTTTTCAAAATCCTCACGACTCAAAGCCCGTGGTGGTTTCCTGTTCTCTTGGGGTAGTTTGAAATTCACAAAATAACGCTTCTCTGCATGTCCTTCCTTGAATGCCATCCGACAGATTTTCTTCAGGATTGCCAGATAATGTCTTGCCGTATCTACCGCAAGCCCTTTGTCCTTCAGTATATAATCCTGAAACTCCCATGGGATGTGTTCATTCAACTGTCCAAAAGCAACATCACTTGTCTTGAAGCGTTTTTGAATAAATTCACCAAGATACCTACGGGTGTAAATGTATGTTGACATGGAGCTTTTCGCCACATCAATACCGATTCTTGAGCGCATATCCTCTATATGCATATCAAGCCGTTTCAACAGAGTCATCTGGGTTTCTACACTTCCCTGCAAAAGCTCTTTGACAACAGTTGCGTCAAAATCAATCTTACGTTCAACAAGTGAATCAAATGCAGAATTGACCGAAAGCAAGAGCCGATCAATTTTTGCATTAACATCAACGGCTTCTTTACTCTTTCCATTCAGTCGGCTCTCTCTTGGATTCCATAACTCCGGAGTACATGACAGCTTACAACTGAATTGCGCCATCGTGTTGTTTACTGTTATTCGCCCCATTATCGGAGCCTTTCCAAATTTGTCTAGACCGCTCTTTTTCAGGTAGAGCAACACCTTGAATTTTTCTACTTTCATACGCTTATTTTTTAATGGCAAAATTACCTATTTTATAAGCGCTCTTTGATATGCAAAATGCTGACAAACAGTGAATAATAGGCTCTGTGACAGTTTCTTCACTGTTCAGCCTGTTACCTATTCGGTTCAGGTAACTAGGCAGCTAACATTCTGGTAACTGAACACCTGCAATAACCTGTCCATTTTTGCTTTCCATTATTTCAGCAAAAAACAGAACTTTTGCTCATATTCAACCAATTACGTTTTCCTTTCTTATCTCTTCATCTGCTTGCTTCTTGTATTCTGTTCCACTCCTATCGCAGAACCTTCGCAACGCTGCAGGCGGCGGCCGGAACGGACATCCGTACCATACAAAGCATGATGGCTCACAAGAGTATAACCACAACCCAAAGGTACATGAAAGTAGTGGACAGCAACAAGCGTGAAGCCAGCAAGAAAATCACCCTGATGCGGAAAGACTGACAGGCATTTTGACCACCTGTTTTAGCGGATATAGTTTGATTTTGAGCGAAAAATCGGACTATATCCGTAATTTTTGTGTAAAACTGGACGATTATAACTCATTATTTATCAGTATCTGGAATAACGCACATAACTTTGGCGTACAGTAATTCCAAATAGTGATAGAAGATGACAAATACAGAACAAATCCGAACTAAGAAAATAAGTTTTATCCTTGCGCTATCCGTTATCATTTTTGCGGCCATAGCCACTTATTTTACCCTTTGCCATGACATCAACATCATGCGCATAACAACTCCTGTAATTCTCGGACTGGCGATGTCCATCATATTGTGTGGAGTCCTGCAGAAATTTTTCTATAATTGGCTGACGAAAAATCCAATCCACTTTTCTTTTAGTGAACAATCCTCCCCAGTTATAGAATCAGAGAGCACCACAGAACCTGTTTGTATTGCCGAAACACCGCCTACCGAACAACCGGCGGATTCTTCTGAACAGGAGTATGCTCCAACTCTACAGCCAAATCAAGAGCCTGTCGTCCCCGATTGTTCCAATGAATCTCATTTGGAAAAGTATGATTCCATTCTGGAAGAACTCAAAGAGAAAGAATTGAAAAGGCAAGTAAAAGTTATGGATGCGATTCGGGAATATGTAACCATCAAGACTGCCCCCTATCTCTCCAAAGAGGCTATATCGACTCTCATTTCCAACATTGAGTACATGGCTTGTGATCAGCCGGAGCTCTATAAACCGATTCGTTCCAATATTGACAATCCGCTACGTTCACCGGGACTTCGTCATCTGGCGTGGAATGTAGGTGAACGATTGAGAGTACCATTGGCGAAAAGAGCCGTCTTTATCAAAGAATCATTTCCATACGAACTTGAAAATGCGAGTCATGAATATCTCAGGCTTAATTTGCGGGATCAGGTAGTAAGTCAGATTCCAATTGATGTACCTGAAAAGGGAGACTATCACTTCCATTTGGAAACAGATAACGATGAGTCGTAATAAAAAACGTATGCAGATGAAATAATTAATCCGGTCTGTATTGTTCTGCAAAGCTTCATTGGGTTGGTTCGCAGCATGTTAAACGATTAAAAAGTTATAATATGAAAACAGACCAACTTACATTCAATGACTTGCCGGCAGTAGTCGGCGAACTTTGCGACCGGATAGCAAGCATGGAAAATCTGCTGACTGAAAAACTGTCCAAGCAGCATGAAGCCAAAGAAAATACGCACGTCCCCATGACCGTGCAGGAAGCTTGCGCCTATCTCAAAATGCCGTTATCGACCTTTTATTACAAGGTCAAAAAAGATGATATTCCAGTCATCAAGCAAGGGAAACATCTATACATCTATCGGGATGAACTGGACAAATGGCTGGAATCCTCCCGAAAGAATCTGGCTCCGTATACTTTCGAGGAAGAGAACGAAGCCATGCTCGCTTCCCATCGCCGTAAACCTAACCTTAAAAACTGGTAATGATGGAGAAAACGGACGAAACGATACCTTCACGTGAGGAACTGGCAGTTTTTATAGAGGAAGCAGCCGTGAGCGTCACGAATAACTATGAAGAAGCGCCAGCGGTGTTGATGGTGGATGATGCTGTTATAGGCACATTGGGGAATTTCAGCGCTTCCATCGGGAAAGCCAAAAGCAAGAAGACTTTCAACGTTTCAGCCATTGCCGCATCAGCATTGAGTGGCCGCACTGTTCTTCGTTACCATTCCATGTTCCCCGAGAACAAAAGGAAGATTCTGTATATCGACACGGAGCAGGGACGCCATCATTGTCAACAGGTACTGAAGCGCATCCTACGTTTGGCGGAAATGCCGGATGACAAGGTGCCGGAGAATCTGATCATGTTGTCTTTGCGCAAGTTTGCACCAAGAGTGCGCCTGTTGATAGTCGAAGAAGCTATCGGCACCACACCTGATTTGGGCCTGGTCATTATAGATGGCATCCGTGATTTCCTTTACGACATCAATTCATCCAGTGAATCTACCGAAGTTATCTCGAAATTCATGCAGTGGACGGACGACAAACAAATCCATATCCATACTGTCCTGCATCAGAACAAGAATGATGAACATGCACGTGGTCATATCGGCACGGAACTCAATAACAAGGCGGAAACCATACTGCAGGTAGAAGTGGACAAAGAGGACAAAGCCATAAGCGTGGTCGAAGCCGTGCACATCCGGGACCGGGACTTTGAACCTTTCGCTTTTCGCATAAACGAAGACGTTCTGCCCGAACTGGTAGAACCATATCTGTCCAAAGAGAAGAAGAGCGGGCGACCAACCAAAGAACCGTTCGATCCGCAGAGGGAGATTCCGGGGGATGTACATCGTGCGGCAGTGGCTGCCGCTTTTGCCAATGGCAATATCGGCAGTTATGATGACTACCTGGAACGTCTAAAGGAAGCTTACGGATTGTACAATGTAAAGCTCGGCTACAACAAGGTTGTCAAAGTAGCCACCTTTCTGGGCAACAAGCGGATGGTCATAAAGGAGGGGAAAAATTATATTCTCAATCCAGAATGCCGCTAGGACAACCTTAGAACTTTACTTTATTGCCGGGGCGTATATATTAGAATAAAGCAAAGTCGGCAGGAAATCATCATGTGAGATACTCATTTTCTCCCCTCTTTTAGTTGATAATAATATCCTGCATTTCCTTGTTCAAGTGCCAATTCATTATACGCATCCGATATGGCTTGCGGGGAAGCATAAACAGGTAACTGTTTCGAGATATGCCAAGGTATAACCTCACTGCGTTACGGTTGTACATTGGCGCTCTTGACTGCTCAGTTCCTTCGCCAGTACGGTACTCGCAAGCTCGCACCTTTTCAACCATTATAACAACGATTCAAATGAAAGAAAATATTGGCAATACATCAACTTCTCCGAAAGAAACAAGAAGCGTCTTTGTCGGGGCAAAAGTCACTCCCAGCCAGAGAGACCATATAAAATCACTGGCCAAACAATGCGGCATGACCGTAAGCGACTACATATTGTCATGTGCGTATAACTTCAAGCCCAAAGCGAGGCTCACGAAAGAAGAGGCGGCACTGCTTCAGAATCTGCTTCTTATACCCATATTTTCGGGTATATGCGTGGTGCTTCCGTATGCGTATGTGAATATGCTTCTGGCTAATTATAACCGCAGGATTTCCGAGGAGCTTGAAACAGCGCTGTCGATAATCACCACGAATTACGTCAGCAATGATGATATAATCTACGCCGTGGAGCAGTCCATAGACTACATAAATCCCCCGGTACAGCAGGCTTTCCGGAAATTCCTCACCCAGACTAAGCTCATAAATTCCAACGTGAAGCTCGCAATTGAACAGCTGAAGGGCGAAATAAACAACGAGGTGTTCCACGAATGGTGCGACAGCCTTATTCTCTGCCAGAACGACCGCAGCCTGAAATCCACCCTCACCCCGATAGTAAACAAGCTGTCGGATATGCGGGTGGTCAATGCGGAACTGGAAAATCTGGTGTTTGGTCCCCGCAAGGAGTTCATCACCATGGCCATCCTCGTGCTGATCAACATTCCGCTGGTGCGCTTCATCAATAAGGACTGGTATCATACGCTGGTAGCCACCATCCCCGGTCAAATGGTCATCGCTGTCTGCCTTGCCGCTGTGTTCGTGTCCTTTGCATTCGTCGTGAAGCTGACGCAGCCCATTGAGTATCGGAGGTGAGAGGGTGAAATTACTGTTATTCCTGTTCGGCGCCGCCTTGGCTGCCGGACTGTATTTCGTTCTGGCGGACCTGCTGAAGATCCCCAGGCTGGCAACAGAGCGTGCCCTCATCTCCGCAGGACGCAAGGAGCGCAGTCTTGTGAAATCTATGGAGACGCTCATTTTGGGATGGTCGCTGAAGCTGGCTCCGCTGATCCGAATGGACGAATACAAATACCGCCGGCTGGAGAGCAAGCTCACGGCGGCAGGGTTGGATATGACGCCCCAGGTCTACACGGCTTATTCGATCCTGAAGCCCTGCCTCATCCTGCTCGGCATCATCCCGTGCCTGCTGATCCTGCCCATCCTGAGCCCCCTCATCGTGGTGCTGGCCGTGCTGACCTGGTTCAAGGAGAGCCGCCGGGCGGATGAGCTGGTCAAGGCCAGAATGGAGCTGATCGAGGGCGAGCTGCCCCGGTTCGTCGCCACCATCCATCAGGAGCTGGCAGCCAGCCGGGATGTGCTGCGGATTCTGGAAAACTACAAGAAACACGCCGGGCCTGACTTTGGTCGTGAGCTGGATGTGCTGACGGCGGATATGCGTTCCTCCTCCTATGAAGCGGCGCTCATCCGCTTTGAGGCCAGAATGGGCTCCGCCATCATTTCGGACATCGTCCGCGGCCTCATCGGCATACTGCGGGGTGACGACGGGCGAATGTACTTCCAGATGCTGTCCCACGATCTGAAGGCATTGGAACTGCAGCGCCTCAAGGCCAAGGCCGCCAAGATCCCACCCAAGATCCGGGTGTTCAGCTTCATCATGCTCATGTGCTTCATGATGACCTACATCGTCATCATCGTGTACCAGATCGTCAATTCTCTGGGAAGCCTGTTCTAAAGGAGGTCGCCATGAAAAAAATACTGAAACGGCGCTCCGGCGAATGCTATATCGATGTATGCGTCCTGGTGGTGTGCGCCATGCTGGTGCTCGCGCTGGTGGTTCGTGTGCTCCCGGTCTACATCACCAAACAGCAGCTGGACACCTATGCGGTGGAGCTGGTGCGCGAGGCGGAGATCGCCGGCCGGGTTGGCACGGAGACCACCCGCCGGGCGGCGGCGCTTACCGACAGCACCGGGCTTGACCCCGACATTCGGTGGTCCACCACCGGACGCATCCAGCTCAATGACGAGGTCACCGTGACCCTGACGCTGGAAACGGATATCGGCCTGTTCGGAGGATTTGGCTCGTTCCCGATCACGCTGACGGCTTCCGCTACAGGCAAGTCGGAGGTGTATTGGAAGTGAGAAAACCGATCTTTCGCCGTCGCTCCGGCGAGGGCACCCCCATGATCCTTGCCATTGTGCTGGTATTGCTGATGCTGTTCTGCGCCATTGCCGAATTCAGCCGGCTGTGGATCATTGCCCAAGGCGTAAAGGAGGCCGCGCAGCAGGCGGTCATTTCCACCGTCAATGACAACTACGACGATGTGTACCACGCCGTCCGTGAGGGATACGCCGCGGGCTGGTATCCGGACGGTACAGGCCGCTGGGATGAGAGCATCGATACCGGCGATGTGTACGGCCAGCTCTCTGAAACGCTCGGCCTGGAAAATACAGCGGGCGGGTATCAGAAAATTTCGGACGGTGAGGTGGAATATACCATCTCCGACCTGTCCGTGGTTCTGGAAAATAACAGCCTCGGTTCCGGCCAGAGCGAGGGATATACCGCGCTGGTGGAGATCCATCTGGAGGTGCCCGTCCGGTTTCTGGGGAATCTTTTGCCCGCCGCCAGCATGACTTTGCACACGGAGGCCAAATATGCGCCTCTCTTCTGATCCATCCGGTCTTTTCAATAGACTTCCACAGAAAAATGTGGTATTGTCCCATTAACAAGAAATACACCAAGGAGGCATACACCATGACAGACAAGACAAAGAGGATCATCCTCATCGCCGTCTGCTGCCTGCTCTGCGTTGCGGCAGCCGTTGGGATCGCCGTCCGGTTCGGCGGCAATGCCGATATTTCTTCCGGTGTGGTTTCCGATGATCCCACCCAGAGCGGTAATCCCAGTGTGGATATCGACAATAACGGCCAGACTGATCTGGATGTCCAGGTGGAAACGCCGGACGCATCCGAAACCGATCCCGCCCAGGGTGCGGACTCCAGCGGCCTGGAGCAGACCATCCAGGCAGATCCTGTAAAGCCTGAATCCCCCGAAAAACCGGAAGCACCCTCCGGCACCACCACGCTGCCGGATGACCACGACGGAACGGATGTGCCGGAGGAGGAGCGCAAGACCGAGGATGAGGCGCCGCCCACCTATGAGGAAACTCCCACAGTGACTCCCACCGAAACGGAGCCTGCCGCGGGAAGCACCAACAGCTCCGGTCAGGTCTATGTACCCGGCTTCGGCTATGTGGAAAACAGCGGTGAGAACACCGGCGTTCAGGACAACAGTATG
>ERZ857982.3089-NODE-3089-length-11831-cov-4.601478_pt1 | contig 11831 bp, 8 predicted proteins | sample MGYA00519955_ERZ857982 | MGnify/ENA primary metagenome ERZ857982 (study PRJEB31778, sample SAMEA3449416) | human gut metagenome | biome: human gut; feature: human-associated habitat; material: faeces | place: United Kingdom | collected 2010/2012 ... | reverse complement strand
ACGGAAGAAGTTCGTACAACCTGTACGGTCTGTACTTGTACGCACCTGTACGGCGAACCGAAGCAAATTAAAACGTGTTATCGTTTATATTTCGGATTTCTGTACATCGTACAGACCGTACAGGTTATTTGAAGTCCGTACAGATTTTTTGTACACCCCAAGAAGGAGCGTGATCTATGAAAGCCCAATACGGCATTTTACGATTCAAAAAGTACAAGGGGCCTGCCATCAGCCCCATCGAAGCCCACAACGAGCGCACCAAGGAGCAGTACGCCAGCAACCCGGACATCGACACGAACCGGAGCCGCTACAACCTCCATCTGGTGCAGCCGCAGGGCAGGTACCGGGAAGAAGCCGACCGCATGATAGCCGCCGCCCACTGCCGTGTCCGCAAGGACAGCGTGCGGGTGGTGGAGGCTCTTGTCACCGCCAGCCCGGAGTTTTTCAAGGATAAGACCAACCGGGAGATCAGGGCGTACTTTGCGTACGCCCTGAAATTTTTGGAGGGCAGACAGTGCCCGGATACCTTTCTCTCTGCTGTTGTCCACATGGACGAGAAAACGCCCCACCTGCACCTCTGCTTTGTGCCCCTGACTGCTGACGGACGGCTGAGCGCGAAAGAGATCATTGGCAACCGCAAGAATCTTGTGAGGTGGCAGGACGAGTTCTGGCAGCACATGGTCAAGCAGTACCCGGAGCTGGAACGGGGCGAAAGTGCCAGCCAGACCGGGCGGGAGCACATCCCGCCCCGTATCTTCAAGGAGATGACCCAACTGACCAAGCAGAAGGAGCAGTTGGATGCCCTGCTGGTGGGTATCAATCCCTTCAACGGCAAGAGCCGAGCGGCGGAGATCAGCAAGGTGCTGGACAGCTATATCCCCAACGTGGCACGGATGAAGGACCAGCTGCGAAAGTACAACGTAGCCTTCACCAAGACCGCCACCGAAAATGAAAAGTTAAAAGAGAAGAACAAGACGCTCTCTGCCTCGCTGGACAAAGCGAAGGAAGGGAGCGTCTTGAAGCGTCTGGAGGATGCCAAGCTGCGGCAGGACTATGAAGCTGCAGTCCAAACCCTGAACCGAATCCCAAAAGAAGTGCTTGACTTCTATTGTCAGGCAGGCAATCGAGAGGAGGATGATCGGCAGAATGTCAATGCTCGATGAATGGAGTGCATTGGCAACATTTCTGGCAGATATGATTGAAAAATACGCAGATGTTTTGGAGGTGGATAAAATGGAGACTGCATCGAGAATTTCTGACGTGAAAGTTCCGGCACAGAAGAACGAAAATCCGCAGATTTCGGTTGAGAAAATTTTTGCGGCATGATATAATAATGACATGAGATTCATGTCCAAACTCCACACGGAGACACTTCTCCTGTGTGGAGATACATATTCCGAACAAGACGGTACGAACGGGAGGTGCTGAAAATGGCAGCTGAAAAGACCAAGGTCTACACATACACCCGTGTTTCAACTGCGATGCAGATCGATGGCTATTCACTGGATGCGCAGAAAGCCCGCATGAAAGCCTATGCAGACTTCAATGACTACCAGATCGTCGGCGAATATGAGGATGCCGGAAAATCGGGCAAATCCATTGAAGGCCGTGCTTCCTTCTGCAAAATGATGGATGACATCAAATCTGGCAAGGATGGTGTTGCCTATGTGCTGGTGTTCAAGCTCTCCCGGTTTGGCCGCAATGCTGCGGATGTGTTGTCCACCTTGCAGGTGATGCAGGATTTTGGTGTGAACCTGATCTGCGTGGAGGATGGCATTGATTCTTCTAAAGACGCAGGCAAGCTGATGATCTCGGTGTTGTCTGCTGTCGCAGAGATCGAGCGGGAGAATATCCGTGTCCAAACCATGGAAGGCCGAATCCAGAAAGCACGGGAAGGCCGCTGGAACGGCGGCTTTGCACCTTACGGCTACCGTTTGGTTGATGGCAAGCTGGAAGTCAACGAGGAGGAAGCACCTGCCATTCGGACGATCTTCGATCAGTATGTAAACACCGACATGGGGGCGACAGGGGTTGCCAAGTATCTGGAAAACCATGGGATTTCCAAGATCCAGCGACAGAACGGAAAGAACCCCCTGTTTTCTTCCAGCACGATCCAGAAAATTTTGAAGAACCCTGTCTACTGCGGAAAAATCGCCTTTGGACGGCGCAGAACGGAAAAGGTCAAAGGCACGAGAAACGAGTATAAGCTGGTGGAACAGGACAGCTACCTGTTGGTGGATGGTCTGCATGAAGGTCTGGTATCAGAAGAAGTGTGGCAGGCCGCACAGGTCAAGATGAAAGCCAATGCACAGAAGTATGAGCTGGTAGCTCGTCCCAAAACAGACCGGGTGCATCTGCTGTCCAACATCCTGAAATGCCCGGTCTGCGGTGCGGGAATGTATGGCAATAAGTCCATCAAGAAGCGACCGGACGGGACAAAGTACAAGGATTTCTATTATTACGGCTGCAAGCACCGCAATATGCAGCGGGGCTACAAGTGTGATTACCGCAAGCAGATCCAGGAGGAAGTGCTGGATGCGGCAGTTGCTGAAGTGGTGTCCAAGCTGGTCAGCAATCCCCGCTTTGCCGCTATGATGCAAGAGAAGATTAATATGAAGGTAGATACCACTGCCATTGAGCAGGAAATCGCCGCCTATGAGAAGCAGTTGCGGCAGCACTACTCCACAAAATCCCGGCTTATGGAGGAAATCGACAGCCTTGACCCGGACGACCGGCACTTTATCGCCCGGAAATCTGACCTTGACGACCGCCTTTATAAGATGTACGATAAAATCGAAGAGGTGGAAAATGGACTGATGGATGCCCGGGCAAAGAAGCAGGCCATTGAAGCCGACAAAATCACAGGCGACAACATCTATAAGATCCTGATTTGCTTCGACAAGCTCTATGCCACCATGACCGAGGCGGAACGCCGCAGACTGGTGGAGATTTTGATTGATGAGGTGCAGATCTACCCGGAACGCCAGCCTAATGGACAGTGGCTGAAGTCCGTCCGGTTCAAGCTGCCCATCATCGACCATGACCTTGAATTGAGTTTGGACAATCAGGATCGTGTCGAGGTGGTCTGCGCCCTGTCCAGAATGACACCGGAGAAGAAAAAGCAGCCTAGACAATAAAAAGGAGCTGGCCGACGATGGAAACGCCAAAGTATTTCTTCCAATACAGAGACGACGCACAGAAACTGTTCCTGCGGGAATACGTTTATGCGCTCGGAACCTTCCATTATAATTGGCACGATGAAATCGAACTTCTCGTCATTCTGCGCGGCAGAGCGGACATCTGCACCGGAGGCTGTGTCTATCAGCTGGAAGAAGACGACATGATTCTGATTAATTCCAACGAAGGTCATGCAACACTGGCACGCAGTGCAGACTGTCTCGCCTTTCTGATTCGTTTTTCGCCGACGGTCTTCGAAGCATATGATGCGAATTATCGTGCATTACGGTTTCAGCTGCTCACAGACAGCAGCTCCCGCGCACAGCTGCCATACCGGCTGCTGCGAATGTACATGACCAAAATGCTGCTTGCGATGGAAACGGATGAACAGAAAAATCTTCTTCAGATGCAAAGCGGCTTGTACCCGCTTTTGGAGCTGCTGCAAAGCCAGTTCCGACAGACTGCTTCCGGCAAATCGGGCATCAGCAACAGCCGAAGCAGGCTGTTGGTACAGCAGATGATTCAATACATTGAAAAGCACTATCAGGAAAAAGTCACGCTGAACAGTCTCGCCGAGCAGATGGGCTATAACCCGAGTTATCTGTCTCAGCTGTTCCGGGATAATGTCGGTGTCAATTTTTACGATTATGTCACCCGGAAGCGTCTGAGGGAGTCAATATTTGCCCTGCAGCAGACCGACAAAAAAATACTGGACATTGCTGCCGACAGCGGTTTTCAGGACATCAAAGCGTTCAACACCAAATTCAAAGAAGTATTCGGGCGCACACCTTCCGAATACCGCCGCTCCCTTACCGAGATTACCGTTCCACGCTGGTCGGAAAGCTCTCACGCCTATGTGGAACGGGAAAATTCCTTTGTGGAGCAAAAGCTGAAAAGTTATCTTCATCTGGAATCCGTTGATATGTCCACCTCTGAAAACGCCTTTCCTCCCTTGCGGTCGCTTGAGCTGGACAGACAGCTTCTGGACGAAATTGCATTGCAACTCGAGAAAATCACAAAGCAGATTCAGAACCGCAAAATCTGAAAAATCCCCCACCCGATTTCTTTGGTGCGGAAAAAGCACAAGAATGTTTCATTTTGTGGCATAATTCTTGTTTTTTCTGCCCAAGCATAGATTTCGGTGGGTGATTTTATGGCTTTTTTCTGTGAGCGGCTCTGCAAAGACCGCATGATGAAAACTTTGTTTATTTTTGGACAAGCCTAAAAAAGCGGAAAGACAAAGGCACGAAGATACGGTAAAATAATGCCATAAAATACGTTTTGCGGCAACAAGCTCCCCGGCGGGCGCCAGCAGGGGTCTCTGCTCTGAACGGAAAAAATTGGAGGCAATTATGAGCACACTGACCATCTGTATCATCGTATTCGTGCTTTCCATGCTCTGTTTTGCATGGAACAAGTTCCCTATGGGCATCACTGCACTGGCTACTCTGATTGTTCTGGTGTTCACCGGATGCATCAGCGGCAAGGACGCTCTAGCCGGTTTCAGCAACACCAACAACATCGTAATTGTCACGATGTTCGTCGTGGCCGCCGGCCTGAACCGTACCCAGTTTATTGACAAGCTCTCTGACAAAATCGTGAAGATTTCCGGCGGCTCCTTCAAGCGAGCCTATCTCGGTTATCTGATTATCGCACTCCTTCTGACCAACTTCCTCAACAGCCCGCTGACCGTTTATGCCATCGTCTTCCCCATGTGCTTTGCCATGAGCGAATCCTTCGGCGTCAGCCCGTCCAAAACCATGTATCCCCTGTGCGTCGTATCCATCGTCTGCTGCTGCGCACTGCCCCTCAGCGCTGCAATCACCGACGCCGGTATGTTCAACGGCTATCTGGAAGGCTACGGCATCACCGATGTGGCTCTGACTCCGATGGACTTTATGATTGCCCGTCTGCCCCTGGCAATTCTGACGCTGCTGTGGGCTTATTTTTACGGCTACAAGAATGCTCCCGAGCAGCCGATTATCCCCATCGAGGTCAAAGCGCAGAAGCGTGAAGACAAAAAGCCCCTGAGCAAGTTCTCCGAGACTGCCGGTGTCGTCATCTTCTTTGGCACCATCCTGCTGCTCATCACCCGCGAGTTCCACGGCATCGCCACTTGGAAAATCACCTTTACCGCTGCGCTTCTGACTGTTCTCTGCGGCGTTCTGAGTGAGAAAGAAGCCATCAAAGCCATCCCTGTTTCCACTTCCTGCATCTATGTGGGCTGCCTTGCAATGGCAACCGCATTGACAAACACTGGTGCCGGTGATATTGTAGGTAATGCCGTTTCCGGCCTGCTGGCCAACTCCCAGAACGGCTATCTGCTGGGCGCAGCCTTCTTCATTGTCAGCTTCCTGTTCACCCAAATCATGCTGAACAAGGCAGTTTACGGCATCTTTATCCCCATTGCCATCATGACCTGTCAGGCTCTGGGCGCCAATCCCATCGGCCCCATCCTGCTCTGCTTCTCCGGCTCGATGTCCGCCATTCTGACTCCTATGGCTACCCCCGCCATTCCTATGGCAATGGCCGCAGGCGGTTACGACCAGAAGTCTCTGTTCAAGCAGGGCTGGCTGATTTCTGTGCTGCTGTGCGTCGGCTATATCTTCTTCATCATGACCGTGTTCCCGGCATTCTGATAGGAGCAACTCTATGAAAATCACAAATATCGAAACAATTCTGGCAGGACAGCGCTATCTTTTCGTCAAAGTTCATACCGACACCGGACTTGTGGGCTACGGCGAATGCGGTGCATGGTGCTATCAGGAAGCAACCGCCGAGTGTATCCACGCAATGGAGCACCACCTCATCGGCCTCGACCCGCTGAACATCGAATATATCAACAATGGCCTGACCCGCTGTATGCATTTCCGCGGCTCCGTGGTCATGGCGGCGATTTCCGGCATCGACATTGCTCTGTGGGATTTGAAGGGCAAATATTACAACGCCCCCATCTATGAGCTTCTGGGCGGAAAAGTGCGCGACAAGGCACGCATTTATGTCAACTTCAAAGCGAAGACTCCCGAAGACTTCGCTAAGAAGGCACTGGATTTGAAAAATCAGGGCTACACTGCCATCCGGTACTCCATCGGCCACCCCGAGGACGAAAACGGTCGGTGCGGCGAGATCTTCTCGCAGGTCGTGTACCGTATGGAGCGTCAGATGGCCGCTATCCGCGAGGCTGTGGGCTGGGAGACGGACATTGCCATTGAGTGCCACCGCGGCTTGACTCCGGCTCAAGCCATCGAGTGCGCACACGCTCTGAAACCGTACCGCCCCTACTTCTACGAAGACCCCATCCCCGACAATATGGCGGCGATGACCAAGCTGACCGAGGAAATCGATTTACCGGTTGCCACGGGCGAACGCTTTATCAATCTGATGGAGTTCGACGAGTTTATGACTGCCTCCCATGTGCGCTATGTGCGCCCGGATATGTGCGTTGCAGGCGGCATCACGGCTGGCAAAAAAATTGCTGCGCTGGCTGAGGCAAAATCCATCTACATTATCCCGCACAACCCGCTTGGGCCGATTTCCACCGCAGCCTGCTTGCAGCTGGATGCCTGCATCCCCAACTTTGAGATTCAGGAATATCCGGTGGACGACGAGGGTCACTGCCGTCTGGACAAAGAAATGAAGCAGCCGTTTGTCATCAAAAATGGCTACATCCAAATCCCGGACGGCCCGGGTCTTGGCATCGAATTGTTGGACGACATTGGCACAGTGTTCCCCTTCAAAGGAAGATACGGCAAGTTTGTACAGCACGAGGACGGCTCCATCGTAGACCGCTAATCAAAAAGCTTTGACCATATAACGCACAAGCCCCTCGGAGATTTCACTCTCCGGGGGCTTGTTTTTTACGTTATTCTGATTTTTACAGCCCGAACAGTGCCAGCAGGCGGTGCCACAGGCGGAGGAAGAAATTGCCCTCCGTGGCGTTGTCTGCTGCCGTCTCCACCGGGGCCGTTTCGGCGGGCGTCTCGGCGGTCTTGTAGATGAACTTCACCCTCTGCTCTGCCCCCTCGGGCGCACCGGCAAAGCTGGTGTAACCGGCGAGACGGCTGGTTATCTCCTCCACCACGGCCTGCAGGGCGTGGAGCTGGTCGGCGTCCAGTGCGCCGGTGAGCTGAGAGATGCCCTCCTCATTGAACTGCACAAGGCCGCCGTTGAGCTGGTCGGTGCCGTTCTGGAGCTGGAGCACACCGTCATACAGGGCGGATGCGCCGCTGGCCAGCCGGGCGCTGCCCTCCTTGGCGGTGTGAGCACCCTCGGCAGCGGCGGCCACGCCGTCGGCGTACTGGCCGACGCTGGACACGAAGAACCGGATCTGTCCCAGATTTTCTTTGAGGGCGCGGACGCTGGCCATGTCCTCACTGTTGGCGGTCTGGTAGACCAGCTCATCGTGGATCTTCTGCCGAGCATCGCTGTCGGTGAGCTTCTGGAGCCAGCCCACGATGAAATCGGGGGAGAAGCTCTGCATCAGGCGCAGCGCAGCCTCAAGGTCGTGCTCCGTCTTGGTGGCCGCGAGGTAGAGGGCGATGTCCAACTGGCTGGCCTTGAACTGAGGAGCCTGCTCCCAGATGGTGCGCACCATCTTTTTGCGGCCTGCCGCCAGCGTTTTCTCCCCCAGCGAGAGGATGCCGTCGATGACGGCCTCGTAGGTATCCCACGTCATGGGGGTGTCGATGAGACCATTTTCCATGAGGGTCTGGTTGGCGGAGTCCAGCACGCCGTCGGCCACCTGCTGTGCGCCGGAGGTCAGGGCGGTATTGTTGGAGGTCAGGGTGTCCAGCCCCTCCGTCAGCTGGCCGAGACCGCCGTCCAGCTGATTCACGCCATCCAGCAGGGCCAGCGAACCCACGGCAAGCCGGGCCGCGCCCGCCTTCAGCTGGGAAGCACCGTCCAGAAGCTGGCTCATGGCATCGTTCAGAGCCGCGATGCCGTCGGTCAGGCCGTTGAGGCTGTCGAGGTCAAAGACCTCATCCCCCTGCCCCAGCGCCTCGGCAGTGGCGGCACAGGCCAGCAGGATCTGAGGTGCTGTCAGTTCTTCTACATCGGCCTCCACGGTCAGGCTGTCCTGTAAGTACCGGGTCACACCGTCCACCTGCTGGGGCAGAAGGCCGTCGAGGGACGCCTTCACGCCCGGCAGGGCGACGAAGGCCGCCACGCTGCTCTTGGCCGCACTTTCCAGCAGGCCGTTCACGGCGTTGACGTTGCGGGCGTCCCCGCCCAGCACGACGCCCACCGCTGTCACCAGCGGGGTGACGACGGTGCGCTCTTTTCCGTCCACCGTCAGCGTTCCCTTCTCGTTGTTGGTCAGGTCGATGGTGAGCACGAGGTGGCCGCTCTGGCCCAGAAGCTCGCTCAGAGGGGCGGTCCTGCCGTCCAGCGTATAGGTCACTTTCGCGGAGATGGGGAGCGGCCGGTCGGTGTCGCCCTTATAGTAGACGTCGGTGTCGTCGGTGTTCCAGACCAGCGTGTCGCCGTTCCAGGTATACTCGGCGAAGCTCTCGGTATTCACGATGTTCTTCAGGGTGGACTTGTCCTCCACTCCGGCGAGGCCGTCGGCAGCGTAGAGGTGCTCGCTGACGGTGGTCTTCTGGACCGAGCCGTCTGCTGCCATGACGGCATACACCGTCTCATCCTTCGAGAAGGGGGCTTTCGTCGCCGCAAAAGCGGGCCGACAGAGGCCGACCGTCATGGTCAGGGCAAGCGCCGCAGCGCCAGCGCGGCGCAGAAGATCCTGCGTTTTTTTCATATGATTCACTCCTTTGCAGCGTTGGGGGCAGTGAGCCAGTGGTATGTCGTGCGGCAGATGAGGCCGTCCAGCAGCATCAGCGCTGCGGGCAGCACCAGCAGGATGACCGCCATGCTGATGAGCGCACCCCGGGAGATGAGCATACAGATGCTTTCCAGCAGTTCCACCTTGCTGATGGCCGCGACGCCGAAGGTGGCCGCGAAGAAGGTCAGGCCGCTTGTCAGGATGCTCTGGCTGCAGTGCTCGAGGGCCTGCTGGGCTGCGGCCTTGGGCGAGCGGAGGGCCAGCCGCTCTTCGCGGTAGCGGGTGGTCATGAGGATGGAGTAGTCCACCGTCGCGCCCAGCTGGATGGTGCCGATGACGATGCTGGCGATGAAGGGCAGTGAGTCGTCGATGAAATAAGGGATGCCCATATTGATGGCGATGGCTGCCTCGATGCTGGCCACCAGCAGCACCGGCACCGACAGGCTGCGGAAGGACAGCGCGATGATGACCAGCACCGCCGCGATGGACCAGATGTTGACATTCTTGAAGTCCTCGTCCGCGATCTCCACAAGGTCCTTCATCATGGCCCCCTCGCCGGTGACGAGGCCCTCGGGGTCTGCGGTCTTGACGAGGCGGACCAGCTCGTCCACCTGCGCATTGAGGGCGTCGCTGCCGGATTTGTAGCAGCCGTTGGCGAGGATGAGCTTATAGCCGCCGTTCTGCACGATGTTCATCAGCTCGTCAGGCAGAAGCTCCGTCTCGAAGCCGGGGCCTGCGATGGAGTCGAGGCTGACCACCTGCGTGATGCCATCCACCCCCTTGATCTCGTTGCAGAGGCCGGATACCTGCGAGGCCGTCAGCTCCTCCCGGACGAGGATGAAGTGGCTGGTCATCATGCCAAAGTCTTCGCCCAGCTTGTTCGTGCCCACGATGCCGGGCATATCCTGCGGCAGAGCCGCAAAAATATTGTAGTAGATGTCCGTCCTGCTCTGGGCCAGCCCGAAGGGGATCATCAGCAGGAGAAAGACCGCCACCACAGGCACCGGATGCTTGGAGACAAAATGGCTCAGATGGGTGAGCCGCGGCATGAAGGTGTGGTGGCGGTATTTTTCCACCCAACGGTCAAAGAAGAGGATGAGCGAGGGCAGGATGATGATGGTGCAGAGGACGCCCAGCGCCACGCCCTTCGCCATGACGACGCCAAGGTCTGCGCCCAGCGTCAGCTGCATGGCACAGAGGGCCAGAAAGCCCGCGATGGTGGTGAGGCTGGACGCCGCGATGGAGCTCATGGTCTTGCAGATGGCGTTCTCCATCGCCTCTTCGTTGGAGGCACAGGAGGCTTTTTCCTCCTCGTAGCGGTGGAGCAGGAAGATGGAAAAATCCATCGTCACGCCCAGCTGCAAAACTGCCGCCAGCGCCTCGGTGATGAAGCAGACCTGCCCCAGAAAAATATTCGTACCAAAGTTATACACCAGTGGGAAGAGCAGCCCCAGCATGAAGAGGAAGGGCGTGAGCCAGCTTTCCAGCGAGAGGAAGAGCACCAGCAGACACCCCGCCACGGCGCAGAGCACATACAGGGGCATCTCCCCCATGACCAGCTCCTTGGTGTCGCTCAGGATGACACTGATGCCGCCGAAGAAGCAGTTCTTCCGCAGTATTTTTTTGATCTGGGCCACAGCCCCCATCGTCTCCTCACTGACGCTGGAACCACCCAGCTGGACGATGAGGATGGTGGAGTCGTTCTTGCCGAACAGGAACTGCTGAAGGTCTGCCGGCAGCATCTCCACCGGCACCGCCGGGTCCAGCACATCGCTGAGCCAGAAGGTGTTCAGCACGTCCGGCACCTCGTCGATCTCAGCCTTCATGGCCAGCAGCTCGTTTGTGGGCATCCCCTCCACGGTGATCATGTTGGTGGACGCCAGATGGTAGTCCGTCTCTAAGAGCAGCTGCCCCACCCGGGAGTCCAGCTCCTGCGGCAGATAGGAGAGGATGTCGTAGTTGATGGGCGTGGCGACGGCCCCCACTGCCGCCGGGATGAGCAGCAGCACCGCCGCAATGAGGATGAGCCTGCGCATCCGCACGATGGCCCGCGCTAGTTTTTTCATTCATTTCCTCCCAAAGAGCATTTTTTCGCCGTTTCAGAGAAAAACGACTTTTCTCGTTTTTCCGATATACTTTATTATAGTACTCTCCCTTTGGGTGTCAAGAGACAACTCCTCGCGCCAGCTCTCCCAAGGGGAGAGCCTTGGCAAACAAAAAGCGGGACGCACAGGTGGTCAAGTCTGTGTGTCCCGCATTTTGTTTCTTTTTTGCACAGGACGCCGTACCAGAGCGCCTGCGCTGCGCGCAGGGAAAGCGGAGCAAACCATAAGCCGCTTTCCTTTTTATAAATAGGAGAATGGAATGGAGGAACCGAATCTCCGCAAAGAGAGTTGCAGGCATCTCTTCGGAGGAGTCGGAGGAGCTTCGGTTAGATTTAACTAACCTCGCCGTGACAACAGGATACCATAGTTTGTCATGACTGTCAAGCCTGTTTTTCAAATTTTCTGCAATTTTTTTATCCATGGCCTCCATGAGCATTTTTCATAACAAAAAGTACCCGCGCTTGTGGAAAATCCACAGGTTCCCTCTTGCTTTTTCTGAGAATCACTGTTATTATAGTGTCAAAGCCGCTGCTGGCCGACTCGATTGCCCGCCTGCAGCCGCTTTTTGCAGCGTGGAGGTTGCCATCCAAATACCTCTGCGTGATGTACCGCTCTGCCTTCAAAAGACCGCAATCGGCGGCTTTTTTAAGACAGATTAGTTAGGCAATCCTAACCAGCTATTGCAAAGCAGCTGTGGTGTTGGATTGCGATAGGAGCAAGGAGGTTCCAATGATCAATTTTGAACAGTGGGAAGGCTTTGAGGGCCG
>ERZ857982.3088-NODE-3088-length-11834-cov-2.927159_pt1 | contig 11834 bp, 9 predicted proteins | sample MGYA00519955_ERZ857982 | MGnify/ENA primary metagenome ERZ857982 (study PRJEB31778, sample SAMEA3449416) | human gut metagenome | biome: human gut; feature: human-associated habitat; material: faeces | place: United Kingdom | collected 2010/2012 ... | reverse complement strand
CCGCAGCAGGACGGCGCCGTTGGCGGTCAGGGCAATCCTGGGCGCCGTGCCGTCCGGCCACTGGATGCGCTGGTACTGCTCGATGGACCGGGTGGTGATGGGCAGCAGATGGACCCGCTGGACGACCTGGGGCAGCAGGTCTGGCGTCTCCCGGGTGAAGAAGCCCTGCTCGGCCCCGTTCAGACGCTCCACACACCGGTCCTCGGGCTGCCGGTGCCGGTGGGAGAAGAGGAGCGTGTTGTCCAGGTCGCTGGCAAACAGAATCGTTCCCATGGCTATGTGTCCGCCAGGTCCCGGATCAGGCCGCAGGCCCGGTAGTTCTCCAGGGGATACTCCACCAGCTCCGCGCCCTTCTCCCTGGCCAGTTGGTAGATGTGCCCCAGATGGGCTTCGTCTCGGAGGCTGTGGACCAGCACCTTCCAGGGCACCCGCCGCAGCAGGACACGGGTGGCCTCCCCGATGCTGGGCTTGATGAGATTGATGTCCCGGATGCCGAAGTCCGCCCCGATCCGGTGCACCTCCTCCAGTCCGGCCCGGCCGCTGCGCCGGGGCGGGGGAACGGCGTCGGCACAGGCGGGGAAATGGGCCTGGATGGTGTCGATGAACTGGTACGTCAGGTCCTGGTCCTTCAGCTCCCGGTAGAAGGCAGCGCCGTGAAAGTCCCCGGGGCTGATGATGTCGCCGCGGAGGAACGTCCGGCTCAACAGGCCGGACACGGTGGAGTTCAGGCAGGAGCTGGCGATGAGGAAATCGTCATGGGTGCCGCAGATGGCCGCTACGTTGGCCGGGTCCGACAAAACTGTCAGCCCCGGCGAGACGCCGGGGTAGTCCGTCATGGCTGCGTCCAGCTGCCGCTGGATGGCGCCCTTGCCGGTCCAGCCGTCCACGAACTGGATATCTCCAGGGGCGTGGCGGTTCAGGAGATAGGCCATGGCATTGCGGTCGATGCCCCGGCCCCGAATGATGGAGATGGTGTAATGGGGGAGGTCGGCACCGTACCGGCCTTGGAGATAGCGGCGGATCAGAATGCCGATGGGCGTCCCTGCCCGGGCCAGGGAGACCAGGGCGCACTGCCTTCCCCTGCTCTCCCAGATCTGCTCCGCCGCCCGGGCCACAGCCTCCGCTGTGATGCCGGCGTACCGCTCCAGGGCGTCGTGATAGGCGGCCAGATAGGCCGGGGAGGGCTCATACTCCAGGGGCAGCATCTCCGAGTAGTGGACACCGCTCTGGATCCTGGCCTCCCGCTCCCGGGTGCCCAGGGGCGTCACCAGGCCGGTGATGTCTTTCAGCAGGATGGTCACATCCTGACTTTGATATGTGCTGAACATAAGATCCTCTCAAATTCTGCAGAGATAGAGTCGGGGACAGCCCAGCTGCCCCAGGGCCGCCGCCAGCCGGGTGCAGGCGGTCCCGTCCACCGCCGCGGGCGCATCCGTCACCACCAGAGCGGCGTCATAGGCGGCCAGGTCATAGAGATATGTCTTCCGGTCCCCACCGTAGAAGCTGGGCAGCAGCACCCCGTTTCGGATGGGGTAGGCAGAGTCGGGGCAGATGCCGATGGGACTGCGGGTAGTGGCATGGCAGCGCACTGTGGCACAGAGACCCGTCTGCTCCGCCAGCGACCCTACCGTCAGGGCAGGATACATGCACTCTTCGGTCCCCAGCACCAGCAGGGCGCCCCGGTCCGGCAGCTCCTCCCGGAGGCGGGACAGCAGCTCTTCCGCGGCGGCGCGGCAGCAGTCCGTATAGCAGCCGACGGCCACACCACGGCGTGGGTCCGGCAGAGGCTCCGCCGTGTACAGCGTCCGCAGGTCCGGCAGGGGGCCCTGGGCAGGGGGAGCCGCCTCCTTTACAGGGATCCCAGTCACCATCCGCTCATAGTCTTGATGTTCCAGCCGCACCAGGCACTCACAGGCAATGCCGGCCTCTGCCAGCCTGGCCTGGTTCTCCAGAGAGACCCGGCTGAGGATGGACGCCGCTGCCAGCCGCCGCTCGCCCAGCCGGGGATACCGCTCCCGCAGCTGCTGGACCATGTTGATGAGGGTCCGCCCGGTGGAGAACTCGTCATCCACGAATACGATGGCGGGGCTGCGGTCGATCCAGTCCGCCAGCTGGTCGGCACAGAGCCGGTGCTCCGCTGCGTGGCTGTGCTCCTCCCGAAAGAGGATCCAATCTCCGTCCAACGCCTCCCGGGTGGTGTGGACATAGAGGCAGTCCGGCCCCAGCCGGGCTGCCACGGCGGCGCCGATGGCGGTGGCCGTCTCGGCAAAGCCGATGACCAGCCGGGCCTCCGGGTACTTGGCGGCCACCTGGTCCCCCAGGGCACCCATCATCTCCAGAGCCGCCGCGGGGCTCACAGGGATGTGCTTGGCCTGCAGGGGATTGACCAGCAGGTAGCTCCGCTTGGGGTTGTTGTATCGCTTGGCGATCCGCAGCGTGTCTGCGGCCGTATATGGGTGCATTGCGGCACCCTCCCTTCGTCGTGTCATGAAATCGTGGTGAGACTTTGATTATAGCACAGCTTCCACCCCAAAGAAACCTCTTTCCCGCGCCTCGGCCATTTCAAATTGCGCCGCCGGAGAATCTGTGGTAAGATGGGAAAAACAACACCGCCGCGGCCGGCGGGGAGGAGCGCGCCATGAAAAAGCTGCAATACAATTCTCCGGTGATCCTGACCTTTTTCCTGCTGTCCCTGGGTGTCCTGCTGCTGGACTGGCTCACCAGCGGGTGGACCACCCTCCACGCCTTCTGTGTCTACCGTTCCTCCCTGGCGGATCCGATGTTCTATGTGCGGCTGTTCGGCCATGTGCTGGGCCACGCGGATTTCGACCATTTCCTGGGCAATATGCTGCTGCTTTTGGTGATCGGCCCGCCGCTGGAGGAGAAGTACGGTAGCCGGACGCTGCTGGCCGGCATTCTACTGACGGCGGGGGTCTCCGGCATCCTGCAATGCGTGTTCTTCCCCGGCTCCGCCCTGCTGGGGGCCAGCGGCATTGTGTTCATGCTGATTATGCTGGCCTCCCTGGCGGGCATGAAGGACGGCCGCATCCCCCTGACGCTGATTCTGGCGGCGGTCCTGTATCTGGGGCAGGAGGTGTACGCCATGGTGGCCCTGCGGGACAACGTGGCCAACTTCATGCATCTGGTGGGCGGCGTCACCGGCACGGTATTCGGCGTGGTGCTGGCAAAAAGGCGGTGAAGAAAAAAGAGGCGGGCATTTTGGATGCCTGCCTCTTTTTTCGGTTTACTTCCGTCCCACGATCACCTTGCGGAGGATGTCCACGGGGATCATGGTGAACGCCAGCAGAATGGCGGCAGCCCACCCGGCGGGCGGGAAGGGCACACAGCTGAACATATTGCTGATCCAGCCGAATACCGGCACGGGGATCAGGGCAGCGTTGACGATGAACGCCTGCACCAGGACGATGATAACGAACACCCGCATGAAACCGGGGTTCAGCTTCAGATCCTTAAAGATGTCAAAGCTGTCGCTGCGCACGTTGAAGGCGTTGAACAGGGCACTCCAGATGAACAGCACGAAATAGGCGGAGAGCTTCTGCTCCGTGCTGGCAAAGAAGCTGTCAAAGAAAGGCACTTTCAGGAAGACAAAGCTCAACGCCGTCAGCCACAGGCCCATGGTGACGATCTGGGCCATCATGGACTTGCTGACAATGCTCTCATCCCGGCGGCGGGGCGGCTCGGACATATACCGCTCCTGGGCGGGCTCATTGCCCAGCATGATGGCGCCCAAGCCGTCCATCACCAGGTTCACGAACAGCAGGTGGGTGACTTTCAGGGGCTCCTCCACGCCGAAGAAGGGAGCGATAGCGCTGACCACCACGGCGGCCACATTGATGACCAGCTGGAACCTGCAGAATTTCAGGATATTGTGGTAAATGGTCCGGCCGTACCAGATGGCGTCCTTGATGGACTTGAAGTTGTCGTCCAGGATGACGATCTTGCCGGCCTCCTTGGCGGCCTCGGTGCCGCTGCCCATGGCGAAGCCCACGTCCGCCCGCTTCAGGGCCGGGGAGTCGTTGACGCCGTCGCCGGTCATGCCCACCACCAGGTTCAGCTCCTGGCACAGGCGCACCATCCGGGACTTGTCCGTGGGCAGGGCGCGGGCGATGACCCGGATGCGGGGGATGATCTTCTTCACCTCGTCGTCGGACAGCTCGTTGAGCTGGGTGGAGGTCAGCGCCACATCGTCCCGGGTCCGCAGCAGCCCGGCCTCCCGGGCGATGGCCACGGCGGTCTCCAGCCGGTCGCCGGTAATCATGACCACCTGGATGCCGGCCTTCTGCACCTCGGCGATGGCCTCCCGGGCCTCGGGACGCACGTCGTCCCGGATGCCCACCAGGCCGATCAGCACCGTGTCGGCGTTGATGGCGTTCTCCGTCATCTCGCTGGGGGAGTAGCCGAAGGCCAGCACCCGCATGGACTTGCCTGCCAGCTCGTCGATCTTGGCGTTCAGGGACTCCAGGTCCAGGGGATGCTCGTCCCCGTCCAGGCTGAGGTACTTCTGGGCCACGGCCAGGAACTTCTCCGGCGCGCCCTTGTAGAAGGTGCGGCCCGCCCCGGCGATGTAGGCCTGGCTGAACTTATTGGCGGAGTTGAAGCTTTGGGATTTGGTGACGGCATAGGAGGAGACCTCATCCAGCTTGTGGAAGGTCTCCTGCCCCAGAAAGCGCATCAGCGCCTGGTCCGTGGCGTTGCCGCCCACCACGCGGCCGCTGCCGTCATACATGGACTGGCTGTTCTTGCCGATGGCCAGATCGATCAGGCCCTTGAGCTTGGTTTGCTGGGCCAGTTGATCCAGAGGGATAGCCACGCCGTCTGCGGTGAAGAACTCCACCACCTCCAGGTGGCCCTTGGTAATGGTGCCCGTCTTGTCACTGAACAGGATGTTCAGGGAGCCGGCGGTCTCGATGCCCTCGGCCTTGCGGACCAGCACGTTGTGGTCCAGCATCTTGCTGGTGTTCTGCATCAGCACCAGAGAGATCATCAGGGGCAGCCCCTCCGGCACGGCGCACACGATGATGACCACCGCCAGGGACACAGCCTCCACGATGTCCTGGATGATGACTGGGGCTCCGGAGGAGAAGTACGCCGCAAACCCGCCGGCGGAGAGGATAAAGTAGCCAAAGTACATGATGGCGATAACCACGGCGCCGATGTAGCCGAAGCGGGAGATCATGTCCGCCAGCTTCCCGAGCTTCACCTTCAGGGGAGAGTCCGGCTCGTCGTCCTGCATCTCCTCGGCCATCTTGCCCATCATGGTGGCAAGGCCCACCTTGCGCACATCCAGCACGCCCTCGCCGTCAAACAGCACGGCGCCCCGGAACAGGGAGTGGGCGTCCACGAAGGTGTCGCCGGTGATGTCCTCCGGCAGGGGGAAGGACTCGTCCGCCGCGGTCTTGGGGCATTCCTCCGCCTCGCCGTTGAGGGCGGAGTTGTCCACCCTTAAAGTTCCGTGGATCAGCACGCCGTCCGCCGGCACCTTGTCGCCGGACTGGAGCAGGACCTTGTCCCCCACCACCACGTCATCCACGTCGATGACGGTGACCAGACCGTTGCGGTAGACCTTGCACTGATCTTTTTTGGTGCTGTCCTTCAGCTGGCGGTACTTCGTGTCGCTGGCCACGCCGGTCTTGGCGGAGACGAAGGCCACGATCAGCACGGCCACGACAGTGCCGATGGGCTCATAGATCTCCGCATAGCCCAGCACACACATGACGATCATCAGGGCCGCAATAGCTAGAAGGATGCGGATCATGGGGTCCTTGAACGTCTCCTTGAACTCCGCCCAGAAGGTGGTGGGTTCGGAGTCGGGGATCACATTGGACCCGTATTTTTTTCGGGATTCCTCAACTTGTTTGTCAGTCAGTCCATTAAAATGCATGATTGTTACACCCATTCGCTGCGGGAAGGGGGCCTGCGCACAGCAGACCCCTCCCGCGGTTCAAATTTTCAATATCTTTTTTTGGGGCCGCCGCTCACATATAGCGCCGGGCCAGCTCCACCAGGCCGGGATCCGTGGTGGCCTGGCCGATGGCGTTGAACTTCCACTCGCCGTTGTTGCGATAGACCTCGCCGAAGATCATGGCGGTCATGTTGTCGTAGTTCTCGGAGAGGTTGTAGCGGCACATCTCCTGGTTGTTCCGGGCGTCCACGATGCGGATGAACGCGTTCTGGATCATGCCGAAGTGCTGGCGGCGCTGCACTGCCTGATAGATGTTCACCACCAGGACAATGCGGTCATACTCCGCGGGAACGCGGGCCAGATCCACCACGATCTGCTCATCGTCGCCTTCGCCGGCGCCGGTCAGGTTATCGCCCATGTGCTGGACAGTGCCGGTGTAGTGCTTCAGATTGCCGAAGTAGACGATGTCCTTCTTGTCCGTCAGCTTGCCGTTCTGCAGCACAAAGGCAGAGGCATCGCAATCGATGGCGGGGCCAGAGGACCCGAACAGGCTGCCGAACAAACCGCCCTTGGACTTGGCGGCCTCATCCCAGCCCAGACCGATGATGACTTTGGAAAGACCCTCGTTGCCCTTGGTCAGGCTGATCTTCTGGCCCTTTTGCAGACTCACAGACATATATATTTCCTCCTTCAAAATGTCCGGCCGCGCCCCCGGGCGCGGCCGGAGAGATCTGATGCTCCCTGTCGGGATGCTTATTCCACGTCCACGCCGTAGTTGGCGCACAGGGCCGCCAGACCGCCCTGATAGCCGCTGCCGATGGCGTTGAACTTCCACTCGCCGTTGTTCTTATAGACCTCGCCGAACACCGCCGCCGTCTCGATGGAGAAGTCCTCCCCCAGGTCATAGCGCAGGATCTCCTGGCCGTTGCTCTCGTCCACGATGCGGATGAAGGCATTGTTGACCTGACCGAAGTTCTGGCGGCGCACATCCGCGTCATAGATGGTGACGGTGAAGGCCACGCGCTGGATGTTCTCCGGGACCAGGGAGAGATCGACCTTGATCTGCTCGTCGTCCCCGTCGCCCGCGCCGGTGAGGTTATCGCCCAGGTGCTCCACGGCCCCGGAGGGGTGCTGGAGGTTGCCATAGAAGACGAAGTCTTCCGTGCGGGTGATTTTTCCGTTCTCGCCCAGCAGGAAGGCGGCGGCGTCCAGGTCGAAGGACCCGCCGGTGTCAAAGGCGTTCACGTCCCAGCCCAGGCCCACCATGATCTTGGTGAGGCCGGGGTTGCCCTTGGTCAGGTCGACTTTTTGTCCCTTGGAAAGATTGATCGGCATAGTGATTTCCTCCGTTCCCAATATTTAATGATTCACGGACCCCTTGTCCGGCATGTGATACATCTGGTCGAACTGGGCCTTGATGGCCTCCAGTCGCTTTTGGTCCTCCACCCGCTGCTTGCGGGCGTTCTCCTGGATCTGCTTCGTCTCGTCGATGCCGCTGACGATGGTGCGCCAGGTCTGCTCCAGCGTCTCGATTTTAATGGAGCTGCCGGAGGCCAGACGGGCGGTCATCTTGGCCTGCTCCGCCGTGTTCTGGGCGTTGCGGATCAGCATTTCATTGGTCTTGGCGTCCAGGGCGCTCATGGCCTCCGCCTGCAGCCGCTGGCGCTTGAGCATGATGGCCTGGGTCAGCGCCTGCTTGAACACCGGCAGGGTGATGATGAAGGCGGAGTTGATCTTCCGCACCAGATTCATATTGCTGAACTGCATGGTCTTGATCATGGGGATGGACTGCATGGCCACGTTCTCCGCCGTCCGCAGGTCCTGAGTCCGCTGCTCCAGCATCATCAGGGCCTGATTCAGGGTGGTCAGCTCGAACTGGATGGAGTTGTCCCCTGTGGCCTCCATATCCGCCTGGCGCTGGGCGATGTATGCCTCCAGCTCCCGGCACCCCTGCTCACCGGCCAGGATGTAGCGCACCAGCTCGTGGTAGTAGTTCACATTGGCCTGGAACATCTCCTCCAGCTTCCGGTTGGACTGCTTGATGTCTGCCTCGTACTGCTTCAGCTGGACATAGATCTTGTCCACTTCATCGCCCATGGTGTGGTACTTGGCGAGGATTTTGTCCAGCTGCTTGCGGAGGTTTCCGAACAGCTTGCCGAAGAGGCCGGGGTTCTCCTTGATCTCTTCGATGTCGAACTTGTCCATGATCTTGGCCAGCGTGTTCAGCATCGCGCTGGAGTCATCCAGCTGGGACAGGTTCATGCTGTTGAGTACCACGTCGGAGCACTTGGAGATCTCGTCTGCTGCTCCGGCGCCGAAGGAGACAATGGACTCCAGGTTGTATACCTCGATCTGGCTGGCCAGGGCATCCACCTCCGGCGAGTTGACCAGCGTCTGGGTCATCATCTGCCGGTCGGCGGAGATGTCGTACTGCTGATAGCTCTCTTCTTCCTGGGGGGCGGCAGGTGCCTGTCCCTGAGAGGGCTGAGGCTGGGATGGGGTCGGTCTGCTGAGATTCAGGCCCATAAGTCATATACTCCTTCCAAATAGTTTTCTGATGGAGTGCAGTCCGCTTTCCTGCACGGTGTTGAAATCAGGAATCCGCAGGTCGTAAAGATAGTCCCCGATCTGCGTCTCGCTGGCAAAGGGGCGCGTGAAGTGCTGCTCGATGCACTGGTAGCCGGTGGGGACGAAGAATAGCACGTCGAAGCCAACCAGGCTTAGAAACGCGGTGAGGATGCTGTCCTCCAGAGAGATCCTCTCCTCCGTGGGGTTGATGTAGATGAGCTTGGGGTTCTTCTTGGTGAAGTCGAACTTCTGGATCTTCCGCAGCAGGTCCTTGGGGAGATTCAGGGCGGTGGCGATCACCGTGTACTCCGTGCCGTTCTCAAAGGTGCCGCGGATCAGCTTCTGGTCCAGCAGCAGCTGCAATTTGTCCAACAGGTGCTCCTGCATCTCCGCCCGCAGGATGCCGTAGAGATAGGCGCTGTGGGACTTGATCTTGCCGCGCAGCAGCTTGCCGTTCTTCAAAAACTGCGTGGCGTACGGCTTCACGGGGTTGGGATCCGTGCCCTGGACCCAGGGGACAGACCGGACCACCTCCGTGTCCGGCGTGATGAGCTTCTTGATGTCCAGCCAGTACTGGGAGGCGTTGCCGTCCTTCACGCCGCAGATCTTCTGGCAGATCACCGGCAGGGTGACGGTGTCCCCCGCGGCGGAAAAGCTGGGACGGTATTTCATCTCCTGGTCCCACAGAATCGGGATCTCCTCGTACATGGTCTGCAGCAGGACCGTGGAGGCCTTGGCGTACTGCTGGTTCCGATACAGTCCCGTATCCTGGTACATCAGCCGGTCCAGATCCCGCTCCGCCTGATAGGCGGCGGTGGTGACCCGGGCCTGGTTCTGGTCCACCGGGAAGCGGTCCAGAGAGACGGATTGGGGACAGTGGACCTCCAGCAGATCCGGGGTGTGGAGGGCGCTGCCCTCATTCAGATTGGGGAGCAGCAACAGGACATCCACCGGCAGGCGGGCCAGCAGCCGCAGGAACAGGGCTCCGGTGTCCGACGCGCATCTGCCAAACTGGAGAAAGACCGCCACCTCCGGCGCCTTCCAGTCCGGAAAGAGGTCCTTCTGATACCGGTTCAGCCAGCACAGGAGGTACACCGCCCGGCTGGTGAGCTTGGAGACGCTGCCGCCGCACCGCTCCCCCTCCTCCAGCACCAGATCGATGAAAGCTCGGGTCATCAGGCGCTGGAGCTCCACATTGGCCGGATACCGGATGTTGGCGGCGAGACCCGCCGCCAGCTGCTCTGCGGAGGCGTAGTTGCCCCGCTTGACCGCGGCGATCTCCTCCGGCCCGGGGGGCGCGGGGTCTCCGTTGACCACGCAGATCCGGCGGCCGCCGCCCTGGAGGGACTGATAAAACGCGAAGAGGTCGTTGGTATAGGTGAGATTGTCCTCCACGCCGTACTGGCAGAGGAAGAGGTTGCAGAAAAAGCGGGGATCGTTTCCGCGGGCCTGCACAGCCGTCAGCGCCGTGTTCAGCTCTGCCTTCTGCACCCAGGCGTTGGTGCAGGGAGAGAGGGAGGGCGGCGTGCCGTAGAGCCGCTGGCGGCGCACCTCCCGCTCCAGCTCCGCCTGAAGCTGCTTGACACCGAAGCCCGCCGGGAAGGGCCCCAGGCCAGGGGCCTGATACAGGTGCGACAGGGCCGACTGGGGGTCCACGGTGAGATATGCCTGGTCGCCGCCGCACTCCAGCAGGACGATATCCGCCCCCGCCCGGGAGAGGACCGTCAGCAGCTGCAGCTCATAATGGCTCACGTCCCCGGCATAGAGGATCTTGGGCAGCGTCTCGCCGCCCAGCACGTTGACGATCCGCTCGAACTTGTAGTAGAGCCAGCACATGTATTTCATGTAGGCATTGCGGAGCATATTGTCGTTTTTGCCCGCCCGGCGCATATCGTCCAGGGTGGCATACATGGCCGTCACCACAGCGTCCCGCTGCCCGTCCGTCATCCGGGGCAGCCATTTTTTCAGCCGCTGGGAGAGAAAATCCCGGTCCATCTGGAAACCGGACCCCATCATCTCATTGAAATAGGACAGGTTGTCGGGCGTGGGGTTGGGGATGCGCCCGTCGATGATGACGCCGGACCGGCGGGCCGCCTCATAGTAGCGGCGCAGAAAAGCGGCCACCGTCTCCCCGTACCCGGCGATCCGGCAGAAAAACACGCGGGACCCGCCCCGTTCCGAGAGCGGGCGGAAATAATCATTCAGTTGTGCCGTTCCCGCCTGTTGAAACATCGTAGCCCAGTCTCTTTCTCATCACAAGATTTGTGTTTCTCATTATAGCGGCTTTGGAGAGGATTTTCAACAGATGCATGGAGCATAGCTTGAGAATCCACAAAAATTTTACATTCGTCAGCATGGCGCGGGTATTTTCTTCTCCGGCGGGAAGTGCTATAATAGCGCCCATAAGTGCCCGGCCGAAGCCGGCCGCTGATCTGAAGGTAAAAGAGGATGAGCATGAGAAGCAAGTTGACTGGATATGACGTGGGAGCACTGCTCTACTGCCCTGCCAACGCCCACGGGTCGATTGTGGGCGCGATTGTGGAGCAGCGGTTTCCAACGCCGTATTCTCTGGCGTTCTGCCTGGAGGACACGGTGCGGGAGGACGCCGTGGCGGACGCGGAGCGGATGCTGCGGGGGACGCTGTCCCGGATCGCGTCCGCTGCGGAGGGCGGCTCCTTTTTTCTGCCGCCCATTTTTGTCCGGGTCCGGTCACCGGAGCAGCTGCTGCGGCTGGCGGAGGAGTACGCCCCGTTTTCCTCCATTCTCCGTGGATTCATCCTGCCCAAGTTTTTCCTGGAGAACTGCGGGGCCTATCTTGCAGCCATCCGCTCCATCGGCCGGACGGAGGAGTACTTCTATATGCCGGTGTTTGAGTCTGCGGCCATGATTCCCCCGCAGACTCGCCGGGAGGCTCTGACGGAGGTGCGGGCCCAGCTGGACACCGTGTCTGGCTCCATTTTAAACATCCGGGTGGGGGGGAACGACCTCTCCCACGCCTTCGGCCTGCGCCGTCCGGCAAATCGGACCATCTACGACCTGCGCCCGGTGGCGGATATCCTCATCGACATCGTGGCGGCTTTCGGCACTCAATACGTGGTGTCCGGCCCGGTATGGGAGTATTACTCCGGCGAGGGATGGGAAGAGGGGCTGCGCCGGGAGATGGAGCTGGATCTGCTGAATGGCTTCACCGGCAAGACCGTCATCCATCCCAATCAGATCCCCGTGGTGAACGAAATGCTCCGCGTCTCCCAGCGGGATTACGCGGACGCCCGGGCTATCCTGAACTGGGATACCGGCAGCGGCAGTCTGGTCTCTGCCAGTGAGGACGGCGGCCGGATGAACG
>ERZ857982.3077-NODE-3077-length-11861-cov-7.846011_pt1 | contig 11861 bp, 3 predicted proteins | sample MGYA00519955_ERZ857982 | MGnify/ENA primary metagenome ERZ857982 (study PRJEB31778, sample SAMEA3449416) | human gut metagenome | biome: human gut; feature: human-associated habitat; material: faeces | place: United Kingdom | collected 2010/2012 ... | reverse complement strand
GCATTTTGGCAACGCAGATGCCGTGCCGCAGCTGCCGGAGCGGTGCTTAAGCCGCTAGGCGGGAATTGTGCGGTGTTGCCCAAGGTCTATCTGAAATCAAAAAACGCCGGATATTTCCATTTCTCAGCTGCACCCCAACAAAAAAGCAGCGGCCAGCAATCTGCCAGCCGCTGCTTACCTTATTATAATAGCGCTCCCGGATGTTCCGCTCCGCTTCATCTCAATTACTCTTCGCTGTCATCCGGGATATCTTCCTCAAAAGCATCCATCCAGCTTTCGTTGTGCCACTTATCTTTTTCACCTTTTTCCTTGGCGGCAACCTTCTGCCGTTGTGCCTGGTCGTTCATTATGGTACCGATCGGGTTCAGCGCGCGTTCTTCAATAATGTGGTAGAACAGCCCCATCGGGTTATTCACGTTGGGGTCCTTGGCGGCCTTTGCCCAGAACACATCAAAGTCCAGTTCATGCGCCATAGCTTCCATCAATGGGGTCAGGCTGCCATACTTTTCAATCACTTCATTCATGCAGGCCAGGTAATGCAGCCGCATTTCGTCTTTCAGCCCATTGCGCAGGCTGGAAGGCGATGGCACGCACCGCGCTGCCAGGTGGCGGTAAATTTCGTGGTAAGCGCCGCGCTGGCCGCTCGTCAACGTCTTTTCCAGGTATCCATCATCTACAAACTTTGCAAACTCTTTTCGCATATCCTGCCGTTTTACAATCGTTTCGGGAATCAGCTCTACCTTGGGCGGCTCAGGCTCCGGCAGCGTTTGCTGCACCGGCTCGTCCATCACATGGTACTCCGCTTCCAACAGCTCCTCTTTGGGTTCGGCTGCCGGCTTTGCCTTGCGGAAAATATAAATGCGATAGTTATCCATATCCTCGCGCAGCACCTTGTTCAGGTACCGCGCCGGGCTGCGCATCGTCTGCGACCGGGGAATGATCTCCTGTGCATAGCGGGGTGCCACACCGGCCAGCCAACTGGTCAGCCCGCCGCAATCCAGGATGATGGCATTCATCTTTCCAAACACCGTTTTGTTGCCGCCGTCCTGCTCGCCATCGCCTGCCTGGATGGTGCAGCAGGCATCTGCCAACACATCAATGATCACTTCCACCGCGTGCAGCTCTTCGGGCGTAATCTCCGCGCGCAGCTGATCCATGCGCGCTTTCACAACAATTTCCTCCCGCAGCTCGGTGCGGTGGCGTCCAAAGGAATAGGGGATCGTTGTTTCCGGTGCCGAAACATAATCAAAGGTGATCACGCTGGGGTCATCCAGCAGCGAATCTTCAATCGCCACGGTGGGGCGGCCCTTCTTTTTGCTCTTTTTGCGCACTGTGCTGTTGATGCTGTCCAGGTTGGCCTGTGCGGCGGCATCATCCACCGGGTCAATCGTTACCACCAGCGAAAGAACCTTCTGCCCTTTTTTTTCGTACACATCGTAATTAAAAATAATATCCGTCTTTTCGTTAATTTCCGCCTTTGCCTTTTCCAGTGCCAGGCGGCGGAAATCCGACCATCGGTTGGCCGTATACGAAAGCTGTTCATACAGCATGCTCAGGTTCCATACCAGCGGTTCCCCGGCCGCTTTCTTTTTCAGGTACAGGCTCTGGTAGCTCTTGCACAGCTCGTAAATGCGGATGGAATAGGTGGACCGCATCAGCATGGTGTAGGTCACATCCATGGTGGTATACAGGGTTTTCAGCTGTACCAGGTGCGGTTTCAGCACCGGATCCAGCGTGATGGTCATGCGCGCGCGGCCCTCATCAATGCGCACTTTATCGATCCATCGGAATGTTTCCACCGTGGAAGTTCCGTTATTCTTGATCCACTGGATGGGCGCGTTGGCCAGCTCCTCAATATTTTTGCGCACCTGCTTGTACAGCGCCCCGCTGTGCGGGTCCATGCCGGTCATCTTGATAAAATCATAAATGCTCAGCTCATAAGAGGGCAGGTCCGTATCCTCCGGCTTAATCATCGAAAAAATATGCAGCATCAGGCGCTGCTGGCTCAGCGTCAGGTTGTTGCGCGTCATCTGTACAAGGTCATTGGATTTGCGAACGATGGTCTGGTCCCCGCGTTCTTCAAACGTAACGACAAACGGATCATCTTTTTTCTGTTTACTTGCCGCCATAAGCAGGGGCCTCCTATATCGGTTGCTGTATCCCGGGTGGTCACGCACATCATGCTAAACATTATAGCACATCCTGTTGTCCAGCGCAAGAATTGCAAATTTACACAGGGTTTCACCGCCATTATCCTGTGCAAAATGCAACACCCGCGTTGTGGTTTGCCATATATCCTGTGGGGGTTGCAGCCCGGGTGCAGGTTACACAGGGTTTCACCGCCATTATCCTGTGCAAAATGCAACACCCGCGTTGTGGTTTGCCATATATCCTGTGGGGGTTGCAGCCCGGGTGCAGGTTACACAGGGTTTTATGGTGCTTTTCTGTCCTGCTGTTTCAGGGTTCTGTAACCTGATGGAATAGCAACACCAATTTTTTCCCGTTCTCCCCCATCTCCCGGCTTACCTCTGGTTGTTATTATGGCTTAGATGTTTAGTTCTATATTAGTAATAGGTAGAGCCTGTGTAATTTAACAACGCAAACCTGTGTGTTCAACCAACTGCAGCCTGTGCATTCCACCACCATTTTCCTGTGCGGAAAGCAACCTGCGTAAAGTTGCAAATAAGCCAAAAACAGCCAAACCTGTGTAAATTGCAACAAGGGCAACGGGCCTATCCTGTGTGGTTTTCCAACAGGTACGCGGGTCACGGCGGGGCAGGGGAGCGGGAATACCCTGTGTAAAATGCAACTGTTCCGGGGGTAACCTGTGCGTTTTTCCAACGGTAAGCGGCATAGGGAGACAAGGCAATCCTGTGCGTTTTTCCAACACGTTTCGGGAATGTTCGGCACAGAATGCGAGCAATACCCTGTGCAAAATTGCAACAGCTCACAGCTGCTTCAAATAGATCAGTTGCAAATTTACACAGGGTAGCACCCCCATATTATAAGGTAAGTGCCGCACAGAATGGCGCGTGAGGGGTTGCAGTTTACACAGGATAGATTGAAAGCTGGGAGCTGGAGGTGTATCTGAAAACAAAGAAAATGACGGATATTTCGCAAACACAAGCAGGATTTAAGGCAGAGAGCCGCAGGAATCCTTTGTGGATTCCAAGGCGCTTTAACGCAAAATCCCGCTGTGTTTGTAGAAATAGACTAAATTTTCGACTTTTCAGATACACCTTAGTCCTATCTGAAACGTCAAAAAGCTCGTCTGTTTCAGTAAACGCAGCCGGATTTTGTGCTTGCGAAAGATCCGCTATTTTCGTTGCTCTCAGATGCACCTCAGGAGCTGGCGCAAATAGAGATCGGCAAGGGGGAACCGGGAATCAGGGGCGGGGCAGGGGGGACAAAAAAGCGAATGGCATATCTGCAGCAAACCCGCACCCCGTTGTAAAGGGAGAACGGCGTCCCGTTGGCGGGCGTGCAATCCACCAAACACCACCCGCCGCCGCAAACACCGCAAACCGTTTGCAGGGGCGCGGTGTACCCATCGCGCCGCAAAAAAACGGGAACCGTGCGCCGCAAACCTGCCATCCCTCCCACAAGGCGCCCACCCAGCCGCCAGGCCCCGCCGCAAACAGGCGCATGCGAAACAAATAATTGCGCAAAAACAGGAAAATGCAACAAAAAAGGCGAATTTTGCTGCAAAGTTGCGCTCTGCGTGCGCAGAGGATCATAAACGCGCGGTCAAAGTATATAAAAGGGACCGCTGCCAAAAAGAAAATCAGGAGTAAATTATACAAAGGCTTTGAACACATTATATAATTGGAGGAAAGCGCAATCAGTAAAAGTGCTGAAAAACAGGAATTTGCGTGGATTGTATTGTCTTTCTGGTGTAAAGGTGCTATATTAAGAAAATAAAAAGTAAATGCGCAATGAGAAGACTCGATGCGTTTTTTTTGAAAACAACATGGCAACGGTTGCGCAAGTAAAAGAAGCTGGCTTCTTTTACTGTTTCACAGGGATCCCCTGTGGAACAATGTGCTTCCATCAAGCCAGCGCGAAAGACGGGTGAGCAGATTGAATAGAACAGGAAACAACACAACAGGTTGGGCGCGCCGGCTGACAGCGCTGCTTGTCACCGCTTGCCTGGTTATGGCAATGGCCCTGCCTGTATACGCCGAGGTGGATCTTCTGCCCGACGCACCTGACGAAGTAGAGCTGCTGGAGGATGAGCCGGGAACGGCCTCCGGGGAGGATACCGTTCCGCCGGAGCAGAACGCCGCCACCCCGGAACCGGAACAAAGCGCCGGGCCGGAGCAGCCCGCCCCGACCGAAACGCCGGAGCCCACGGCAGAACCCACCCCGACCCCGGAACCGGCAGCCACCGCAACGGCCACCCCTGTGCCGACCGTGACCCCCACTGCCACCCCCACCGCCACCCCGGAACCGACCGAACAGCCGCAGAAGATGTACGCCGCAACAAGCGTGGATAACGTGCAGGCAGTTAGTGAGCCGGAAGCGACAGAAGGATTTACGGTTTACTTTGTCGTTCCGGATACGATGCCAGGTAATAATGAGACGGTGACCGTTTTAGATTCCGATGAAATTAAATTTAATGTAAGAACTGATAGAAAACCGGGCAATTCTAAGAATGATGAGTGGTGGCTTCAGCTTTCAATGGAGCCGACCGGATGGAAAACAGAAGATGGACATAAGATTTATGCCGTTAAGAATTGTAAAGATATATTAGGAGATAACTTTCTAGAAATACAGTTCCAGTTATACAGGGATGGTGGTTGGAAAGCACAGATTCCGCTAAAGGAGCAGGAACCGAAACCTATAAGCTCCTACAATAACAAAATGTATGATCCAACTAAAAATGCCGATCCAACTAAAGGTGAATGGACAGACGATTCCATCCTGACGAGTCATACATACTATGCAAACAAACCCATCAAGTTCGAAAACCGCAGTACAGCTAATTTAACGAACGTAAAGGCAAATTTCTATATCCCTGATGAAAAAAGTGGAAACTTAACATTGGTTAATGGTGACGCAGCAGCTCAAAATGTTCCTGAGGGAGAATTCGTTGGTTTTAACATCCCAAACGTGGCATGCTCTTATGTTCAGTTTACATGGGTTGAGGACGGTAAAAACAAAACCAGCAAATACTATAACTTCTATAACGAATCTGTTAGTGATGATAAAGAATCCTTTATGTACAGTGAAACAAGGAACTGCTTTATCTATACTGGCGCAGACAACGTAAGATGGGGTAGAGAAAACTCTTTCCGTATCTATTACGATGCTACTTTCTCAAAGCTGCCAACAACAGGAACGGGTGATACTAGCGGCAACTATTCAATCCCAAAAGCCAATAATTCAGAGACCATTTATTATCGGATAAAAGGAGGCAACGGAAAATCCGAAAAAGGCACGCTGGTAAAAGATGATACAAACGAAAACCTTTATTATGTTGACATTCCCCAAGAATATAGTTCAAATAGTTCAATCATCTTTTCCGGTGTAGAAATTGGCGATGACAATGCGACAAAAGGAAATGGAGTAAGTACAGAGTGGCTGCCGATTCCCACAGATGACAAAAATTGCTTCTATGCGGATACGAATGACGATGCAGTATATAAAGGTACCACTCGTGGAGGCTACTGGGCTCCAAAAGGTACCCTGCGTGATGCCGAAACGTGGAAAAATACTGACACTACTGACACTACTAAAACTAAAGTAGTAGATATTGAATCCGCTCCTTTTACGGAAGAAGCAAACACAAAATATGTTACCAGTACGCTGTATGACTATTATACAGATTACGAGTTGAACGGCAAGAACCGTGATAGCTACGGTAACTGGACTGGTGAAAGTCACCGCACCTGGGTACCCTTCCGTGAATTTGATCAGGCGCTGAGCGATTATTATCGGGATGCAAATGCCCAATACCCGATTTATACCGGACATTTCCAGCCTGAAGGTGGACCTGTATTTAGCCAGATTGCAGATACATTAAATTTGTTTGGGTACAAAGACAATTTTAATCGTTTTATGGCAATCAATAACTCTCAGCGTAATGACAATAATACCAATGGAAATAATCATATATACTATGCCTATCAGGGCTTGGTTGCGGATACAACATCCACCGGTAACGCAGATGGAGCACCGTTGTTAAACGGAACAACAGCAACAGTAGAACCGCACTTTAACAAAGAATTCCTCTTAGGAAAGAATAGTAAAAATGCAAAGCTTGGTGAAGTGTACGACAACGTTGCGTTCCCCTTTACCAAGAAAGCGATTTTTAATGAGGATCAGGGCGTTGATTATTGGTACTTTGACAGCAAGGATACAACCTTGTATCTAAAACAAAATTCGGAACAAAATTCGGATTCAAAATATTTTCTCCAAAAAAGTACCGATGATAAAAAGAAGAATTCTGTGAATGTGAATGCGTCATCGGGCCCGCAAAGCCAAAATGGCTACTTCCCGTTCAATGAAACAGCAACCCCTCATGTGGCTTCTACCTACAATTACGGCTTTGGCACCAAGCTGCAGATGGATTTTACCCTGACGGATGACGGCAAAGTTGAAACAAACAATTCTGTAGATGGAGAAAAGAAAAGAACCAACATCAAGTTCTTCTTCTCCGGCGACGATGACGTTTGGGTATTCATTGATGGCCAGCTGGCGCTTGACGTTGGCGGCGCCCATGGTAAGGTTTCCGGCCTGCTGGAATTTGGCGCGACAGACGATGGAAAGAATAGTGTAACAGCCTATGTCAGTAAGGTCAAACAAGGCGGAACGTCAGGTAGTGATCAAGATAAAAATTCTGTCAAGTCCGTAACATATAATGGCGAACCCATCAATTTCTACGCGCAAGGCACTACTCTTCCACTCGACAAAGGCAAAAAGCACACCCTTACCATGTACTACATGGAACGCGGTATGTGGGAGTCCAACATGGCGGTGGCGTTCAACTTCCCGGATAATAACGAGCTGCAGGTTCAAAAAGAGGTCGATCTGACCAACGTTACTGATGAGGACTTCAAAAACTGCTTTAAAAACCAGAAAATCTTCAACTTCACCATCCAGAACCAGGCAACCCATTATGGAGAAAAAGAGGCCGCTAAACCGAATCCAAGCGATACCCAAAAGGTGAATTTGACTGCGACTGGTAACAAGATTGAACCCGCAACCCCAGGAAAGAAAGATGACTACATTTTCGAGTTGGTTAAAAACCCCTGGCCAGATTCCAAGCCGGATTCCGGGCAAGATCCCGGGCAAGATACCGGGCAAAATACCGAACAGGTCCTTCACTGGTACGCACGCTATATGGATACGCAAAGTGCAGCGCGTGATAAACGTCGTGGCATCCTGACGCTGGAAAGCCCCATCAATATCAAAGACATGCGCTTCCTTAAGTTCCAGGTTTACGTTGATACAACGGATGGTAGTGAAGGTGACCTTTCCCTCAACAACCTGTATCTGGAACTGCTGGATGAAAACAACGTCCAAAAAGGCAGCCTTGGCACAACAGGCATTAACGGCGCAACGTATGGCTCGGTCGAAGTGAAGACAGGCGCATGGGTCACCGTAAAGCTGGACCTGCACAAGATGAAAGAGCAGGGCGGTTTTAACAACAACGTCAAAACCATCCGCGTGGGCGATAACTATAACCGCAACATCTATTTCAGGGACTTTACCTTCATTCCCAAAGCGGTGCCAAGTAAGATGACCGGCTTTACAACCGATCAGAAGGAAATCCCGGATTACGGCTCCGCCGAAAGCGGTCATTTGGAAAACGCCGAAAACGCACAGTACACCTCCAGCAATGACACAGACACCCAGTTGGTGGACAAGGACGGACGCTTTGTTCTGGAAGCTGGAGAAACCGTTACCTTCAGCGACCAGTTCCGCCGCGGCAGCTACATTTCGCTCAAAGAGGAACTGAACCAAAACCTGTATGACACCACATGGACGGTGTGCGAGAACGGGCATGTGGTTGAGTCGATGAAAGAAGGTAACAGCGTAACTCTTCCTAGTACAATACCTTCGTTAGACGGGCAGACGGGAAGCAGCCCCAATGATGGCCGAACGGAAAAGAAGGGAGCAGATAAAGAGCAGGAGGGCAACAAGTATAACGAAAACAAACCCTCCGCCGACACCATCGTCTTCCGCTCCTATAAGGACCCGGACGAAACAAAATCCACGCTGACAAAGCTAAAGGTAAAATACGTCAACACCGTCAAAACCGGCGGGCTGAAAATCCAAAAGCAGGCCGCAGCTGGTGAGGAAAAGAACATTACAGGCACCTACAAGTTCAAAGTTACCTTTAGTGATGTTGGCGGTGCTGGTCTGGAAAAAGAGGACATCATAAGGTATGTTGAGATCGACATGAACGATGCGGTAAAATACCCAGACCACACCGTGACCATCACCGGCATCCCCGTTGGCACCCGCTATACCATCGAGGAAGAAACACCGCTAGATGGTTCCAGGCTGCAAAGCGTAACTGTTCCGAAAGATTGCGATTCCGCCGATGTGATCGACAACACCATGGTGGAAGGCGTGATTAAGGAGGCAAACACCTCCCCAATTACCGCAATCTTTACCAACACCAAGCGCACACTGATCAACATTGAGTTCAACAAGCTCTGGGAAGATGCAGATGGTACGGATCTTAGTACAAAGAACCCGCCGGATACAATCTACATCCAGCTCCAGCGCCGCCTGAAAAACGGCACAGGCTATACAGACTGGGAACCGGTAAACTACCCGACCGCGGAAAGCCCAAAATATGTTACCATTAACCGCGATGATTACGGCTGGAAGTGTATCTTTAACAACCTGGATCAGTACCCGGTTGGCGGCAGTGCGGCAAACAACTATATTTACCGCATTGTGGAAGGTACGGTGGATAAGGCTGGCAACTTTACCGCGGTAAAGCCGAACGAAACCATTACGATTAACGGCAATACGTATGTTGTAACGGCTGAAGCTGAAGCAACAGCAAACAGCGAAACGAACAGCGCGGGCAGCTCAACAGACAATACAGCCACAGTGACCCCCGATGGAACCATCACCGGCGGCAGCGGCAAGATTGTGCTGACCAACACGCTGCAGAACCCGAAGTTTGTACTGGATATCATCAAGAAGGACGCGGAACTCAATAATGAGAGCAAAGATGTGCCCTTGAGTGGTGTTGAGTTCAAACTGGAAAAACTGGTCAAAACAACCGAAGGAGAACCGCAGTGGGTAGTAGATAAAGACTACCAATTCGATAGCACAAACAAAGGTTCCATTACCGCCATAACGGACGGCGACGGCAAAATCACCAAGGTGTTCGCAAATCTGGAACCCGGTACATACCGCCTGACGGAAACCAAGGCACATCCGGGGTACAACCTGTTGGCACAGCCAATTAAGATCAAATTTACCCAAGACGGCAAGTGTTATATTGATGATGCGGAAGTTAAGAAAGACGATAAGACGTTCATTCCGGGCACCAATAACACCTACACCATGACCCTTACCGTTCTGAACCGTAAAACGCCTGAGCTGCCCCACACGGGTGCAGACGCGCCAAGCCTGTGGCTGCTGATCGGCATGCCGCTGGCGGTGGCAGGGCTGTTGATATTCACATTCCGCTACAACAGGAAAGGGGGCCGGCGACATTAACCATCCCCCGGAAACCCAGCAACCCCCAGGATACAGGGCCTGCCCGCCCGTGCGCGCCTGTTTACGGCAGGGCGCAGCCTTAAGCCAAGTGGGCAAGCGGCCCAGTTTTTCCTCCTTTTTTCTTCACGGCACAGTGCGGGCGGCGCGGCAGCGTTTCCCCGCTGCAGCGCCCCGCACTGCACGCCGTGCTGATGCAGAACCCTTAAGCCGGGCGGCCCCGCCGCCCATCCGATGATGATTTTTTTTAAGAGAAGAGGTACTGAAATGAAAAAAGCAAAACGTTTTCTCACAGGCCTGTTGAGCGCCGCCTTGGCCCTCAGCCTGTGCGCCATGCCAGCAATGGCAGCGGACAACGGTGAAACACCGGCGACAACACCACCACAGGATGTTTGGACGCAGGATACCGGTTCCATTACGATTCATAAGTATGAGTACAATGGCCAGGTAAAGCCGGACAGCACTGGTGAAGAGAACGATGTAAATAACCTCCCCGATGGTGCTACACCATTGGAAGGTGCAACGTTCAGCATTTATAAGGTTATGGACCGTGCCGCGCTCCGGAATTACTATGACGGTACGGATGGCCAAACAAAGGTTACAGTCGATACATACCTGAACGACACCAAGGATGCGATTAAATCTAATGAGAGCTATTCCACTGCGGTCGCTACAGCAACGACTGGCGAGGGCGGCATTGCCGAGTTTCCCAATCTCCAGCTTGGTTTGTATGTAGTTGTTGAAACTGGTACCCCGGATAAGGTTACAAGCCCGGTGAAGCCGTTCCTGGTATCGGTTCCTATGACAAGAGTAAACAACCCCAATGAGTGGTTGTACGATATCCATGTTTATCCGAAAAATGGAACAACTTATGGCGAAGTGAAGATTGTTAAATACGGACGTGTTGGCTCTGATACGGACGGCACACTCAGTGGTGTAACCTTTACGCTGGAAAAGTGGGATGAGACTGCCAAGGAGTGGAAATCTGTAACAGTCAGTGATAAGGATGGCACTGCGTTCAATCTGAAAACCGATAAAAACGGTGAAATTTCCGTAAGCGGCCTGTCTCAGGGCAAGTACCGCTTTATCGAGCAGTCGATTGAAGGAAATAACACCTACATTATTGACCAGACCCCCATTGAATTCGAAGTAACCAAAGAAGGCAAAATCCAGTACAAAGGCGGAGAACCCGAGGCAGCGGTTACTTTTAATGTTACCAATGACAGGCCGGATGTTGAAAAGAAAGTAATTGATAAAAACGATTCTCCCAAGACCGAAGCAGACTACAGCGTTGGCGACAAGGTTCCTTACCAGATCACGGTAACGGTTCCGGAGAACATTACCAAGCTGACGACCTTTACCGTAAGCGATACGCCCAATAATTTGAAGTATAATAATGATGCGGAATTGACATGCAAGGGTGCTGCTGTGGATTCGAGCGTATATACCATCGCTACCGAGGGCAATGGATTTAAAATTACATTTAAGCCTGCCAAAATGGGACTATATGCCGGCCAAAAGATTATTATCAACTACAGTGCAACTTTGCTGAACACTGCTGACCAGACGGGTGCAGGCAACCGGAATGACGTTTCTCTCGTTTATAGCAATAAAATTGGTGTAGACAGCGAAGGCAACCCGACGGAAGGTGAAAAGAAAGAAATCCATGATAGTACCTTTGTTTACACTTTCAAAGTAAAAGTGCATAAAATTGCAGACGATACCCAAAAGGGACTTGAGAACGTAGAGTTTGACCTGTACAAAAAAGATGAGAACGGCACTGTAACTGGCGCTGCTGCAAAAGCCTTGGGCCTGGATCCCAATGAAAAGTGGACCAAGGTCAATGAAGCGCCGCTGAAAACTAATAAGGATGGCTATGTGGAACAGGGCGGCCTGGCAAACGGTGAGTATTACCTGGTTGAAACCAAGACTGCCTCTGGTTATAACCTGCTGAAAGCTCCTGTCAAAGTTACCTTGAGCATTCAGGCAGAGACGACATGGGATTCTACGTCCATTTATGATGAGAAGGGCAACCTGCTGAAGCATACGGTTAATGAGAAAAACACTACTTTTAGCGGTGGCGATGAAGGTGGTAAAACGGAGTATACAGTTACCGTTGTCAACCGCAAGGGCTTCAACCTGCCCACCACCGGTGGTTTCGGCACCCTGCTGTT
>ERZ857982.3053-NODE-3053-length-11934-cov-3.508460_pt1 | contig 11934 bp, 9 predicted proteins | sample MGYA00519955_ERZ857982 | MGnify/ENA primary metagenome ERZ857982 (study PRJEB31778, sample SAMEA3449416) | human gut metagenome | biome: human gut; feature: human-associated habitat; material: faeces | place: United Kingdom | collected 2010/2012 ... | reverse complement strand
TATTATATCAACAAATAAATCTTTGTATTCACAAACAGGAGCACAAATTGTGGTAGTGACTGTAAATAGTCTTGATGGTGATGCTATAGAAGATTATGCCAATAAGTTGTTTAGACAATATGGAATAGGAGATAGCAAGAAAAATAATGGTGTGTTAATTTTACTTTCTATTCAAGATAGAAAATGCAGAATTGAAGTGGGATATGGATTAGAAGGGACATTAACCGATGGAAAGACTGGAAGAATACAAGATGATTATATGGTCCCATATTTTAAAAATGATAATTGGCAAGATGGAATAAAAAATGGGTATAATGCTGTTTTAGAAGAAGTGAAAAATGAATATAATGTTACTATCAATGGAAGTGTGGAGGCAGTCAAAGGTAACCAAACAGATAAATATGACAAATTAGGAACTATATTTGCATTTTCCATTATACCATGCTCTTTAGTTTCTATGTTTAGTAGACATACCAAAAAAATTATAAGATGGATTTCAGCTATTTCATCTATCTTAAGCTTTATAATGTTCATGTTTTTAGATAGTGATATTTTATTAATGATATTTATGATTAGCGGACTGCTATTTCTTATAACGCTAGGTTCCGGAAGAGGCGGGTACTTTGGCGGAGGCTATGGTGGTGGAGGTTTCTCATCAGGTTCTTCAGGAGGATCCTTTGGAGGTGGAGGTTCTTCTGGCGGAGGAGGCTCTTCAAGAAGCTTTTAAATAAGTACGATTTGGGGGACGGAAAAATTGTATAGGTAAAATTTATTCATAATACTACTAACTCATATTTTCAAGCAAAACTAAGTTGACTTGCTAATGCTAAAAAATATGAGTTAATACTTTTTATGAAATTGTACAATTTTTTCTACGTCCATGAATTGTATTAATTTAATAATTTCATAAAAAATTGTTCTGTACTAATTTCAGGGACCCTATTGTTTCTTTTTAGAAGATATAAACAATTAGGGTCTTTTGTTATTATGTTTATACCACTTGTACATGATAGGCTTGCTTTAAATCCAAGGTCTTTTACAATTGAATTTGATTCTTTAGAGACAGCTCCAAATGGATATGTGAATGTATTTGGTTGATATCCATTGCAATTATTTTTAAATTCTTCTTGCAGTTTATTTAAGTCATTACTTAAAAAGTTAAAATAGTGCTCAGTACTTTCAGAAGATGTTTTTTTACAACCGTTTCTGCCATTATTCATAGAATGCGCATTATAGGTATGGTTTTGAAATTCGATGCAACCATCGGTCATTAATTCATTTATATCTTTCCAACGTAAATAACCGTAATTAGGATTGGCTTCGTCTGACTTCGTGTATCTATCTGAATATTCTCCAACAATTGAAATTACCGCCTTCATATCGTATTTGTGAAGAAGCGGAACTGCATAGCTTAAATTATTATAATAACCATCGTCAAAAGTAATGATGATAGGCTTTTCCGGAAGCGGAGCATCATTATAAACATAATCTATTAGCTCGGTCATTGTGATTGTAGAATAACCTTTGCTTTGAATGTGTTTCAAGTCCTCTTCAAAAATGCTTGGATGAACAATGTAAGTACTTTTTTGAGATTTTAACAGACTATGGTACATTATAATAGGTAACTCAATTTCATCATCACTTTTAGCAAATGAAAAGCTAAATAAAAATGAAAACAGAGAGACCATAGCTGTAAAACTTAAAATAATTTTATAATTAAATCTAATAACTTTTAAAATTTTCATACTTAATAATATGCTACAAATGATATTTAATGAATATATATAAATGTAATTTGTAATAGCTGTGTAATAAATGATTAATAGAGGTGCATATTACGGTAATAGATACGAATATTTTCAAACCCCTTGCAATATTAATGTAACAGTTATATAATAATCACGAATTAGGAGATATAATTATATTTCCTTAATAACGCTTCTTTTTTAAGGAGAAAGTATTATGAAAAAATTTTTAAAAACGTACAAGTCAGTTATTATACTTTTGGCTGCGATAATAATTGGCGCTATTGTGGGGATAGCATTTAAAGAAAAAGCAGCTGTCTTAAAGCCCTTCGGGGATATCTTCCTAAATTTACTATTTGTAGTAATAGTTCCGCTTATATTCTTAAGTATCACAACATCAATTGCGAAAATTAAACAACCAAAGAGATTAGGAAAAATAATGATTACTATTTTCTGTGTATTTATAGTAATGTCGTTAGTTTCTGTTCTTGTTGGAGTTTTATCAACGTATTCATTTAAACTTGTAAATACTGATGATGGAGCAAAAATAAGAGCCGAGTTGGAAGCACAAAGTGGATCGACGGAAACCACGGAAACGGAAGATTTAAATATTTTAGAGAGAACTGTAAATGTACTTACAGTTAGTGATTTTAACAAACTATTATCAAAGGAAAATATAATTGCAATTGTTGTATTTTCAATTTTATTCGGAATAGCCATAAAAATGGCTGGTGAAAAAGGAGAACCACTCGAAGAAGTTCTAGAATCAGCATACACTGTTATGTTGAAATTTGTACAATTAATATCGTACTATTCGCCAATAGGATTGGGCTGCTATTTTGCAGTGCTAGTTGGAACATTTGGTGGTCAAATTGCACTAGGATATGCTAAAACTTTTGTAATATATACATTAGTATCTATTGTTTATTATGTGGTTGCTTATTCTTTATATGCATTTATAGCAGGAGGAAAGAAAGGCGTAGTAGCAATGTGGAAAAACATTGTATCACCAACAGTTGTAGCTTTAGCAACATGTTCGTCAGCTGCAGCAATACCATCAAATACAGAGGCTGCAAAAAGAATAGGAGTTTCTGGAGATATTGCAGAAACAACGGTACCTCTTGGAACAAGTTTTCATAAAGATGGTTCAATAATCGGGTCAGTCTTTAAGATAATGTTTTTAGTATGTTTGTTTGGAACTAGTGCAAGCATATGGCAGGTTATGATTGTAGCATTAATTGCTAACTTATTAGTTACTGCAGTGCCAATAGGTGGTGGAACAATATCAGAAATGATGATTTTATCTATGATGGGCTACCCAGTAGCAGCACTACCAATACTTACAATGGTTGCAACAATAATAGATGCACCTGCAACTGTGTTAAATTCTGTTGGAGATTCGGTTGCATCAATGATGGTGGCAAGAGTTGTAGACGGTAAAAATTGGCAAGAAAAAAACAATAGTTAAAATAAAAATTAAACAATAAAATTTTAACTTATTTTCTGATGAGAAAATAAGTCGCTTAGAGCGAGATGTGTCTTAAAAAAACTATTGCACAAAAAAGTCTATTGTGATATTATATACACGATTTATGCTCGAATGGATAGTATATAATGAGCAATCAAGGAAGGAGAGCATTGCAGTTTTACAATGCACAATAGAAAATGGACAATAAAGAGAAGATATTAAAAGCAGAAGAATTATTAAAAGTAAATAAACAAGAGAATGTATTAAACTTTTTTAGAAAACTAAGTGAAGATAAACAAATAAAATTAGCGGAAAAAATTATAAACTTAAATTTTGAACAATTAAATAAACTCTATGCTGAAACAAAAACAGAACCAGAAATATCTGAAAAAAAGATTACACATATTAAATATGTTGATGAATATAAGTTATCTGATGAAGCTCAAGAAAAATATGCAAAGCTTGGAGAAGATGTAATAAAAAATAACCAATATGCTGTTGTTACAATGGCAGGAGGTCAAGGAACTAGACTTGGACACAAAGGACCTAAAGGAACGTTTTTAATAGATGTTTTACCTGAACCTAAATATTTGTTTCAAATATTAGCTGAAAATTTAGAAAGAGCTAACAAGAAATATGGAATTGTTTTACCATGGTACATAATGACAAGTACAGAAAACAATGCAGAAACTGTAAAATTTTTTGAAGAACACAATTATTTTGGATATCCAAAGGGAAATGTAAAATTCTTTATGCAAGGAAATTTGCCACTATTAAAAAGAAATGGTGATTTAATAATAGATAAAGATTATTCTATTAAAGAAGCTGCAGATGGAAATGGCTGTATATATGGTGCAATGGCTAAGAATGGAATAATTGAAGAAATGAAACAAAAAGGCATTAAGTGGATATTTATCGGTTCTGTTGATAATACAATTTTGAACATGGTTGATCCAATTTTAGTTGGTCTTACAATAAATGAAAAACATGAGGCTGCCTCAAAATCAGTTGCAAAAGCAAGTCCAAAGGAAAAGGTAGGGGTATTTTGCAAGATAAATGGAGTTCCATCTGTTATAGAATATAGTGAATTACCAGAAAAAATGGCAGAAGAAGTAGACGAAGATGGTGAATTGCTATATGGAGAAGCACACATAATGTGTAACTTATTTAGCATAGATGCACTTGATAAAGTGTCTAAAATACATTTACCATACCATGTAGCAGAGAAAAAGTCTAACTATATGAATGATGATGAAGAATTTATAGAAGTTACAGAACCTAATGCTTATAAATTTGAAGCTTTTATATTTGATGCATTTAATTTCTTTGATGATATATCAATTTTAAGAGGAAGAAGAGAGAAGGACTTTGCTCCAGTAAAAAATAAAAATGGAAATGATAGCCCAGAGACTTCAAGAGAACTATATAATAATTATTGGAAAAACAAATAGTTTTTTTAAAATTAAAATATAAATTTATTATTTTACTGAAAAAATAAGTGCATACAATAAAATGTGTATGCACTATAATCTTTTGAAATCTTATATATCTGAAATTAAAAAGTTTAAAATTTAGTAAAAAGGAAGGAAAGTCAATTATGGAAAATTGTAAAATAACGGAATTATATAATCTTGATGAAACAATAGCTAAGGACTTATTATCAAAATATACATACCCATGGGAAGTGTTAGCTCATATAAATGATTTTATTTTAGAATTAGGAGCAACATTACCAACAGATGAGTATAATAAAATTGGCGAAGATGTATGGGTACACAAAACTGCAACAGTATTTGAAAGTGCTTATATACATGGACCAGCAATAATTTGTAAAGATGCAGAAGTTAGACACTGTGCTTTTATTCGTGGTAAAGCAATTGTTGGAGAGGGAGCTGTTGTTGGAAATTCTACAGAGTTAAAAAATGTTATATTATTCAATAAAGTACAAGTTCCTCATTACAATTATGTGGGAGATTCAATATTGGGATATAAATCTCATATGGGAGCTGGCTCAATAACATCAAATGTAAAGTCCGATAAAAAATTAATAGTAATAAAAAATGGAACAGAAAAAATAGAAACAGGAATAAAGAAAATAGGCGCAATGCTTGGAGACAACGTAGAAGTTGGCTGCGGGAGTGTATTAAACCCTGGTACTGTAATTGGAAAAAATACAAACATATATCCGCTTTCATCTGTAAGAGGAGTAGTCCCAGCAAATAGTATTTATAAAAATAAAAATGAAATAGTAGAAAAAATATAAAAGTAGAGGTAGAAATATTTGTAATATACAATATTTCTATTTTTAATGCGAAAAAATAGAATAAAAATAGAAAAAATCTTATTAAGTAACATACTTAACGAGATTTTTTTATGCTTTTATTATATCAAAAGAGTAAAGAAAATCAAGAGTTATTTTTAATTTTCTTGCCAAATAAAAATGAAAAAAAGAGAAATTGGGTAAATTTGAAAAATATTAAAAATGGCTTAATATAAGGTAAATTGGTTATTATTGCTTATCATTAAGTATGTTACTTAATAATAAGCTAGGAGGAAGAAAAACATATGAAAACAAAAGAAACAAGAGGAATTACAATAATTTCGCTAGTAGTAACCATAGTGGTTTTATTAATATTAGCAGGAGTAAGCATAAATGTGACCTTGGGGGATAATGGAATAATAAAAAAAGTACAAAATTCTGCAAATTTAACAAGGGAAAGTGAAGCAAAAGAAATAATTCAGAGGATTGTAATGGAATTCTATTTGACTAATGACTATGAAACATTAAAAGACTTTTTGAATGATAAAGTTTTAAAGGGGAAAATAGATAAAGTCGAAGAGAATACAGACGGAACGTTGAATGTATGGAAAGATAACTATAGCGTCACAGTAGATAATAAAACAAACTCTTCGAGTAGCAATGGTAATGGAAATGATAACTCTAAATCAATAAAAATAGATGCTATTCCATATGAAGGAAAATATGATGGAAATGAGCATGAAGCAATAAGCAGTGTAAACGTGGAGCCAAAAGATGCAAAAATAGAATACTCGACAGATGGAACAAATTATTCTACAACAATTCCGACTATTATGAATGTTGGAACAGTTTTAATAACTATAAGAGCAAGCAAAGAAAACTATGAAATGAAAAATATGACTGTAATAGCCAAAATAGAAAAGGCAGAAGGAAAATTAACACTTTCTTCATATAGCGGAACATCAACTAATGGAAATGACTTGGTATTTGCTGTAAGTGAGAACACTGGTGATTTAAGTGCAACATCTTCTGATACAAATATTGCAACAGTAAGCATAAATGGAAATACTATAACTGTAAAACCAACAGGAAAAACAATTGGTACAACAATTATAACTATAAAAAGCTCATCGAATATAAATTATAATGAAAAAACTGTAACCTATTTAGCAACCATTAAAAATCCTATATTTACAGGAGATTCTGGTGTTGGGTGTTATGCTGATACAAATGGAGATGGCATCCCAGATGGAATAATATTTGAAGACTTCAAAAAAGGTGGAAGTGGATTGTGGTGTGGTGAAACATATAGTGTTTCTACAATATCAAGCACCAAGAATTATTATGTAAGTGAGTCAAATTATAATGGAAAATTCGGAACAAAAAATGTTTTATCTGCAACTGGATCTGGGAGTGAAAGATTTTACGTGATGAGTTTAAATGATTATAATAATTCAACTACTGGAAAATATGAGGATTTTAAATATGTTGAGAATGGTGCATGGCATGTACCACTGCAAAATGAATGGGTAGCATTCGGAAACAGCTTTGGCATAACAAGAAATAATTATAGTAGTTTTGGTTTGAAAAATGTCTATATGGCAGTGGATTCAATGCAAAATCCAGTTAAAGTTGATATTGTAGACAATCGTATGAGCGAACCGGGTCGTACAAGTAGTACTAGATATTATTTACGTTTGGTTAGAATATTTTAATCGAAAAATAGGCGGTGCAATACTGTCTATTTTTTTACGAATGAATTTCTTTTGAATAGAAGTTGATTAATAATTAATACATAAAATTTTAAATGGGGATTATCAATTTTTTAACCTTTTTCATTGATAAATCTCCTAAAATATGATATAGTTTGCAATGAGAAATAACAACAAAATATAAGAAACAAAAGGAGAACATAATGTTATTAGCACTTTCTGGTATTACTGGAGTGGGAAAAAGTTTTTATGCAGAAGAAATTGCAAAAAAGCTTGATTTCAAAAAGGTACATACTATAAGAACAAGAACTATGAGAATAGGTGAACAAAACGGAAAAACTGGACTTTTTATGACTCATGAAGAGTTACAAAAACTCAAAGATGATGGGAAAATTGCTTACGATTTTGATGTGTTTGGTGGTATATATGCATATAAAAAAGATGAAATTTTATCTAATGAAAATTATGTGTTTGAAATGTATTATACTACTATTCAAGACTGGAAAAGAATAAGACCAGATATTGTCACTATTTATATATTGCCAAATGATATAAATGTGGCATTAGAACAAGTAAAGAAAAGAAATTTAACACCAGAGAAAGAAAACGAGAGAATTAAAGAGACAGAAGAACAATATAAAAATTTTATGAGTGATAAGAAATTACAAGATATGTTTGATTACATAATATATAATAATTATGATGAAAAATCAGAAGATGAACTTATTAAATTGATTGCAAGCAAAATGAAATCAGATAAATACTAAAAATGAAAGGATTAATATGGATATATTTTTTAAAAGTGATGAAAATTTTGACAAAATAATTGTAGACACCCTAAAAGGGAAAAAGATAGTAAAAGCAAACCAAATTACAACTGGATGGACTAACATAGTATATGAGGTTGAAACTGATGATGGAAACTATTTCTTTAGATTTCCACGTGATGAATTCTGGTCTAGAACTATTGTAAAGGACTGTGAATTTGCAGGTTACATATATAATAAAACAGATTTTAATACTAGTAAGCTAGAACTAAAATATTATAATGGTAAACCATTTAGTGTACATAAAAAAATAAAAGGCACTCCACTTGCTAAGAAAATGGATTCACTTAGTGATAAAGAAGTTGAGAATGTTGGAAATGAAATTGCAAAATTTATGTATGAATTGCATAACTTAGATTTCAATAAAGATGAAGTATTTAATACAAGAAATATTGGCTTGAAACTACCAGATTTCCTAGACGAACTTTTAAATTTGCATTTGAGTGAAGATGATATAAAATTCTGGAAAGAGAGTAAAATAGATGATAGTTGCAATAACTTGGTTCATGGTGATTTGAACCCAAGCAATGTTTTGTTAGACGACAATAATAATGTTGCGGCTATTATAGATTTCGGATTTGGTGGTTTTGGAGATAAATATGATGATATTTCTAGAATAATTGGAAGATGCCCAGAAAGATTTAAAAATGGCATTGTAAAGAGTTATGAGTCATACTCAAAAGCACCAGTCAACATGGAAATTTTAAATGATAAAATTGATAAATGGAACAATATAGATAAAGGATATATAAATTATATGAGAAGTATAGGAATATACGAATAGTTTTGGAGGTATAATTTTTGGATAGTAATAGATTATTAATAATAGATGGAAACAGCATTATGAATAGGGCTTTTTATGGAATAATGAGCTCTAAATCTTTGATGTCTGCTGATGGTAAATATACGAATGCTGTATATGGATTTTTATCAATTCTATTTAAAGATTTAGAAGATTTAAAACCAGATTATATTGCAGTTGCCTTTGATTTGAAGGCTCCAACTCACAGACACAAGATGTATAAAGAATACAAAGGTACTCGCCATGCGATGCCACAAGAACTTGCTGAGCAAATGCCTGTTATTAAAGAAGTTTTAAAAGCAATGAATATAGCAATAATCGAAAAAGAGGGCTATGAGGCAGATGACGTTATAGGAACTATTTCTAAGCAAGCATCTGATGCTGGACATTATGTTACTATTCTTTCTGGAGATAGAGATAACTTTCAACTTGCAAGTGATAAAGTTACAATTCGTATTCCTCGTACTAAAATGGGCAAGACCGAGACAGAGGATTATGATGATTCTAAGATAATCGAAGAATATGGAGTTAAACCAGTTCAGCTAATTCAAGTAAAAGGCTTGATGGGAGATACATCTGATAATATTCCAGGAGTTCCAGGAGTAGGAGAAAAGACTGCTCTAAAATTAATTAAAGAATATGAAAATATAGATAATTTGTATGAAAAATTGGAGGCTGGACAATCAGATGATATCAAAGGTGCATTAAAAACTAAACTTGAAAATAACAAGGATTTAGCAATGCTATCTAGAACTCTTGGAACTATTCTAAGAGATGCACCACTCGGAGTTAATATAGAAGATTTAAGGACTAAGGAGTGGGATAAAGAAGCAGTAACAAATAAATTTAAAGAGCTTCAATTTAATCGATTTATAGAAAGATTTGATTTGAATGGACTTGGTACACCCAAGAAAGAAGCTAAGATTGAAGATTTATTTACATTAGTAGAGTTAGATAAAAATACTTTAAAAGACGAGCTTTCAAAGATTAATGATAAATTTATTTATTATATTGAAAAAGAAAATATTGAAGATGAAAGTGCAATTATAAAAGAAACTTTTAAATCATTATATTTTTATAAAGATAAGAAGGTATTTTATGTAAAAGATTTTGAGTTAACTCCTGAAATTATTAATATCTTTGCAGACGAGAAAATAGACAAAATTAGTTATAGAACTAAACCAGACTATATTATTTTTAAAGAGCATGACTGTGAATATAATAACATAAAATATGATGCAGAGATTGCCGGATATAATCTAAACCCAACAGATAAAAACAATATTGAAGAAATGTCTAAAAAGTATTTAGACTTAGACATGGATGAATATTTAGAAAATGAATTTAATGGTACAGATAAGAAGAAGAGTGACCAGATGAATTTATTTGATAATTTGGAACAAAAAGATGATAAAGTTGACGAAAGAAGCAAATATCAGAGTGCTTTAATTTGTTATGCAATAGCAAATTTAGAAGAAGTTACAACGAAAAAGCTAGAAGAAGTAGGTTCATTAAGCTTATTTAATAATATCGAAATGCCGTTAGTACCAGTATTGGCACAAATGCAATTTAATGGAATGATGGTAGATGAAAGTGAATTAAAAGATTTTGGAGATACATTAAAAGCCCAAGTAGAAACCTTATCACATGAAATATGTGATTTAGCAGGAGAAGAATTTAATGTAAATTCTCATCAACAATTAGGAAAAATATTATTTGAAAAATTACAATTACCAGTTTATAAAAAGACTAAAAATGGCTACACAACTGATGTTGAAGTGTTAGAAAAGTTAAAAGGCCAACATCCTATTATAGAAAAAATATTGGAATACAGAACACTTGCTAAATTAAATTCTACTTATGTTGAGGGACTAATTCCTTACATAAATCCTAAAACCAAGAGAATACACTCGAGTTTCCATCAAATAATTACTGCAACAGGAAGAATAAGCAGTACAGAGCCAAATTTACAAAACATTCCTACTAGAGCAGAGCTAGGAAAGCAAATAAGAAAAGCTTTTAAACCTGCAGAAGGAAATATTTATATAGATGCAGATTATTCTCAAGTAGAATTAAGAGTGCTTGCACATATTTCACAAGATGAAAATATGATATACGCATTTAATCACGGAGAAGATATTCACAAACAGGCTGCGTCAAAGGTTTTAGGAATTCCAATTGAAGAAGTTACAAAGGAGCAAAGGTCATCTGCAAAGGCCGTAAACTTTGGAATAGTGTATGGAATAAGTGACTTTGGACTTGCAAATCAGTTAGGAGTGAGCAACAAACAAGCTAAAGAATACATTAATCAGTACCTTGAAAAATATCAAGGAATAAAACACTTCATGGATGATATAGTAGAAAGTGCAAAGGCAAAGGGATATGTAGAAACTCTTTTTGGAAGAAGAAGATATATTCCAGAAATAAAATCTTCAAATTATATGGTAAGACAATTTGGAAGTCGTGTTGCTATGAATACTCCAATACAGGGAACAGCAGCGGATATTATGAAAATTGCTATGATAAATGTAAATAAAGCATTGAAAGAAAAGCATATTAATGGTAAAATTGTACTGCAAATACATGACGAATTGTTATTAGAAGTTAGCAAAGAAGATAAACAACAGGCAAAAGAAATTCTAAAACAATGCATGGAAAATGCAATGAAATTATCGGTTCCACTAGAAGTTGAAATATCTGAGGGTGAGGACTGGTATGAAGTAAAATAAACAAAGGAGAGTAGATGTAATTTGAAAAAACAATATAAGGTTATAGTGAGTGTTCTAATTGGTATTATACTACTTATAACTATTATAAAAGTATTTAACATAAAGCAAATTATATTACAAAAAATATATCCTAAAAAGTACTCAGAATATGTAGAAAAATATGCACAAGAATTTAACGTGGATCCATTACTGATTTTTTCCATGATAAAAGCCGAAAGCAATTTTAAAGAAAAGGCTAAATCATCGAGCGGAGCTAAGGGATTAATGCAGTTAATGGAGGCCACGGCAAACGAAATTGCTGATAAAATAGATGAACCGTTGGTTGAAGAAGAAAGCTTATTAGAGCCAGAAAAAAATATAATGATTGGCACAAGATACTATTCGGAATTAT
>ERZ857982.3045-NODE-3045-length-11949-cov-10.272995_pt1 | contig 11949 bp, 19 predicted proteins | sample MGYA00519955_ERZ857982 | MGnify/ENA primary metagenome ERZ857982 (study PRJEB31778, sample SAMEA3449416) | human gut metagenome | biome: human gut; feature: human-associated habitat; material: faeces | place: United Kingdom | collected 2010/2012 ... | reverse complement strand
TACGACGGCTTTTTTTCTTTTGCCGTCGTCCGGCAGATCATTAGATATATTGCATTTATTTAGTCTTGCGGTTCAATCCTTTCAAAATTAACAATGACAAAATCACACAAACCATCAGAATTACAACGCCGATTAAAACCTGAAACATATTTGCATTATAATAACCAGAGATATTGAAAACGGCTGTCATGGGATATACCGTCTTTAACTGCTGGGACATACTCGCAAATAATCCAGCAAACGAATAAATTTCTGCAAATACCAGAGCCAGCCAATACCCCTTTTTCATCCGCGCTACCAGAGCGATAATAGGAGAAATTGCAAAGAATACGCCTACCCCATCCAGAAAATATATTTTCAGATTTTCTAACACAAGGCCAACGGAAAGTGCTTCTAAATGCAAAACTGCCTCGACAAGAAAGGTAATTGCAAAAAGTAAAAGGTAAATCAGAACGCTGAACACAAAGGCAAGTATCATTTTGGCAAGTGTCAGTTTCACTTCATCTACGGGAATGAGCCGCAGAGATTTTAAGGTATCCTCCTGTTCCTCCCGGCAAATCATATAACTTCCCAATAGGGCAATTACAGCAGGCAGAACATAAAAGGTAGCAAGGGATTGGGCCGCTGTCATAAACCATCCAGCCCCGTCAATATATCGGCGGTCATAGAATGTAAACTGTCCCTGTGCAAAGACGATCAACCCTACCATGACTGTTGCAAACCCAGCAATCCAGAGTATTTTGGAACGGTGGAGTTTCTGACTCTCCGCCCAAAGCAAATCTTTCATCATTTTTTGCACCTCACTTTCTCCGAACCAATGCCACATTCGCCAATACAGCCGAAGCAGCAGCCCATACACCAATACACAGAAATGCGGCTGGAATATTTAATGGCTGATCGAATACAACACCCGGAATATCATACATAACAATAGCGGTCATACTGGACAGCGGATGTAGGTACATATTCACCATCAAGAGGATAAAGCCGAGGAATGTATAAATCAGCGTCAGGCAAACAGGGAGAATATAGCCCTTTTGCGCTGCGGCAACCGCCAGTACTGGTAACACCGCAAAGGCGGTCAACAGAGAAATTTCCATACACTTCCGCAAAAGATAAAGGACACTTTCACTGTCAAAGGGAATATAACCGGATAGTATGCCGGTCAGAATGGACGCCGTTGCGGTCACTAGCATAAAGCAAATGGAATACACCAGCACCACAGCAAACTTGCTGAAAAAGTATGCCATTTTATTGACCGGTACAATCCAAAGCTGTTTGAGCATATCATACTGGTTTTCGTTATACATCAGCATGGTACACAACATCCCCAATATCCATACGCATATTGTGATCAACAGCGTCCGTAAGGAAGCTGTCAGAAGGCAGAGTTACATGGATAAGCCCCATGAAGAAATTGCCGGATACAAGCACCGATCCACAAATAAATTCCTGAATTATTTCAAAAAGGAAATTATGGATATGTGCATCCAGGAGGGACTTCATCAGATTGATCTTCTCTCTCCGGCTGAAACAAAAATCACACAGGCTGAATATATGGCTCAAAAATCCGGGCAGAAAAAATTAGAAGAGACAAACAAAAAAATCATTGCAGATGGGTTGAAACCAACTGCCACAATGTTTCAGACACAGAAGCAGGAACTTAGGAATGCCATCAAAGAATGCAGCTCGCATTCTAAAAGCTTTCAGGAATTCCAATCTCTGCTTTTTGAAAAATATCAGATTTCCGTCATTGAAGAAAGAGGAAGATATCGGTATCTCCATCCGGATCGGGACAAACGGATTACAGAGAAGGCTTTGGGAACTCAATACGGCAAAGAACATTTGGAACAGCTCTTCTTACGAAAAGATCCGATAACCATTCTTTATGTCAGATCGCATTTACGGTTGGTGGTGGATCTTCAGAAAAATGTGAAAGCAATGCAAAGTCCCGGATATGCTCATCGGGTAAAAATATCCAATCTTCAGGAAATGGCAAATACCATTATCTACGTGCAAGAACATGGATACAATACCCAAACCGAATTAAAAGATGCCTTTTCCAAATCTCAAAAACAGTTAGATCAGGCAACAGATCGGCTTATGGAAATGAATACAGATTTGAAAAGCATCAACCGTCAGATTCATTACACCGGACAATATTTTGCACAGAAAGCAATCTATACCGAATTTTTAAAAGCGAAAAACAAAGGCAGATTCCGAAAGGAACACACCGCTGAAATTCAAGCATATGAAGAAGCCCGTGACTGGCTGAAATCTTTTTATCCCGATGGAAAGATGCTTCCTATCAAAACATTGAAGGAACAAAAAGCCAGCTTGCAGGAACAGATCGACCAGCAAAAATCATCCATCCGATAATTTATTGGTAAGGCTGTTACCAATCCATACATGTTCCTTTTCTTCAAATAGTTCCCATTCAAATCCAAGTTTTATATACATTTTCATATTCCTTCTTTCTATATTGTTATCTCATAATCACACACATCTCGGAACTCCTCTGTATGATCCACTATCAATATTGTTGCATAAGAATTTTGAATATATTCTTTTACAATTTTTCTGCTCTTTGAATCTAAATTTGAAGTAGCCTCATCTAAAATTATGCATTTAGGATTTTGAATAAATGTCCTACATAACACTAATTTTTGTATTTCACCGCCAGAAAGATTACATCCATTTTCGCCAATCAGTCCATTACTTTCTTTATCTATTCTATCAATTAATTGTTTTAAACTAAAAGCTTCTATAAGCTCATCGTATTTTTGCTTGTCATAATCTTCAAGACCATACAAAATATTATTTTGTATCGAATCATTAAACAAAAAGCTTTTTTGAGCTACGTATTTAATGTTTTTAAGTATAGAATCTCTTGTAATATCATTTATTGCACATCCGTTTAAATAGATTTTCCCGCTTTTCACCGGATACAACCTCAATAGCAGCCTAAACAAAGTGCTTTTTCCACACCCATTTTTTCCTTTCAAAAATACTTTTTCTCCTCTGCATATTGACATACTAAAATCACGGATAATATCTTTATTTTCAATATATCCAAAATACACTTTATCAAATGTAATATTTTCAACATCTACAATATTAATACTACCAATATCCTTACTATCATTTGATTCCTTGGGATTTCTGACGGCTTCTCTGAATCCTCCTCATCTTCTTCCGTCTCTTTTGTTTCGGAGTGCTCTGCATCTGCTGAAGGACTTTCACTCTCTTTTTCTATTTCCTTTACGACCACATTTCTGCTGATCTGATAATTCGGATGTTCCTGATTGACCGTTTCTACATAATAAACAGTTTTATAGGTATCTGCGTGGGATGTTGTAAAATCCTCTCCCTGCTCATTCTTTGCTTCCTCAAAAGTAATCTTTACCTTTGCTGCATCCTTGATCTCTAACCCTGTAAAATCTGTTTTCACGTCAAAACCTGTTCCCACTTCCACTTGATGATCCTTTGCCAGAACAATTTCATCTTCATCTAGCTGGCTTTGTACCTCTTCCAAAAGAGGCAGTTTTCTTTCTTTCGGAAGCTCCGCAGCATAACTGCTGATTGGTGATAACACCGTAGGTAAAAGAGTGACCGCTGTCAGCAATCCGGATACAACCCGCTTTGCTTTTTGTTTCACTTTCATGTTCTTAAATCCTTCCTTTCTTCTGAATCTTATTTATCCGTTATACTTGTTCATCGCTTTCCATCATTCTTTCCTGAAAATAATCCCCCCCTTTCCTGGTTTTGTGCTATTTGGGACAGTCAGCACTTTGCTGAGATAACAGCACAAATATATGGCGGTATCTGCCTTTTCAAACAAACACCGCCATATGATTTCTACTGTCATCCTCATTTTGATTCAGACAATTATTTTTTATTTAAGATTTAAGCGTTTTCCTGTTCTCTTCCCCGGATCCGTTCCTGTTTTAGAGTCCATATCTCTAAAACGTTTTCTCTGTCAGGACACACACAATGCACATTCAAGGCAGATATCACTCCGGGCAGGCTATTCTCTTTTCAAGGTACATGAAGTGTTTCTTACAAACGTCTTCATATAACGAAAGGAAAACGGCCTGTTTTACAGGGTGCTTTTTAAATTTTTTTGATTTTTTTTAATTTTCTTCTTCATCTGCATGTTTTTTCATGACAGAAAGTGCTCTTTGCATCATTTCACAAACACTCTGCTGTCTGATCCCAAGATAGTCCGCAATCTTCTCTTGATTCATTTCTTCAAAGTAAAATAACTGGATGATTTCTTTCTGTCTGGCAGTCAGACAACCTAAGAAATCGCTGACCATCTCTTTTTCAATATACTGGTCGAGAAAATCTGAAGCTGGATCTAGCAGTAAGATCCTGTCATCCGCATAATCGCTATACGAAACGAGTCTATGGTTTGATGCCACTTTAGCCTGATTTATTTCCATACGATCCGTTGCTTCCATTAACAGACGAATGTACCAGTTTTCGTTGTCAAAAAATTCTTCGTTCATAATGCTTCGATCTTCCTTCACATCCATGTATTGATAATCTTTACAGGAATGAAGTGGAAAGATGGTTTTCTTTCCGTTTTCCCTGTATAATACATACCCATTTGCGTAAACGGTAATATCACATTCCCCACTCAGAATTTCCTTTACTACAATCTCTTCTTTTTCTAACGCCTTTTCAGAAGGGACTCTCTTTGTCATACCTGCCACTTTTACTACTTTCTTTAATTCTTTTAATGTCAACATATGGACCACCTTTCTGCCTTACGGCTACGGGTGATCCATGTACTCTATAAAAAACTCATCACAATTAGCCACGAACTCACCCGTTTTTTTTGAACGGGAGTCCGCAGCTCCTATGTAATTACCTCCTTCGGCTATATCATACAAAATTCCGTAGTATCTCTGATTTTTACAACTGAAACTTTGCCCTCTATATATAGAAAGGAAAAAGCCCTGTTTTACAGGTTAAAAACTCAACTTTTTTTAAAATTTTTGAGAAAACAAAAAAAAGCCGGCAAAACAAATGCTTCCACAGACACAGAATGAAATATCATCCTGCATTGTATCTGCAAATGTTTTGCCGGGCTCTTCATGATTCCAGTCAGGTTCAGCTCCTTGACAAACTCTTGCTATCAGGTGCAGCCTTGATGGTTCCAGCCAAATCCACCGCTTATCCTGACAGCTCATTTTATTTAGTTTCCTTTCGGGAATTCATCACTTTTTGAGAATATACCCGCATTCTTTCTTTCAGTTTTTCGTCTTTGATGTGCAAAGGGCGTACTGAAACAATATCATCTTTTACTAAAATCTCCAAAGTGCTTCTACATTTCTTGCACTCTACTTCTGAATCGCAATGTGCGCTTTTTTCAATAAATGCTCCGCATACAGAGCAATGTACATGCCATCTGATAGCATCTGATCCCATAGGCTTCCTCCTTTAAGCAATAATAAAAAAGTCCATTTTATTACTCAACGGATCAAAGGGAAATCAAATCCGCCTTATGAGCATCATGTTGTCCATTCCGTAAGTGCCAAAGCTGCACGAACAGCATGATCATCAAATCCCAGACCTGCTTTGTTGATCTGGCGCATCCATCCTTATTCTCTCCGGATTCCCACTCACCCAGGATCCTAAGAATTTCTGCCGATTGTATTTAACAAGGTAATTCCAATTCTTCAAATATATCTCCGGATAACTCACAAAGATCCGGGATCAAAATGATTGTGTCATCAATCCGTAAATGAATGGATGGATCAAAAAATTCAACGGTTCCGCAAATCGTATGATACTGGCCTGCCGGTTTCATTTCCCAGCTTTCTTTAAAATAAGTTGCCTGTATCTTCATTCCAACAGAAACCATCTGAAGCTTCCTATCCAATCCACACTTTTGTTCTTCGGATAACACCTTCCTTTGTTCATAAAGTATTTCCTGTTTCCGAACAATCTCCTCAAATCCCCGAAGTGCTGCAAAAGGGGCAAATTGCTTCGCTCTGTGCTGCACATCCATAGGATATCTTTTGGAAACCGGTCTCGGAATATATAAATATTTCTGATAAGCCTTTGCCAGCATACTTTCACCTCCTACGCACGATGTCCCCCAACCTGATTATTTCTTTCCCGATAGGTAGAACATTCCAACAGATTGGATCCCCGCATGATCGCATTTTTTCCATAACGCTTTTTCACCTGTAATACTGCTTCCTGCAGATGTCTTTCCTTTTCTGCTTTTATGGAATCCTGGAAAAGAGTATATTGCTGATAGCCTTCCGGTGTTATCTTATTTGCAATGATCTCTATCCGTCTGATCCCGGTATGTGGATCTGCGATCTTTCGATAAAGCGCTTCTACTGTATCGATCATTTCCTTGGAACGATTGGTACGATCTGGAAACCTTACGGTTCCTTTCGATGACTCCCTCTCAAAACGATGATCGTAAGCGATCCATAAGGTTACAGAATTCGTTACCAGTCCCTTTTCCACCAGATCCAGAAACCGCAACAGTCCATTGAGCTTATCCATTTTCCTCATCCTTCCCCCGTTTATGAAAACACATTTCAAATGTGTAATTTCTCATCAACACCTGTCCATTGGAAAGACTATGCTCTTCTGTATGATAATTTTTGATATCACTCATTTTACAGGACTCACAGCCCCATGCATGATCGATCAATAGTTCTGCATCGATCCCAAACATTTTATACAGCCAGTCTTCCGACTGGATAGAGGCAAGTGCGATATCTCCCATCGTTTGGATTCCATATCCGGCTAATTTTCTCTCTGTTCTGGAACCAATGCGCCAGAAATCACTTAATGGTTTATGTCCCCATAACTGTTCCCGGTAAGAGATCTCATCCAGCATTCCGATATGATCCTCTATATGTTTTGCCACAATATCCATTGCGATCTTTGCAAGATACAGATTGGTTCCGATTCCTGCTGTTGCTGTAATTCCGGTTTCTTCCATGACCGCATCCATCAGTTTTTGTGCCATTTCTTTCGCTGTAAGGTGATACAGGGAAAGGTATCTTGTGACATCCATAAAGCACTCATCCACACTGTAAACATGGATATCTTCTTTTGCCACATAGTTTAAATAAATCCCGTATATCCTTGCCGAATACTCCATATAGAGCTGCATCCTCGGTTTTGCTACAATATATTCGATATGATCCGGTATCTCATGGATCCTGCAGCGATTTCGGATCCCCAGCTTTTTCATAGCCGGCGTGATGGCAAGGCAAATGGTGGATACCGATCGGTCCGGATCTGCAACAACCAGATTGGTAGTAAACGGATCCAGTCCTCTTTCCACACACTCAACAGAAGCATAAAAAGATTTCAGATCAATACAAAGGAATGTTTCCTTCTGTTTCAAATCAATCACCTCCCATAAGTTGCCTATCTTTCTCTTTCCCATAAGCAATCCGATCTCATCCCAACTCGTTTTCACACGATAGAAATCGTGTCAAAACAGGCAATTTTCAGTAAATCCATTGACAAGAAAGGAAATATCATTTATATTATAGGCAAGTAATTGCCGTTCTGTTGTGATTCACATTATAGGCAATCATTCGCCTCTTGTCAAGAGGCAACTTGTTGATTATGGGAAATTTATTTCCCATCCCGTTTCAGCATCATACATAAAGATCCTGAAACGCCAATTAGAAAGTAGGTATTTTTATGACATTCGGTGAAAAAGTGAAAAATTTAAGAAAGAACAAAGGACTCAACCAAACCCAATTAGCCGATGCTGTCGGTGTCTCCCTTCGGACTGTTCGGGGATGGGAAATTGAAGGCCGTTATCCAAAGAAACATGACCTTTACCAGAAACTTGCAGACATTTTAAGCTGCGATATCTCCTATCTCATGACAGAAGAAGAGGCTTTTATCACAGAAGCATCTGAACAATTTGGAAACCGTGGAGCAAAACAGGCTCAGCAGATCTTAGAACAGGCCGCTGCAATGTTCGCTGGCGGGGAACTTTCTGATGAAGACAAAACAGCCTTTATGGATGAGATCCAGTCTTTATATCTGGATTCCAAGAGACGTGCAAAGAAATTTACACCAAAGAAATATTTAGATGCCAAATAGATGGGGTGATTATTGGACAGCCTATAGGATATAGTTTTATTGTCAGAAGTAACATTACCCGCTTCTGTTTGATTCATACACGAGGTGATATATTTGGGGAATTCATATATTTACAACAAAGTAGAAAAACTTGTAAAAAAGTTCAAGACCAGGGATCCTTTTGAAATACTGGAAGAAATGAATGTGATCGTTGGAGAAACAGACCGCTACGAAAAATTAAAAGGATACTGTTTCATGAGCTGCCAGACCATTTATGTTATGGTAAGCAGTTTTCTCTCTGAGGAAGAGAAAAAGATTGTTGCCGCCCACGAACTCGGTCACATCATTCTGCATCGTTCTCAGCTCAAAATGGCGCCGATGAAAGATGATGTCTTATATAACATGAGGGATAATACGGAATACGAAGCGAACCTTTTCGCTGCAGATCTTATCCTGGATGATAAAGAAATCGCAGACCTGTCAAAGAACGAAGATCTGAACTATTTCGGGCTCTGTAGCTGCTTAAATTCCAGTCCGGAACTCATGAGCTTCAAGTTATACAGTCTGATCAAGCGTGGTCAGAACTACAATATGCCGCTGGAAATACAGAGCAACTTCCTGGCCAAATAAAATTTGCCCGTTCCATACAACTGAACGGGCTTTTCTTATATTCATATATGAAGATTCTTTTATTTCAGTTCGCCATGCTTATTTTCAAATTCCATGATCGCCTGACGTATTAAATATAACACTTCTCCATTGATTGAACGCCCTTCAAATTCTGTCAGGCTTTTCAGTTTTTTATGCGTTTCAGCATCAATCCGTAATCCTAAATGCTTCTCTTTCTCCATGATTATTCTCTCCATCTCTATAAGTACATATTAAGTTCATATTTCAAGTTCATTTTAAGTACAAATGATGGTAGAATGTTTTAAATGGACTTATTTTAAGTACACTATATTTTTTCACGGAGGAATTCGATTATGCATGAAAAAAGAAAAAAATATTATCATATCAGGAAAGATTTATTCTGGTGCACCATCCTATCAGCTGTAACCTTTCTCATCGGTTATGCGATACATCAACATCACGGTATTTTTCTAACACAATCTCTGAAAACAGACGCCCCAAAAAAACGGACAGAGATAACCTTTGACGATCTGCAATCAAACCTGAAAGATATCTCTACATGCTATTTGTGTGGAAGTTCTGATTATAGTATGATGGATTATTATCGAAAATTTGATACGGTTGGACTGATTTCCCTCAATGACTGGTACATCTTAGATTTCCAACTAAAAGCATATGATGAAAACGGAAATGAAATACCAAATAAAACCAGTTCAAATATGCTTTTCGGAAACACAGGCGAAATCACGTATTCCTCTCATGGAGATGTTTCCCGCGGAATGGCTGAGATAGATATCACGTTACCAGAAAACTATAAATTGAACAAAAGGAATCTAACAGATCATCTCTGCCAAAGTTGCCTTGATAAAGTTGCAGTTTCCTTAGAATATTGGAAATATGAAAATGAAAAGAAAGAACCCATCCCGCTGTGTTTGGTCGATTTTAAAACTCTTGATATCTATTCCTTACAAGATCATTACCGATCAATTTTCATCCGGGATTATTATGTAGAAATGGATTTTAAAGACACTTCCGTAGAAACAAAAGCCTTTTATATGCCTGAAAGATTATAATTATGACATACTGAAAAAACGACAAATTGATTAGAAACCAGTTTGGGCTTTTCTTATAGAGCCTTTCCATGAAGGAGAGGCTCTATTTTCATCTGAAATCACTAAGACTCTTTCAACTATCATCATCTTTTCTTAACCTAAAATCAATGCACATATTTTTTCTCTAAGTAAGTCGATTACAATATCTATAAATTCTCCGGCAAATAAAATAAAGATCAGAACGCCTCCCATACAAACCAGAAAAGCTGCCTGGAGCCAGTCTTGGTAACAGATCACTGTTCCTATGAACAACGCCATAATTCCCAATCCCAATATCTTTTTTGCGATTGCCACCATATGTACTAGCAGCTTCACTCCGGCACCTATGATCGAAATGATAAACCACAATGGAATCAATAACACTTTTCCTGCCACTTTTAAAATACCCATATCTGTCCTCCTATCTTGCCAGCCATGGCATATCATGATTTACTTCTGCCCGATAATATCCACTGATTGTTGAAGGAGCATTAAATAACGCAGCAAGTAAATATTTCTTGATATTCTTGATTTTACTCGTATTTCCTTCCAAACAATGCAGCACATACTCTACATGCGAATAATCCAGCTTCATGAATTTTCCTCTAACCAGAGCTCCTGAATACCAGTTGCTTGCAATCAATACTTTATCGCTCTTACACATGACAGTCTCTACGATCAGATCCACAATTTCATCAATCTGATTTTTGTCATGAGGATGACTTACTAACAGAGAATCATAATCCAAGTTTTCTTTGATCAGAGATTGATACGCATGTAATGTTTCCATCTCATCCTCTTCGGATCCCATCCCATCTGCAGATACGATATGATTAGATTTATTCTCACTAAGATTAGTATTATTAATATTAGTATTATTAGAACAGTTATCAGAACTACTCCGAGTTTTATTTTGTCTGTGAATGAGTTTATGATAAAGAGTATCATGACGATACCCTTTATGATTATAGATATAGATTATGTTCTTCACCATTATATCCTTTGGCAACAATACGACCAAAAGGTCTACCATCGTTAACATAGTCAACACGACTAATATTAAAGCCACAATATCTAACAAGGTCATTAATTATATGATTATAATTAGCACCTGTACGATGAAGATAATTAATAAAAGCATTTGTAACTCTAGTACGTTTCATGATTATATAAGTATTAAGTTAAACATTTATCAGAACTATTATCAGAACTATTGCTAGTTTGATACCGAGTTTTATTTTGTTTTGAATGAGTTTCCTGTTTTACAGGATGTAATGGAGCTGGTTTCCCAGCCCCATTACAATCTCAATCTTCAATCGCTTCTGTTTCTTGTTCGTCACCAAGTTTGACACTAATCCATTCATCCTTGTAATGACCAAACATCATAGCTGCAATGACAAACAACAACATTGATAACATGGCAGCTTCATAGTTCTCTTGTTGAATCATGCACATACAAACAAAGATAAACAATATAAATGCAACCAAGAAGAACAACATCTTCAACACTAATTTCAATAAATATACTTTCATGATAATAATGATTTGTGGGAGCAACAACACTGCTGCTCCCTGTTAATACTAGAGTTTGACACCAAATAACTTGGTAATGAAAATCTGCTGACGTGTCATGTCAGTCACTTTCATGAAGTTCTCAACGAAGTGCTGAGCCACCAAGTATGACATCATCTCGTCTAACTTGACCTCGCTAATTTTGTAGAATATGGCATCATGACTGTCAGCATCAGCTTCATCAGCTTTCTGAACAGCAGCCTCAACTTCAATGGTGGAACCAGTGAGAATAACATTCATGTTATTTACAAGATGTTCAACGCCTTCAATTTTGGCACTGTCAAGACGATAACCAAAGGCAGTGACAAACTTGTCACTAACAGCTTGACGACATTGTGCACTGAATGCAGTCAGCTGCATCCGCATCTGTTTGACGTTTTGTTGTTCAAAGGTAATAACTCCCTCTGAATCAACATTACGAACAAATCCAATAATATCGTCAGCAATAGTGACGATAACTTTGCCAGTAAACTGTCCTTCAAACTTCTCCATTCTGATTGACTTAATTGTTGTCTTCATAATACAGTCCTCCTATGACCGCTACGACTTGATTAGTAATGACCATGTTTGCGTA
>ERZ857982.3039-NODE-3039-length-11982-cov-2.591599_pt1 | contig 11982 bp, 10 predicted proteins | sample MGYA00519955_ERZ857982 | MGnify/ENA primary metagenome ERZ857982 (study PRJEB31778, sample SAMEA3449416) | human gut metagenome | biome: human gut; feature: human-associated habitat; material: faeces | place: United Kingdom | collected 2010/2012 ... | reverse complement strand
AGAATTGGCGTCAATTCATACTGCCCTTTTCTTATACTATTTTCAAAGAAATCATGAAACACCTCCGTGTGCACTGGAATATATTGCCATAAAGAGAGTGTTCTCCGCTTTACCTTTCCACTTCCTCCCGATAAAAATAAGCCCCATAACAAAATAAAAAGAACAAACAATAAACCTTCTATTACCTTTAAATTTCTCTCTTGCATAATCCCTCCCAAGAAAATAGCTTATAGCAATTTTCCAAATAACTTATTAGCAAAAACAATTCCCTTTTCCTGATCACATAATTGATTGCATGATTATACAAACGCTCAAGATAATTCTTATAATATAAGCTTATGCCTGTCCTTTTTATTTATGATTTGATTTAGAAAATCCTCCCTGCAACAAACTGATTAATCCCTTCCGAAAGCGTGTAACTAATTCGCTTTACTGCCTCATCAATTTCCTTCGGTGTCACAAAAAGTTCCCATAACTTTTCATCTAAAATTTCCCCTAAAAAATGATACTTTTCCTTTTCCGGCCACGAACAAAAGATATCTTCCATTCCCTCGCCCTGAGAAGCACAAAAAGCTTCCATAATATCACAAGCCAATGACGGGATGGAAATTACGGTTGGAACACCTATCGCAATCACTGGAATCCCCATCGTTTTTTCCGTAATCTCATTCCGATGATTTCCAACACCCGACCCTGGTGCAATTCCCGTATTACTAATCTGTATTGTCCTGTTAAGCCTTTCCGAACTCTTCGCCGCTAACGCATCAATCACTACCAGCGCATCTGGGTGAATCTTTTTCACAATCCCCTCAACAATCTCCCCTGTTTCCATTCCTGTCTGTGCCATAACTCCCGGTGCAAGTGCGGCAACCGCCGGACATCCCTCTATCTCTTTCCATCCAGTCAGATGTCTTGTTATAAAAAGGTTTTTAATCACAAGCGGACCAAGGGCATCCGGGGTCACCTCCCCATTTCCAAGTCCAATAAATAAAAGCTTTCTTTTTCCTGAAAGCAGGGACTGCAGCCGCTTTGCAAGACATTCGCTCATTTCCTCATGAAAGCTTCCATCATTCCCTGCCATATTTTCCCCTTCAAGTGTCACATAGATTCCCCGTGGTTTTCCAAGCTGTTTCTCCCCCTCCTCACTGTCAATCTCAATCACTGTTTCCTGCAGTCCCCGCTCTCCGATACGCTCCTGCTGAATTTTGATTCCGTCAAAGGCCTGCTGCTCTTCTAGGGATTCTTCAAGCTCGTCTTTTAGTTCCAATGCTAAGTCTGTATGAGAAAAAGAACGTTGTATATTCATAAGAGTCCCTCCCTTTTCATTATCATCAAGTATTATGTTACAAAAATAACTTTAATATACATAACCATACTAATTTTAATATATCTAAAAAATTTTTTCCTTAAAAATTTTCATTTTCCACTTGACAAATAGCCCAAAAATCAATAAAATACAATAGTATGTTTACATTAGATTGTCCGTGTCCGAAATAATGCAAAACAATATAAACATAAAAATTATAAGTAATAATATTTGGAGGTGTACAGATTGGCTAACATCAAATCTGCAAAAAAAAGAATTTTAGTTATCGAAACAAAGACATTAAGGAACAAATCTATTAAATCTAAAGTAAAAACTTGTATCAAGAACGTAGAAGTTGCTGTAGCAAAGGGTGACAAAGAAGCTGCACAGGCTGCTTTAACAGTTGCTATTTCTGAAATCAGCAAAGCTACTTCTAAAGGAATTTTCCATAAGAACACAGCAGCAAGAAAAGTTTCCCGTCTTACAAAAGCGGTTAACGGAATTGCTTAATTAGAATAAAACGTTTATCTCCGAAAAGAGCGGCTGCTTTTCGGAGATTTTTTTATTTTAGGTAAACCAGACGAACAAAAGCCCTCCTATACTCCCTATTTATGACTTTAGTCGCGGCGTGTTGAATGTTCGCTTAAATGCGCTCGCATCCAACACTTGCTCCGAGGTCACAAATAGGGAGTATAGGAAGGCTTTTGTTCTGTTTTTGGCTGCCTATATAAAATAAAAATCTCCTGTTGGAGGATTTGGGGATTCTCCAGGGGGATGTGATTTTTTAAAAGAACTATGCTAACTGCATGATATAGTATAAAGCGGAGAGTAATTTTGCTAAAATTACAATTCCTAAATTCTGAGTTGCCGCAGCAGCCAAAGCCAGCCCGCAAAGAGAGGCTATCCCCTATATTTGTGGCCTCGGAGCAAGGTTTGGATGCAAGCGTTTAAGCGAACATTCAAACCGCCGCGACTAAAGTCACAAATATAGGGGATAGCCTCTCTTTGCGGGTGTCTCCTGCCTGCGGCAGCCCAGGATTAAAGCATTAGTCTGCAAATCAAACTCTCCACTCCTATTTGATCATTAATTCGTCCGGTTTTTATTTCTTCTTCTATCTGGATGCATTCTTCGATGCATTTTTCCAACATTTTTTCTCCATATCCCCTAAGCTGCTGTTCATTTTTGCGAATGGCAAAGCGTGGGATTCCAGCGGTTTTAGCAATGGCATCGTCTGGTTTGCGGAGTCCTCGCATATTAGCAATGATATGCAGGATTCGGTACTGGCGCACAATTAAAAATAAAATGTGCATTGGGGGTTCTTTTAGAAGAATGAGGTCATTGTAATAACTAAGAGCTGCTGCCTTATTTTTACGGGCGATGGCATCTACTAAGTCAAAAATCTTGTCCTGTACTTCTCCAGAAGCCACGGCATCAATGTCTGCCTGGGTGATTTCCTCGCGGTCTCCAGCGTAGGCAATGAGTTTATCAATCTCATTTTTTATCTGAAACATATCATCTCCTGTTTTTTGCAGGAAATATCGGGCATTATTCTCACGAATCTGCTTCTTTTCTTTGCCAAGTAAAGCAGCAATCCAGCGGAGAAGAACTTTTTCTGTCTGATTTTTCTTTAAAAATTCTCCAACGTAACCATTCTTTTTTATCCATTTATACACTTTTGAACGCTTATCTACTTCTGGCTCACAGACAATAATACAAGTTGTCTCCGGCATATTTTCCATAATGCTTACAAATTCGTCTTTTCCTGTTTTTAAGATTCCTGTTCCGTCCAAAAGAAGAAGTCGCTTCTCACTGAAAAACGGATAGGTAAATGCAAGTTCCTGCAAAGTATTTAAATCTATTTTACCGTCTGTAAAAGCGGCATAGTTCATCGTATCTCCTTCTTTTATCATCGCATTTTTCAGCATATGTTTTGCCTGAAGGACAAGATACGGCTCATCTCCTGTTAGAAGATAAACTTTATGAAAAGACTTTTCTTTTATCTGTTTTGTTAGTTCTTTCATGATACACTCTCCGATTCTATGTGTGATTATTAAAGCAGGAAACTGCTTGCATACACAGCTATAAATAATTATCCTCTTTTAAAATAATTTATTTTATATTTCTGGCCATCACTTTCGATTATAATTGCTCCACCCCACAGTGTTCCATAAATATCCGCTCCATTTTTCTGAAGTTTCTTTATTGTCTCTTTATGCGGATGTCCATATAGATTATTCTTTCCGGCAGATATAATCGCCTTTTGCGGCTGGAATTCTTCCAAGAAACTTTTTGTTGTAGAATTTTTAGAGCCATGATGTGCCACTTTTAAAATATTTACACTCGGCATGCTTTCTTCTCCTCTGTCTGGCTCTAATAGAGATTCCTGTTCTCCATTTAAATCTCCTGTAAATAACATGGTAAATTTATCATAAGTAAGATACAATACCAGAGAACCACTATTGGTATCTTCTGCCTCCCATCCCTTTTGGGGATGCAGACAGCGCAGATGAATTGCACCAAAATTCAGTTGATCTGCTCTGCTTATTTTTAAGAAGGAATATCCTTTTTTCTTCCCAGCCTTTCGTATAGTGTTACTGCTATTCATAGCTTTTGTATCTGGCAAAACGATATGCTTTATTGGATAATTCTGCTCAAACAACTCTCTTATTCCAGAAATATGATCTTCATCTGTATGAGTTATTATAACATAGTCTAAATGGTCTGTCCCATAGTATTTAAGTGCCGGTACCAGCGTATACTCCGCAATATTTTTCTTAGAAGTACTGCCACCATCAATCAACATACTTTCTCCTGTTGGCATTTTTATGAAAATACATTCTCCCTGTCCCACGTCAAGCATTGTGATCTTAAGAGCTGGTACAGTGAAAAAACATCTTCCTGCTATCAGGAAAAGACAAAAAATCACACTGAAACCCTTCTGACGATAATACCATAAAAAGAAAAAACTAATCTCAATGAGATACAAAAACAGAATTTCCCACCAGGGAGGGCATCCTGTTACAATCACAGCCCCTGGAATCTGCTTCACCAATCGAAAAATCATCTCAAAAGTCCGCAGCAATACTACCGCAGGAATGCATCCTAAAAAAGCCGCCACATAGCTAAAAAAGCCAAGCAGCCCTCCTAAAACTGCGCTAATCAATAGCGGACTCATTGCCGGAATAACAAACAGATTCAGCAAAATACTATAAGGACTCCACTGATAAAAAAAGCGTAGTAACAAAGGAGTTATACTCATAGAAATGACGATATTTGCCAAAAAGGCCTGTCGGATTATTTTCCTTCCGGGACTCTCTGTAGGAAGTTCCCCTGCTATAAGTCTGTTTTGGCTGCGCTTTTCCCAAAGTTCTTTTGCAATGGGTAAAATCATCCCGATAGAAAATATGGATGCAAAAGAAATCACACATCCGCTTTCTAAAAGTCTCCAGGGTTGTTCCAGCAACATTAGTATTCCCGCCAGGCTCATTGAAGAAATCATATCATATTCTGCACCAAAATATTGTGCCAGCAAAAAGCAAAAAAACATGACTGCAGCTCGGAAAACGGAATTGCCAAATCCCGTCATAATCGCATAAAAAAACAAAATCCCACTTCCAACCATGCAGGAAAATGCATAACTGCGGCCCTTTTTTCTAAGAAACCGAAACAACATTCCCCCAACGATAGAAACGTGAAGACCGGAAACAGCTAAGAGATGCGCCATGCCATTTTCTTCATATAAATGTTTCTGTTCCTTTGAAAGATCTGTCTTATCCCCAAGAAATATCGCTTTTAACAATGCATATTCTGTATCAGATAGGATATGTCTGTATATCGCATCTATCCTTTCTCTGACGCTCCCTGCTATTCGATGCAAAGACAACGGGCTTTCTCTCTTTCTTGTAAGATTTTCTCCAAAAAACTGATAACGGATACCTACAGAATAATAATATATTTTTGTATTAAATTCTCCTGGATTTGTCTGTTCTTCTATTGCTTTTAACTTTCCTGTACAAGTAATAAAATCTCCTGGGTAAATCTTTCCTTTTGATACGGGAATCTTTACAAGGCGACATTTTCCCGGCAGTTTTTTTGTTTGTCTCAAATTGCTTTTTATACTACTTATACTACATTTTTTCAAATTCTTTTTTATTCCGTCTTTTAAATGGTTTTCATTTACTACAAAAGAATTCTCTCTCACTGTAATCTGGTACTCCCCTTCAGCATTCTGTCTGACATATTCCACCTGCCCAATCAGAGTGCCGGTCAATGTTTTTTTAGAAAGTATCCGGTCAATCTCATTAAAATAGCTGGCTCTAAAAAACGCAATACCTCCCATAAGAAAAAAGAACCAGCACAACACTTCATATATGAAGAAAAGGCTCTGTTCCCTTCTGACTTTTCGATAAAATATAAAACAAAATATCATAAAAATCAAAAGAAACAAAGCCATCACAAAAAAACCGATTCTGTTTAAAAAAATGGCTGCTGCCTCTCCAAGCACGAGTCCTATAAAAAACAGAAATAATGGTCTTCTCACTTATTCTCCTTTATTCAGTTATTTACACAAAGAAAAATCACTTGTCAGTAATGCATCAAAATTCTCAAACTCATTTAATTTGCTTATCTTTTTTCCATCAATCGTAAACTGTACCTGATATGCAGTATCTAAATCTGTAAGACTGTTTACCATCGCATAAACGGTGACCTTTTCCTTTACATTCACTGCTGCCTTTTCCACCTCACTACTCAAGTCGACATAGCAGATGTTATTAAGAATTTGCGTCTGATTCACATAAAAATCTGATGGAAGCGGGCTCTTTAAATTCTTTTTTGAAGCAGGCGGATTCTTTAAAGCAAGCAAAACCTGGGTCTCTAACGGAACATTATCTGTTACTGTAAGTTCTGTTAAATACGGAATCAACTTGTCTCCTGTTTCATTCGTATAATATATCTTTACTTTCTTTTTAGCGGAATAAATATCTGCCTGACCATCATCAGTCAAAATTGTAGAGGCCTCCATCAGCCCCACAGGCATTTTGTCATTGTCTAAAAGACTCGAACCATTCACAGAAAACAGTACCCCATCAATGCCTTGAATCTGAAGCAGCGACTTTACAACCGATGTTCTAAGCAGCACTTCCTGCGTATGGGACAGTTGAATGTAACCAGCTCCAAAATCAATCGTTGCCTTTCCTCTGATGACATTAACATCATTAATAACAACTCCGTCAAAAATAGATGCCTTATACTTATTGGTATTATTATTCTCTGTATCAGAAAGTTTATAGAGTACTTCATTCGCCATTTCTTTCAGATCATCCGAATGCTGCAGCTTGCATGAAACCTTCTTAAAGCCATCTTCCTGTGCATTTAGGTAGTATAAATTTATCGTATTGTTCTTTTTCCTGTCTGTCTCTTCTTTCGTAACCTGTTCCTGATTCTCTGTTTTTTCCTGCTTTTCCTGCGCAGACTTTGTACTTTTATCACAGCCACATAAAACAGTAAGGGTTAGCAGACTTACAAGAAAGATAACATAAGATATTCTCTTTTTCATAGCATCTGCCTCCTAACTAATGTAATTCAGAGGAATACGGATAATAAAGGTGGCTCCTTCTCCCTCTTTACTGTGAACACGAATCGAACCTTTATGCATTAGCACAACATTCCTTGTGATAGCCAATCCAAGACCAGTTCCTCCGGTCTCTCTTGAGCGCGCCTTATCCACACGATAAAAACGCTCAAAAATCTGTTCCTGGCAATCCTCTGGTATTCCGCATCCAGTATCCTTTACACGAATATAGAAAAACTTGTGGTCTGCATTCAAAGATACATCTACCTTACCGTCATCATGATTATACTTCACTGCGTTCTCAATCAGGTTGTTACAGGCAAGAGACAGCTTTACTTCATCTACTTCTGCTACAACTTCTCTCATCGTTTCCAAACGAATCTTAATACCTCTCTTCTCTGCGATTGGAGAAATCCTCTTCAATAATACTTCTAACAAGTCATTGATTTTTACAGAAGTAATATTTAAATCTGCCTGTGTCTTGTCCATCTTCACTAAAGTGAGCAAATCCGTAATAATCTGATTCTCACGATCAATTTCATGGACAATATCATTCATAAACTCTTCATAAAGCTCAACAGGGACATCCGGCTGCATAAGCAGGGAGTCTGCCAGAATCTTCATGGAAGTAATCGGCGTCTTTAACTCATGAGATACATTAGAGACGAATTCCTGTCTTGTATTCTCTAACTCTTTATAACGATTGATAATCTTGTTAAAAGAGGAAGATAAATTATAAAATTCTCTGAAATTCTCCTGTCCAAGCCCCTCCTCCTGATGTCCTGCCGCAATAATATCAAGCTCATTCTGCATTCTTCTGAAATTATTGCGGATAAGTAAGGCAACAAGCACACTAAATATCAACGTTATAATAAAAAATATACCGACAAGATTATCTCTCTGATCATAAAGATATTCGGACATCTCATTACAGTTTTGTAACGAAACCATCGCAATGATCAGTCCTCTTACATCAGACTTATCATTATTTTTATCTTGAATAGGTGTAATAACCTGAAGATATTGCTTTCCTATATAACGATAAGCAACCTCTTCTCCCTTCATCGCATGAATTGTCTCTTTTGTCACAAGATACTTCCCACAATTTCGGTTATACGTATCTGCAAGTATCTTAAAACGACTGTCTACAAGCAAAATACGCCCCTCTAAATTATTGGCAAGCTGTTCTACTTCAAAGACATTTTCACCTGCTTCATCCGAAAGGCTGCTCATATTATAGTTGCGAAATCCGTTCATTACTATTTGATCAGAAAGTACGGCACATTGTTTTTGTGTGTACCGCACTCTCTGATCAATCGCTTTTTTTTCATAATAATTGATCTGACTGGAAACTCCCACCACCAAAAAAACATTAATCAGAAGGAACGTAAATACACCAACTACCTGATATAATGAAATGTAATGGGAAATTCCTTTTATATTAATCTTGGAAATAGTATCCTACCCCCCACTTTGTATGAATATAAAGAGGCTCACCTGGATTCTTTTCAATTTTTTCACGAAGTCTCCGGATATGTACATCTACTGTACGAACATCTCCTGGATAATCATATCCCCATACAATATTGAGCAGATTTTCTCTGCTGTATACTTTATTTGGATGGAAAGAAAGAAGCTCAAGCAAATCATATTCCTTAGCCGTAAGTTTTACTTCCTTATCTTCTACAAATACTCTTCTGCTGTCACAGTCTATCTTAAGCCCATTCTTCTCAAATATTTTTTTCTTCTCATCTTCTGTCGCTCTCTTAGAACTTCTGCGCATGATGGCCTTGATTCTGGCTTTTACTTCTAAAATATTAAATGGCTTTGTAATATAGTCGTCAGCACCATACTCTAATCCGAGAATCTTATCCATGTCATCACCCTTTGCCGTGAGCATGATGATTGGCATATTGGAAAACTCCCGAATCCTTTGACAAACTTCAAAACCATCCATCTTTGGAAGCATTACGTCAAGCAGAACAATATCATATTCTGTCTTTTTGGCCATTTCAAGGGCTTCTTCCCCATCATAAGCACAGTCAACTTCCATATCATCCTGTACAAGAGAAAACTTAATTCCCTTTACAATCAGACGTTCATCATCGACAACCAGCACTTTTTTTCCCATAACACACCTCAGTTAACTGTAATTAAATCTTTTATTCGATTAAAAATGCCATCACCTATCCCTGCGGCATCTTTAATTCCTTCTATGGAAGTAAAGGAACCCTTTTCTTCCCGGCATGCAATAACCGCATCTGCTCTTGACTCTCCAATACCTGGCAGGGTCATTAGTTCCTCTTTTGATGCCGTATTGATATTTACCGTATCTTCTTTCTGGGAAGCTGACAAATCTTTTCCTAAAGACTGCTCTTCATTGAGCGCTTCCTTCGCCTCATCTTTAGAAGGGATGTACACTTGCATTCCATCCTGAAGAACTTCTGCCAAATTCCATGCTGTCTGATTCGCTTTCTCTGAAAAACCTCCGGCGGCATCAATCGCCTCCTGCGTTCTTGCACCGAAATGTAAACGATATACCCCTGGCTTCTTCACACATCCACAAACGTGAACATAAATTTCTGTCTCTCTTGCCTGCTCTGTGTCCTCTTTCTGATCCGCCTTTATCACTACAGTAGAATCTGTACTTTCTTCCTCTCTTACCGGAACAGAAAAAGAACATCCTGCCAAAATAATCATTACGATTCCAAGTGCTACGCTAATCAACCTTCTCATTACACACTGTCTCAAACCAGGTACTCTCCTCCTTATCGAAACAGTTTCGGAATAACTTTATACTCCGCAGAAAATGTTGCCTTTGCATATAGTCCATAGTCTTATTAATAATACCGAATATCTAAAAAAAACACAAGAGGGTAAGACGATTTTCTTTTACCCTCTGGCTTTGAAAATAAATATACCTGCAAGAAATAATCCAGTTCCTAACAATTTCATCCAGTCAAGCCCTGTTTTTTCCACTCCAAAAATACCAAACACTTCAATAAGGTAGGCTACAATAAGCTGCGCTGCTACAATTAGCATAACTGCCTTTGCCGGTCCAAGTGTGGACATCCCTGCAATTACAGTAAAGGTAATAAATGCCCCAATAACTCCGCCTAGTAAATAATATTTAGGTTCCACTGCGAAAATCTCCATCGGAGGATGTTTTTTTCTTTCTTTAAAAAACCAGATAACAAGGCAAAGAAGAAATCCTGTAAACTGCACAAAAGAATTGGTCAGCCATGTTCCTGTCTGTTTCGTCACCTCTGTATTAAAAACCCCCTGAATGCTCATCAGGGCACCGGAAACTAATGCTACAATAAATCCAAACATAAAAAACCTCCATACGCTTCTCTTTATTCTAATTTTTAATGTACTTCTAAAATCTTCTCACAAAATTAAGTACAAAAGATTTCGAGGCTGCATTCTGTTAATATAGAGATTAGTATGGAGGTTCTTTTTATTTTTATACTGTTTTTATCGTATTTACTATATGAAACCAATCACTTCCAAACAAGCCATCAAACCACAGTAAAATATACTTAATGGCTCATCCTTATATTCTGCTTTCTGCCATATAATTTTTCAGACATTTACAAGTATGGCTGCATAATTTTACTGAAGTCCGTTCTCTTTCATTGCCTCTGTAAGGATAGCAATCATTTCATCCACATCTTTCTTCTCAATAACAAGTGGTGGAACAAAACGAATGATATTGGCTCCTGCTGAAATGATAACAAGACCTTTTTTCAGTGCTGTAACAATCAGATCACCAACTGGTCCTTCAAATTCAAGTCCCTGCATTAAGCCAACGCCACGATGGTCTTTTACTGTGGCAAACTGATTCTTTACTTCCTCAAGCTTTTCGTATAAGTATGTACCCACTTCATTCACATGAGCCACAATATCTTTTTCCTCAAACTGACGGAACACTTCGCATACGGCTGCTGTTGCAAATGGGTTACCACCGTAAGTTGTTCCATGATCTCCTGGAATTAATGCGTGAGAAGCCTTTTCATTTGTTACAAATGCGCCTACTGGAACACCACAGCCAAGTGCCTTTGCTAATGCCATTACATCTGGTTTTACTCCGTAAAGATCATGTGCATATAAAGCTCCGCATCTTCCCATACCACACTGTACTTCATCGCAGATCATCATGATATCATGCTCGGTACAGAGGTCACGGATTCCCTGCAAAAATTCTTTGTCTGCCGGATAAATGCCGCCTTCACCCTGAACCGCCTCTACGATAATGGCATAGGTTTTATCGTTAATGTAATTCTTTACACTATCCAAATCGTTGTAATCGGCAAAATGAACGCCGGAAATAAGAGGAGCAAACGGCGCACGGTATTTTTCTGTTCCTGTTACGGACAACGCCCCCATACTTCTTCCATGAAAGGAATGGTTCATTGCAATGATCTCATGTCCTGCATGTCCGTCTCTGGTGTAAGCATATTTTTTTGCCGCTTTGATTGCACCCTCGATCGCCTCTGTACCGCTGTTGGTAAAGAAAACACGATTCATCTGGCTTGCTTTTAATACCCTTTTTGCCGCATTCATGATCGGGACATTATAGTACAGATTGGATGTGTGCATCACTTTATCGATCTGCGCTTTCAGTGCGTCGTTATACTCTTTGTTGTTGTAGCCAAATGCCTGCACGGCGATTCCCGCTGCAAAATCCAGATATTCTTTTCCGTCTGTATCATAAAGGTACACACCATCCCCATGATCAATGACCAGTGGAAAACGATTATATGTATGAAGAAGCGCACTCTCTGCTCCATCAATGTAATCCTGTTTATTCATGATAATACTTTGTCTCCTTATCCCCTAAGATTGCAGTTCCAATTCCTTTGTTGGTAAAGATTTCCAACAATAGACAGTGTGCGATACGTCCGTCTAAAATATGCACTCTGGAAACTCCGTTTTCGATCGCATCAATACAGTTGTTTAATTTCGGAAGCATTCCGCCGCCGATGTATCCGTCTTCGATCAGTTTTTTCGCCTCTGAGATCGGCAGTTCCGAGATCAGTGTGGACGGATCTTTCGGATCTTTGTATACACCCTCAATATCAGTTAAGAAAGCTAATTTTT
>ERZ857982.3037-NODE-3037-length-11984-cov-5.130019_pt1 | contig 11984 bp, 10 predicted proteins | sample MGYA00519955_ERZ857982 | MGnify/ENA primary metagenome ERZ857982 (study PRJEB31778, sample SAMEA3449416) | human gut metagenome | biome: human gut; feature: human-associated habitat; material: faeces | place: United Kingdom | collected 2010/2012 ... | reverse complement strand
GCATATCTGCCGAACCGCTTTCGATGGCGTAAGCATTGGTGCAATAAGCAATGGTGTAACCTTTCATGGTGATCCGGAGTGAAAGAATAAAATCGTCGAGCAACGTATCCGGCTCCATCGCTTCGAACAGCTCATTACGCACGGCAAACAGTTCGCCTGCTGCTCCTACGGCAGAGTAGAGCCGTGCATCAAGTGCTTTCAGGGTTGATTCGTATTTCCAGTAAATACCTTCACCACCGGCAGCCGCCCCGTCTTTAGTCTGCACGGCAATCCGTTTTTCACCAGCCACGCAGCCCACTTTCGGATCTTGGAAAGCAAGTACGATTTCCCGTATTGCCTCCCGGTTCACCATCGTGTTGGCATCCGTAAAAACAACGAGTGGAGTATCCACCAACGTCATTCCACGTGTCATTGCAGCCGTCTTACCTTGCCGGAGCGGTTGGAAATGTACGGTCGCTTTCCCCTGCCAACGCGTCTGCAATCGTTCGTTCGTACCGTCATCGCTTCCGTCCGTCACCCATACGATGTGCAGCTTGTCCGCAGGATAATCCAGCTCAAGACTGTTTTCCATCTTCTCGTCCACTACATCTTCTTCGTTGAATGCCGTAATGAAGAGGGTAACTTCCGGCAGGTCTGCGTCCGATGCCGGCAACGAACGCTTCACAGGCTTCACGAAAAGCTCTTTCAACTTGACAAGAATATAAAGCACAATTCCGTAGCCCAAATAGGTGTAGAACACAACGAACAGGGCAAGCCAGAAAATAATTTCAAGACAAAGGGTAATGGTTTCGTTCATAGCTATATTTGTTTATTTTTCTTGTATCGTTTTACATTCAGCTCTTATTAGCCTCTTATTTCATTTTATTCAGCTCGTTTCTTCAACTCCGTCTTTTTATCCGAATCTTTCAGCATATTCACAAAGTAGTTGGCGTCCGCTTTGGCAGAAGCATTTGTCGGATTCGCTTCATATCGTTTCACGAAATTCTCGGCGTGTTCCGTCAGGTATTTCCGGCAGTCGATATTTAGCATGATACCGTTTTCGTAGTTTGCATAAGATAAACCGGTTACTTCATCATTGGATGATATATGTTTGATATCTTCCTTCTTGACACCGGATAAATTGACTGTTACAGAGGGATGATAGAAATACTCCTGTCCGGGTAAATGAACCGTCAGTTTGATAGTTTGCTCATCCTCATAGTTCACCTCCGTTGTACCATGTACCTGATAGTAATTATATTCATAATATTCCTCCTGACTGGTGAACCACATTGAGTCGTCACCATCCTTTCCGTAGGTGTCGTTGAGCCATTCAAAGAGATCTATCCATCCGGTATCTGTGCTATGAACACCGATAGAGATTGCTGTCCGTTCTTGTCTATCATACCTAAGTTCCTCAAGAACGACAGGTTTTATCACATCCATGGTTGTCAGTCCGCTTTCAGGGCGTGGTTCGTAGAAAACTCTTTCAATCAACACCTTTTCAAGATCTCCTTTCAATTTGAATGGATATAGTTTTACAGCCCCCGCTTGCGCTGTAAGAGTTTTGATGATGGGATAGTCACGCGCGGCTTCCACATAAGTTTTATTTCCGTTAGGTTCTGCCAGCATTTTGCATCCTCGTCCTTTCAAACGATCAAGGATAATGTCTTGTGCTATTTTGTAATGTGATAAAATATCTTCCGGGTCGTATACATCTGTCACCATTACATCATGAAAAGCAATACCTACGCCAAAGTTCAGCATTTCTTTGACATTTCCCCACACCAGCCCTTTTTGTCCGTTAAAACCATAGTTTTTTTTATTTATAGTTGTCGTTTTATCCATCCATGATTCTTCAGGAGAAAGAGTTGTGCCAAATGAGAATCGGACTTCATTACCTGCCCCATCTGTGCTTCCCAGAGTTTTTCCAAGGTAGTAGTAATCAGAAGGGAGTTCATTCCTTTGCAGATGAGCTAGATCATAGAATGACTTTTTGGATAATGGCTTTCCATGAATGGCCGCCCAAGTATAGCAGAAAGCAGCATGCTTACAGTCATCCTGTGTGAGCATAAATAACCACGATTTATTATATTTAAGTCGTGGAATTACAGCTGTTGGCTGAATTGGCAGCTGCACTCCTTCTTTTACTCGAATTGTAATCTCGGCTGTATGATCGATAGGTTCATTTATAAATGGATAGAAAAATTCCGGATCGCTGATGACCTCTTTTTCTGCAAGTTCGTCATCATAAAGATTCTTCTCCTTTATGCAACCTATGTTTATTGTGCATAATATGAAAACGATAATTTTATTAATAGTCTTTACGCTCCGCATACCTTTACTTCTTTTTTACAAGATTACTCTCCTCATCCTTATATTCCTTCTTCTTGGTAAAAAGTCCTCCGATTCCTTTCAATCTGCTGACGACACGCACCTTGAAACTGTTAAACAGAGTTCCGTCGGCTCCCACCGTCCCATACCCCGTCACGGCACGTGCACGTCTTTTCCGTACAAATGCAATCTTTCCAAATTGCTTGAGCTGCAAAGCCAGATATCCGTCCTCACCACGAATAATATCTGTGCGAATTCCTGTTTTCTGGGCATATTTTGTCCGGTAAGCGAATACTAATCCGCGTACACTGAGTTCGGGACGTTTGAAAGATTGCAACCATAAATGTAAGTCACGTGCAGCTTCATAGACTTTTAGTCCTAGCCATGAGTGATCTTTATCAGGAATGTAGCTCCAAAGTGAGCTAGCAGCTACTACACCTTTTTTTTCTAGTGCATTCACCATTATTTCCACATATTTAGGTGGATACAGTGTGTCGGAATCTATGTTGATATGGTACTTTCCACGAGCGTGATTTAGCCCACAGAGTCGTGCAAAGCCACAGCTATGTTGTGTTTCTGTAAAATAGGGCACTCCACAAGCTTCATAAATATCGGCTGTACGATCTTTAGATTCGTTGTCTACACCAATGATTTCTATGGGATATTTGCATTGCATTTCACTCAATGACCAAAGACAGGCGAGCAAATGTTTTTCTTCATTATATCCGATGAGTGATACAGTAACTAATGGATCGTTGCTTTGTAACTTCGCAATATTGTCTTTTACTTTTTCAATAATTTCTTGAGGTGCTTCTGAAAAAGGTTTTTCGTATACTTGTAGATATTTCTTGTACCATTTCATATTTTTTGTTTTTAAAGTTCAAATAGTTGGTATAATTGCTTAGCAAATACTTTTATATCATTTTTCTGTCCAAATTCGTATGCGTTTTTGCCATATTCAGTAATATATTCTGGATTTTCAATGAAAAAAGTCATGGCTCTTTTGAGGTCGTTGGTATCTCCGGCTTTGTAGACTAGACCCATTCTATATGATATGACAATATCGGTAAAAACAGTGTTGCTGGCTGTGATGATAGGCATTCCCAAAGCTATTGTGTCCAAAAAGGAAGTCAGTCCGATAGGTCCTAGTTTATGGGGGGTTGCTGAAGTAGGAACTATAAGTACAGAACACTTATTCAGTAATTTCACCATTTGGGTATCATCCGGTCTGTTTTGGTAGAATATTTCTACATTATTACACTTGTTTTTATGATAATTTTGAGGAAGACTATGTTCATCACACACAATAATGGTGTGTGCTTTTATATTTTCCGCAGCATTTACTAGCGATTCATGGTCACGTTTTGTTTTTCCGTTGCTGATGAAAATGATGTCATTTTGTGTTTTCATATAGTTGGGAACAGGAGCCTGTCTTTCGTAAAAAGAAAGGTCTGGTCCCCATTGTATAAATCTCATATGCGCAGCTTTAGTAGGAAATAATTGTATCATTTCTTTGTATGAAAAAGGACTAAGGAAGATAATATGATTATATTTCTCGTGCTTTAATCGAAAAGGGAAAGGAGGATGATGAAAAATTGCGACTAGTTTAGGACGAAATAGTCCTAGTTTTTTCATAAATCCTAAGAAGTCGACTGTGAAGTCAGCGCCGCCATATACAATATCATATTTATGGGCTTTCTTGTATATTTGAAACCAAATCGGAAATAAAGAGAGGAGTTTTAAAATCTTATTATTAAAACTTTTAGGTGATGCGAGTATATAGTCTACTGTATATTCTCCTGTTTCTAGCAGTTCACTTGTTCCAAACTGATGATGACTTGGAGAGTTACCTTTCAAGTAAGACTCTCTGGATTTTGCCATATCGTAGTTATTAATGAATAATAAACGTTTCATGTTTAGAGTAATTATGAGTTAATACTATTTCTTTTTCCAAATAATATGAAATTAAAAATGTTACTGATAGTTAGAATTGAATTTATGGTAAGACTCAATATTATGATACTTACGGCAATAATTAATGTTAATAAGATACATAAAGTTAGGTTAGCGTCATTCTTAAAGAAAACTGTATTAATTGATGTAAGGTCTAGGTTTAAGAAGAAGTAGTGGATTACATATATGTTCAATGAATGGGAGCCCATATATAATAGACTTTTGCGGAAAGGGATTTGTTTGTAATAGCTCTTTACTAGATAAATGCAACTATAACTGCCTGTCATTCCGCAGATAAGTATAAGTATAGAAGATTCCCAATAATATTCTTTGATGATAAAGCAAATTATGAATAAGAGAGTTGAAATGCTAAATGTTGTATTTGTTTTTATTATATTATTGATTTTAGCGTTATATTTGTTAATAAAATATCCAGCAATAAAAAATGGATAATATTTGCAGATATAATGAATGCTAAACAGTTGCTTTATAGTTTCTGTGACTTGTATTTTGTTTATTTCTATAAGATAAATTAAAATGTAAAAGAATCCAAATAATAAAGCTTCGATTATAATGTTGTTCAGCTTAAAATAGATGAATATCTTTTTCATAATTAAGAACAGGATGTACAGAGTATATAGAGTAATTAAAAACCAATATCCTAAATTATATTTATCGAGAAATAGGCTGGTGGCAGGCAGATACGAGTAGTATGCATATAGGGTTCCCCAAACAATGAATGGAAGTAAAATGGTATAACTTTTTTTTAGAAAAAAAACGATTGCTGATTCTCTTAGGAAAGTATTATTTGCAAAATAACCACTTATGCAAAAGAATACAGGCATATGGAAGGAGTATATGAGATTGTATATATCATTTCCAGTAGGCAATGTATATTTTATTACATGTCCCCAAACCACTAGAAATATTGCTATTCCTTTTGCAATATCTATATATTCGTTTCTTGATTTCATTTAAGTAATTGGTTGAATAATTTTTCCCACTCTTTACAAATATTATCAATCTTGAACCGCTGTGAATTAATTCTAGCCATCTTTCCCATTTCTTTTCGTACTGCATCGTTTTCGATGAGGTAGCATATCTTTTCTGCAAGTTGGTTGATATTTCCATTTTCTACTAGTAGTCCATCCTCATTATCATGGATGATATCTCGTGGTCCACACGGACAAGCGAATGCAACAGGTGGTACACCACATACCATGGCTTCAATTATGACCATGCCGAACCCTTCAAAACGTGAGGATAATGCAAAAATGGAACTTTCGCAATATTTTTCTATAATGTTTGCCACATTATGCTCCAAAATACAACTAGAAGAAATATTAAGTGAGTTAATTTGCTGCTGTAACTGTTCACGCATACCTTCACCGTAAATACGGAGTAGCCAGTCTGGGTGTCGTTCATTGACAATTTGCCATGCAGGGATTAAAAGGTCAAATCCTTTTTGTTTCATATACCTACCTACAGCAATCACTTGTTTTTGCGAAACGTCAGATTGTTGGTCGGGAAAGAAAGGGAGCGGATTATGGATTACAGTTACATTATTGAGTTCTGTCCATTCAGCGGCATCTTCATGACTAAGAACTATAAAACATTTCAATTTTCGTAGTTGCCGTATAAGTTGATTCATCCAATATTGCTTGATAACTTGCTGTAGAAATGTTGGTAAGCAGTTATCATTGAACTCACGGTAATTAGATTTATTAAAGTGAATTTCTCCCAGTTTTATACTGCCATCTTTCATCTTATTGATAAAATTAATATCTCGACGAAGGAGTGAAATAGTGATATCAGGACGGATGTTGAGCAGGCATTTGCTCAACCGTTTCTTAAATAGTCGTTGTTTTCTTTGATATCCCCAAATCCTTTTATATAGCGGGAGGCCGTACATTTCATCATAATTAATATCAAGTTGATGGACAGTAATAGAGGGGTGTAGCTTATAATAAGGTTGCTTCTCTTTGCCGTCTGTAAGGATAATATGTATGTCGTAACCCAAATTCTCTGTAAAAAAGTTTGCTTTCAGTGTCAATACGCGCTCCATTCCACTAGGATAATAGAGGGAAGGTATACAATAGGCTATTTTTATTTTTTTATTCATTAGTATTATTGTTTGTTTATTATTTATAATAGTCTTTGCTTTTTAAGAGGAAAAAATACCTATTTCGTTAATCACTTTTTTCATTTGTGATGTCCATGAAAGTGACTGAACCGATCCTCGAATTTCTTGTGGAGACATTGTTAGTGAACGTTGAAATTTGATTAGTTCAGAAATATCAATAGGCGATTCGTTTGGTAAAGCTTTCCATACGTAAGGCATTTGATCAAAGTCCTCATCTGTCTCTGAATAAGTGAAAGCAAGTCCACGCGCAGCATATTCGCGGTTTTTTAGTGTTTTAATGTATGTGATGCCGCTTCGGTGACGTCCTAGACTACCGATAGCTAAATCTGCATTTTCAAACAGTTTATCTAATTCTTTACCATGTAAAGGACCATGTAGAAGAACATATGGCTCTAATTGATTGTCACGAATTACAGGTAAGATTTCCTCTTGTTCCCGTTTGCCATATAACGGACCTACGATATGGAAATATACCTTATATTTAGGATTTGCCTGATAGTACTTTGCCAATCCGTATATGAGACGGTCAAACCCATGCCAGTAATGAACTTCTGCTACTCCCAGTAAATGCAATTCATGCGTAGTATCATTTATTTGTTTTTTCATCGGGATTGCATCAAAGTCAATTCCATTTGAGATACGGATCGTTTGTTTCCCGAAGATATATTTCTCGTTAGAGAAAGTTATAATTCCGTCAAGAACTGTTGCTAGATGATTACGGAAACTGCGGTCAACAAGAAGTTTAAAAATTGCTCCTTTAGTGTATTCTTGGTCGTATGGATATGTTGGAATTTCCATAACTACTTTTGTACCATGACTTTTCATTTTATTCACCATGTGAATGGTGAAAGGATTTGCATTATGATAAGAACGAATATACACAAAACCAATATTCTCGCGAAGGACATAATTGGAAATAGCTTTGTAGTCATACCGTTTACGGAATTTAGCTGTTATACCATATCCAAGGTTAGTTAGAGCTTTATTGTCTACCATCCATCGGCGTTTTCCATCTGATGAAATATCATAGTAGCAGACATGTATATCAAGTCCACATTCTTTGAGGGCTTTTACTTGGTAGAGTATTTTTTTGCTGATTCCGCTTGTCTCACCGAAACCATGAAAAATGAGAAATAATGCTTTCATTTTATTGTTTGTTTTCTTTCTTTCTTTCTTATTGTTAATGATATTATTTCTTTAGTGCTGTCTGCACTTTACCGATAATGTCATACTCATGCGTCATCTGTATATAAATGCCAAAGATAATAAAACTAACGATACCTTTAGCAATAATTGTCACAAAAATGTTCATCCCTTCCAGCGCATACTGCGTTGGGATGAGGACTAATGCTATCAAAATGCTAACCACCAACGGAGAAATAAGCTGACGGATGAACGGCCGGGCACTTTGCCGGAAGGTCACCCGGTACATCTGCCAATAGCATTGTATGAAGTTGATGGTGAACGTCACCACAATGCAACTGGCCACTGCCGTCAGCGTTCCGAAATGGAAGATGCCGAGCAAGATACCTGCCACGTTGAGCACCGATGAAAACAAACCGCATACGAACAGGCTTCGCGTGTCGCCTGCTGCCTGGAAGATGGATCCGGAAGATGAGAGGATAATCTGTATACCGACAGAGAGTGTCAGGATTCGGAAAACGGGTACGGATGGCAGCCATTGGCTACCGAAAATAATCAATGTTATTTCTTCCGCTGTGAAGAATAGGAGCACGCTAATTGGCAAGCCGATGAAAGCCAGAAACCTGATGATGCGTTCGTAAGAGGTTGCTAATTTCCCTTTGTCGTTTTGTAAGTCACTGAAAATAGGGTGCATTACCGGTGTGATGACTTGAGTTATATTTTGTAAAGGAAGCATCATCAGACGGTATGATTTTTCGTAATATCCCAGATCGGACATGCCCATGTGTTTGCCAATCAGCAGTTTGTCCAGATTACGACTGAAGTAGCAGATGACATTGAATAAGAATTGATAGGCGGAATAGGAGAAAATCTTTCGAAGAGATTGCAGTCCCCATGTCATGCGCAAACGTTGTGGGTAGCGTCGAAATGAAATGATGTATATCAGTATGCTTGATAGGATTGGGTTAATAAGTAGGGCGTACAATCCTGCGCCGCTAAGAGCGGCGATGACAGCTCCGGTGCCACCCATTATTTGAATGAGGAAACTTCGGATAGCTATGAACTTGAATTCCTTGTTTTTATAGAATAGCGCTCCGGGTATAATGTTGGCCGATGCAAAGAATAGATTGACGGATAGTAGTTGGCAAAGTGTACGCAGGATGGGGCTGTCGTAATAGATGGAGATGGGCCATGAGGCTATAAAAAAAAGAAGAGCAATGGCTATTCCTGTCCAAAATGTGAATGAATAGATGTTTGCCAAGTCGTCTTCCGTGAGCGTTTTGTCTTGCACGACGGCGGGAGATATTCCCATATCGGTAAAAATGGCGAAAAAAGAAATGATGACTGTAGCTATTGCTACTGTTCCGAAGTCATTGGGTGAGAGTAATCGTGCTAAAATGCCGGCCACGACTAATGAAATTATGATGCCGATGTATTTGGCCATTGCTGTGTAGAATACTCCCGAAAAGAGTTGTTGTTTAATATTGTTTGTCACGTTGTTGTTGTTTTATAGTTGATTTCACTGATATTGATACTTCGATAGATGATGGCGCGAGTGAGTCACCTTTTTTATTTCATTTTTTCAAAGTAATTTTCCCATTGTTTTATGATTGTTGGCAATTTTAGCGATTCTGCAATATCTAATGATACCTTCCCCATCTGATCCAGTTGTTCGGGCGTAAGCCTTGCAATGTCGGTCATGCATTTGGCCAGTTCCTCTATATTTTCATTCTGAAAAAATAGATGATTGTTTTTTTTATCCAACACTTCTTTGGTGATAGGAAGATCGGAGCAGATAATGGGTAACCGATGGCTCATGGCTTCTGCCAATACGAGACCAAATCCTTCCCATCGGGAGCTCAATATATATACGCTGGCCGAAGCATAATGTTTTTGTATCTGCTTGGTAAAAGGAGATATGGTGATTCTGTTTTCTAGCTTATGACTGGCTATTTGCTTTTTCAGCAAAGGTGCTTCCGGTCCTTCACCGACAATTTCCAGAGTCCATTCTTTATTGTTACGGGCGAAAAGGGCGAATGCTTCAATCAGTATGTCGAATCCTTTTGTGAGGTGTGACATTCGTCCCACCGACAGGAAACGTTTATATGCGGGTTTTGCTTCTCCTTCGGGTATCAGAGGCAGGGGATTGTATATGGATGTAGGGAAAAGGTGCAATTCTTGTTCAAATCGTTCACGGTCATAATTGGTTAAGACCACCATTCCATCCAGTTTAGGCATTTCATGTTGAAAGTGTTTTTTCTGATCGTATAGATAAAAGCCCGGATTATTGAAGAATGCGTCAAAAGAAGTATGCATCCAGCCTATTACCCGTTTCGCTTTGAGCTGGTGGCGGATGCTGGCCAGTTGGAGTGACAGGAATGCATGTACGCCGATTATAAAATCATAATCTTCGGTATTCAATGCTTTAATTAATTTTTTTCGTTGAGAGCTCGGAAATGAGCTGTATCCATACCACTGTGAAGTGAGAGGTATTTGTGGTATGATTCTTTTCTTGTATAGAAAGCTGTATGTTTTGCAAGGCAGGTATTCCCCGCAACTGATGGGAGGCAGATGTATATATCGGAAGTGGATGTTTGTTCCTTCTAGTCCAAATAAGCTTAGGTCTTCAGATTCCGGCTTGTCATGTGTTAATATCGTAACTTCGTAATTGACAGCAAGTGCATTGGCTATTACCGCCAATACTCGTTGTACTCCTCCAACGCTAAATATGGAGTCGCAATAAAAACAAATTTTCATCATTTCAGGCTCGTAGATTCATAAAGTTGTACATACATTTTTCCTATCTTTTTTATGCTCATATTTTCCATGGCATATTCATAGTTCACTTCTCCCTTTCCCCATGCGGCCAGCTGTCGGGCTTCTTCCAGTGCCCGTATGATGTCGGCCTTATTGTCCGGGCAAAAAGTCGGGTTTCCTGTATTGTTCAACAATTCGCCCATGTTGCCCGTATCGGGTCCTACGGCTACTTTGTGGAAGAGAAAAGCAAGGGGAATATTGGCTGAATTCAGTACATCTTTCCGGTGGATGAATACCACGTCTGAAGCAGCCATATAGTAGGGCAGATCGCAGTTGTCTATCAGTTCGTCGTTGGCTCCCGCCTGTAGTCTGAACATACGGTTGAACAACGGCACGAGTATATAGTATCCGATTCGTGAAGCCCATCGTTTGATGAAATTCCTGCCATAGCTGTTGCGTCTCGAGAAAGGGTAGAGGCGCGGAGCCAGCAGCATCTTGTGCTCCTCGTCCCAGGCGCGGAAAGCTCCGAGCACCATGCGTATTTCTTCACGGTTGCGGAATTTTCCGAAAGCTGTGACGATGAATGCATCTTGCGAGAGGTTGAGATGCTGACGTGCACGCTCTACGCTGATATCTTCTTTATAGGTATACTGGTAAATGTGATGAGGAATGATAACATTTTGACTGTCAGGATACTTCGTGAGAAATTCGTCCCGGCTAAACCGTCCCATGTGTACAACGATATCACTCTGCGATTCGATAATGTCATAGGCCCGGCTGATGATTCCGTTTGCGTAATGCGGACGGACATTGTGGCGTGTGTAGACAAAACGTGCTCCCCTGGAACGAAAAAAACTGATTCGCTCTTCCAGACGCCTGATGATATCAGGATCGTTGCATGTCCATCCCACCACTTCTTCCGGCCACTGGAAATGTATGATATCATAATGCTTATCCGATTCCCAAAACTCTTTTGTGGAACATCGCACGTCGATTCCGGCCATTCTGATAGCATCGCATAAGATAGGAACAAATAGATTGTCGGTTTCTCCGTTTTCTCTGAAAACGATCAGTGCTTTTATTGATGGGCTGTCTGTTTCGCTATCACTCATTTTTTAAGTTTTAAAGACCTTTATTACATTGCAAATGTAATAAAACTTATGATAAGTTTCTCCTTTTCTGTGTTTTAATTGCAGTTTAAGTTGCTATTTGAGGAAATCTGAAACAGGTCTAATGTTTTTATAAGCCGTTTTTCTTCTTGGGTATAAGGAATGTGGTTGCTTTCGATATATTGCTTGAGGAAGAGGCAAGCATGTATGAAAATGTCTGCTTTCATATAACTGGTGAAATTTATGTAACGGTAGTAGGAGGCTTCACTGATGTTGATATGCACGCATAGGTCTACTGTGGCTAGCTGTGACGTATTCAGGAGCTTTTTTATCAGCATTATTCTGTTCTGGTAATGTTCGCTTACTATTTTATTTTCTTCTATTTCTTCCAAAGTTTGGTTGCGTTTTGTATCCATATTGTTTGGGGTTATTAATAATTTTTGGCAAAGATCTGATAAAAAATATATAATCTCCCTCTCATTTTTGCGATAGCTGGAATAAAATACATTTCGCACCTTTGCGCCCCGGAAGTATTAAATGTGGAATAATAAATGATAAATGAAAAT
>ERZ857982.3035-NODE-3035-length-11989-cov-3.410005_pt1 | contig 11989 bp, 14 predicted proteins | sample MGYA00519955_ERZ857982 | MGnify/ENA primary metagenome ERZ857982 (study PRJEB31778, sample SAMEA3449416) | human gut metagenome | biome: human gut; feature: human-associated habitat; material: faeces | place: United Kingdom | collected 2010/2012 ... | reverse complement strand
TGGTGGCCTTGTTGTCAGGACCGAAGGTGGGCGCGCCGTGGGCACAGATCTTGGCGCAGGCGTGGCAGCCCACGCATTTTTTCTGCTTGACAAAGGGCTTGCCGCTGTTGTGCTGCTCCATCTTGCCGGCACGGGAGCCGCAGCCCATGCCGATGTTTTTCAGGCAGCCGCCGAAGCCCGCCTGCTCGTGGCCCTTGAAATGGGTCAGGGAGATGAACACGTCCGCGTCCATCACCGCCCGGCCGATCTTGGCCTCCTTTACATACTCGCCGCCCTCCACGGGGACAGCCACCTCGTCATTGCCCTTCAAACCATCGGCAATAATGATATGGCAGCCGGTGGAATAGGGGGTAAAACCGTTGACGTAGGCAGATTCCATGTGATCCAGCGCATTTTTGCGGCCGCCGATATACAGGGTGTTGCAGTCCGTCAGGAAGGGCTTGCCGCCCTGACTTTTTACCAGATCCGCCACGGTTTTGGCCCAGTTGGGGCGGAGATAGGCCATGTTGCCCGGCTCGCCGAAATGCATTTTGATGGCCACATATTTGCCGTCCATGTCGATGTCGCCGAAACCGGCAGTCATCATCAGCCGGGCCAGCTTCTGCTGCAAGTTTTCCCGCCAACTGGGGCAGCGGAAATCTGCGAAATAAACTTTAGATGCCATAGTGCATTCTCCTTATCAGAGCTTTTGAGAACTTTCCTGAGATGATTATAAAACCTGAAGTTAACTTTATGTCAAGGACAAAAAAGGGATTCGATCTCTTTTTACTATCCTTTGTCCAGATCCACAGTCACCCGGTCAGTGCCGTGCTCATCGAATTCAGAGAGATAGGCGTCGATCCGCGCCATGAGTGCGTCGTAATTCTCCCGGGTCAGGGGCTGACCGTCCAGATCCCGCAGGGGCAGCTCCTCCGCCAGAAGCTCGTAGAAGATCGTATCCTCATACTGCTCGATGGCCTCGTGGATGCCGCCGTCGGCAAAGGCGCGGGAGGGGATAAGACTGCCCCGGTATCGCTCCACCAGCTTGGGCATCCCCTGGGGGACGCAGTGGGAGAAGACCTTGCCCTCCACCTGATCGTATTCCTCGATGCGGTCATCACCTCGGGTGGAATTCAGCACCCAGTTTCCTATGTATACCAGATCCAGCAGATACCGGAATTCCTGGTCTGTCAATTCGAGCTTCATAAGGAGCCACCTCCCATATCCCTTTGATGGAGGGTATTATAGCAGAACCCATCTGAAAATGCTACCTGAAAAAGCGGGCAAAAAGCCAAAAATCTGTCTCCAGAACCGAAAAAACCGCCGTCCGGCAAATTTCAACTGCGAAAAACGGCGCTTTTGCCCTTGCACAGCGGAAGAGGCTATTGTATAATATACTTTCTGAACGAACACCCTGGAAAAAGGAGGCGAGCGGTATGGATAACCGTCCTATCGGGGTATTTGATTCCGGGTTGGGCGGACTGACAGCGGTGAAGGCCCTGCGGCGTCTGCTGCCGGGAGAGGATCTGATCTACTTTGGAGATACTGCCCGGGTGCCCTATGGCGGACGTTCCCGGGAGACCCTTTTGAAATATGCCCGTCAGGACATCGCCTTTCTCCGGTCCTTTGACCTGAAGGCGGTTCTGATCGCCTGCGGCACAGTGACCTCCACCTCTCTGGATACTTTGCGGAAGGAAAATGATCTGCCTGTGTTGGGCGTGGTGGAGCCCTCTTGCCGGGAGGCGCTGGCTGTCACAAAAAATAAAAAGATCGGCATGATCGCCACATTGGCCTCCGCTCGCTCCGGAGCTTACGAACGAACTCTGAAGGGTCTGGACGCCGATGTGCAGGTGGTCAGCCAGCCCTGCCCGCTGTTTGTCCCGCTGGTGGAGAACGGCCGGTTTCGGCAGGGGGATGTAGTCATCGAGACGGTGGCCCGGGAATACCTGACGCCGCTGATAGAAGCCGGCGTGGATACACTGATTCTGGGCTGCACTCATTACCCCTTGCTGAAAGACATCATCGGGGAGATCTGCGGCCCCGGCGTCACCCTGATCGACTCCGGCGCGGCCTCGGCCCGGGCACTGCGGCAGCAGCTTGCGGCGGAGGGCCAGCTTACGGACCGGCAGCAGGGCGAAACCCGCTTTTATGTCAGCGACCGGCCAGAGGATTTTGAGAAGCTGGCCGCAGTATTTCTGGAAGAACCCCTGAGCCGGGGGGCGGAGAGGATCGACATTGAACAGTATTGAACAAGAAAAGCTCCCGGTGATGATCTCCGTCCGGGGAGAACAGTATTTTGATGATGTGGACCCCAACGCCACGGAGCTGATGACGGAGGGGACACTGGAACAGACGGAGGACGGCTTCCTTCTGAGCTATCAGGAGACAGAGCTTACCGGCATGGAGGGGACTCTCACCACCTTTGAGATCGGCCCCGGCCGGGTGATCCTGCGGCGCAGCGGCAGCGTCAACTCTCAGATGGTGTTTGAGGAGGGGCGGCAGCACACCTCCCTGTATGAAACGCCGTACGGTGAACTGTCCGTGGATATTCAGACCAGCCGCCTGCTCCATAACCTGACGGAGCGGGGCGGACTCATGGAGATCAAGTATTCCATTGCGGTAGAACACGTGGTCACGGGGCGGAACTGCTTCAAGATCCGGGTCCGGCGGAAATAAATGAAAAATTTAACCGAAGAAAGGGTTTAACGATATGACGAATATGATCCAAAACGCGAAGGACCAGGCTGCGGCGCTGGCAATGGCAGCCTACAAGGCGGCTGCTGCGGACGGCACTCTGCCGGAGGCAGAGGTCAAGACCGCCCCCGTAGAGATCCCCAAGGATACCGCCAACGGCGACTATACCACCACCTTTGCTCTGGCGGCCGCCAAGGCACTGGGCAAACCGCCCCGCGTGATCGCTCAGGCGCTGTTGGACCACATGGATCTCGCCGGCACCTACTTTACCTCTGCGGAGATCGCTGGCCCCGGCTTCCTGAACTTCCGACTGGGAGACCAGTGGTATGCCGGCGTCATGAACGCCGTGGAAACGGAGAAGGACGTCTACGGCACCAATGACAGTCTCAAGGGTCAGAAGATCATGGTGGAGTTCGTCTCCGCCAACCCCACCGGCCCCATGCACATGGGCAACGCCCGGGGCGGCGTGCTGGGCGATACGCTGGCCTCCGTCCTCACCGCCTGCGGCGCGGATGTGTCCAGAGAGTTCTATGTCAATGACGCCGGACACCAGATCGACAAGTTTGCCCGTTCCATCGAGGTTCGCTACCTCCAGCTTATCAATGGCGAGGATTCCATCGCCTTCCCGGAGGATGGCTATCAGGGCGAGGACATCAAGGAACTGGCCAAGGCCTATTATGACGAGCACGGCGACAGCCTGCTGAATGCCTCCGAGCAGGAGCGGCAGGACGCGCTGGCGCAGTTCGGCCTTTCTGTGAACCTGCCCCGCATGAAGACGGATCTGGAGTGCTATAAGATCCATTACGATACCTGGTTTTACGAGTCTACCCTCCACGAGAGCGGCTATGTAGCCGAGACTGTGGACCTGCTGACGGAAAAGGGCTGGACCTACGAAAAGGACGGCGCTCTGTGGCTGAAGACGGCCGATATTCTGCGGGATCACTTCCGCAAGCAGGGCAAAAAGGAAGCGGACATTGAAAAGCTGGATCTGAAGGATGACGTGCTCCGCCGGGCCAACGGCTTCTACACCTACTTCGCCGCGGACATCGCCTATCACCGCAACAAGTTCGCCGTCCGCGGCTTCGACAAGGTCATCAACATCTGGGGCGCCGACCATCACGGTCATGTGGCCCGTCTGAAGGGCGCACTGGACGCGCTGGGACTCAATGGCTCTGAGCGGCTGGATATCGTGCTCATGCAGTTGGTGAAGCTGCTGCGGGACGGCGAGGTGGTCCGGATGTCCAAGCGTACCGGCAAGGCCATCTCCCTCCACGATCTGCTAGACGAGGTCAGCGTGGACGCTGCCCGCTGGTATTTCAACGCCAAGCCCGACACTCAGATGGAATTCGATCTGGGTTTGGCCGTCCGGGAGGACAGTGAGAACCCCATCTATTATGTAGAGTATGCCCACGCCCGGATCTGCTCCCTGCTGCGGGCCCTGGAGACTGACGGCGTGACCGTGCCGGAGACCGCCGACCTGAGCCTGCTGTCCGGCGAAGCAGAAAAGGCCCTCATCAAGCAGATCGCTCAGTACTGCGAGGAGATCAAGCTGGCGGCGCGGGACTATGACCCCAGCCACATCAACCGCTGCCTCCAGGAGCTGGCGGGCTGCTTCCACCGGTTCTATACTGCCTGCCGCATCCGGGGCGAGGAGCCTCGGGTGGCTGCCGCCCGTCTCAAGCTGGCGGACGATACCCGCATGGTGCTGAAGAACGGCCTGAAGCTCATCGGCGTGGATGCCCCAGAGAAGATGTAAGGACCTTCGAAGTTACCCAAGCGTCTTTGAGAAAATGCGCAGACAGCCGCTGATGAGGCTGTGTATCAGATGACTTAGGGCGAAAGCGCGGCCTTATCATAGTGCATAGCAAAATAAGAAATGTGCCATTTCCTCGCCCCTGCGGGGCAACCGGAAATGATGCACGAAAACTTCATGCATTGGCATTTGTGCATTTTCGTGGTGCGCATGCTCATGCATGAAGTTTTATATCCCGAAACGGAATTGGCAGGGAAATCTCCTGCCGTTATACTCTGCGTATTAAAACTGCTTGCGAAATGGGTATGTGCATATGGAAGAACAAGAAGCCATCGTAAAAAATCGGAGCGCCGCTCTGCGGGCCGCTTTTCCCGCCACCGTCCCGGTGATGACAGGGTATCTCTGCCTGGGCGCGGCCTTCGGCATTCTGCTGCGGACCGCCGGATATGGGATCGGCTGGTCCATCGCCATGAGCATGATCTGCTACTGCGGCAGTATGCAGTTTGTGGGCGTCTCGCTGCTGACGGCGGCCTTCGACCCCTTTCAGGCGCTGTTGATGTCCGTGATGGTCAATGCCCGCCACGCCTTTTACGGCCTTTCCATGCTGGAAAAGTACCGGGGCACTGGCCCGGTTCGCCCTGTTTTGATCTGTGCCCTGACGGACGAGACCTTTTCTCTGGTATCCACACTGGAGCCGCCGGAGGGCGTAGCCCGGAGGGACTTCTACTTCTGGATCTCACTGCTGGACTACCTTTACTGGCAGGTGGGCTGCACACTGGGGAACGCTGTGGGCGGGCTGCTTACCTTTGACACTACCGGTTTGGATTTTACGCTGACGGCGCTGTTTATCGTACTGCTGCTGGAACAGGTGAAGAAAAAGGAAAACCGGGCCGCCGGGATCATCGGCATGGTCTGCACCGCAGCAAGTCTGGCGGTGTTTGGCCCGGATAATTTCCTGATCCCCGCCATGATCTTACTGCTGGCTGTTTTGCTGGGAGGGAGGAAAAAACTGTGCAAATGACAAGCGTTCAGGCCCTCATCACCATTCTGGCCATCGCTGCCGGAACTCAGTTTACCCGCTGGCTACCTTTCTGGCTCTTCCCGGAGAAGAAGGACCCACCGGCGGTGGTGCTGTATCTGGGCAAGGTGCTGCCGCCCGCCATGATGGGCCTGCTGACGGTGTACTGCTTCAAAAATGTCTCCTGGCTCTCCGGGACCCATGGTGCGCCGGAGCTGCTGGCCTCTGCTGCCGTGGTGGGGCTGCATCTGTGGAAACGGAACGTGCTGTTCTCTATCGCCGGGGGCACGGCGCTGTACATGGTTCTGGTGCAGGCCGTTTTCGCATAAAATAAAATAAATCGCATAAAATGGAAGCACAGTCAAATGCTGTGCTTCCATTTTTTCGGGCGGGAGGTCATTATGGGGAGACGGTGGCGGTTCTGGCCCCTGATGGGCTTTCTTACGGCAGCGGTGCTGGGCACCTTGGCCCACTTCGCGTACAGGTGGAGCGGCAGGGCGCTGCTGGCGGGGGTGTTCTGCGCTGTGAATGAATCCGTATGGGAGCACATGAAGCTGCTGTTTTTCCCAGTGTTCCTCTTTACGGCGGCGCAGTTCTGCGTGGGAGAGCGGGACGGCCTGCTGGCGGCCCGGGCGGTCAGCGTCACGGCGGGACTGGCCCTGATCCCCACATTGTATTATACCTACACCGGCGTTTGGGGAGATCACACACTCTGGGCGGACGCGGCCATCTTCTATCTGTCGGCGGCGGTGACATTTTGGATGGACGATCTGCTTCACCGTCAGCGGCGGCTCTGGAAGATGGGATGCCAGGTGGCGGGACTGGTGTGGCTGTGGGTGCTGGCATTTCTGTTTGTCTGGTGGACCTTTTCACCGCCCCACATCGCCCTGTTCCGGGACCCGCTGACGGGACTTTATGGGATACCGTAGAAAAACGGCGCTGTCCTTTTGGGACAGCGCCGTCTCTGTTATTTCTTGTAGAAATGGAAATCGCAGCAATCACCGCCGGTCCCCAATGTCTGGGTGCGGCGGAAACCGACTTTTTTCAGGTCACCGAAGGCGTAATTGTCACATTCGCAGAAAAAACGGCAGACTTCCGGACAGCCGCATGATACGCAGGTATCATGCCAGAGACACTGGTGGATGGTCAGGTCAAATTCCTCCGGCTGTTCCTCAAAGGTGCTGACCCAAGCGTCGCTGGAGGAGGTCGTTTTCCGGAAGGCCCAGCGAAACACCGAGAAAAACCGGGGGACCCATTCCAGACCGGCGTACCGGTCATGGGAGGCGGGCCCCTGTACCTCCCGCACATATTTTTCCATGAGCTTTTCAGCATCCAGCCCCCGGCGCTTCAATACAGTGTAGACTGCGACCCGCGGCAGGATCGTGCTTTGCATAAGGGCACGCCGGGAGGGGGAGGTCTCCTGAGAGCCGGCTAAAAACGTTGCGGCTTGTTCCCGGCTTTCCGCCATGACCGCCGTTCCCTCTTTCTCCCCCAGAACCCGGAGAAAGAAACGGTCCAGCATTTCCCACGTGGCTTTTTCTTTCTTTTGTACGGACATAGGACCTCCTTTATTCGCCGGCAGGCCGATCATCGAACTGAGCGGCCCGGGAGCGGATGTATTGTTCCAGAATATCCACGGTGCCGGGGATGTCCAGCCGGGCGCTGTTGATCACCAGATCGTAACATTTGGCATCGCCCCAGTCACCCTTGCAGTGCTGGTCATGGTAGATCCGCCGCTGCCGGTCCTGATGCTTGATGAAGTCCAAGGCTTCCTCCTCCGGCAGAGGGGTGCGCTTGACCCGGAAATCCAGATCCGCCCGGACGAAGATGGATATCAGCCCTTCCCGGTCCGCCAGCACCTCTTCAGCGCAGCGGCCCAGTACCACGAAGGATTCTCCGGCGTTAGCGTGCTGGCGCAGCAGCTCAAACTGCATCTGGGCCACGCAGTCCTCCGGGGCGCTGCTGATGCCCCGGACGGAGCGGCAGAACAGGGGGGAGTAAGGGCGCTCATCGTAGCGCTCCAGCGTTTCGGCGCTGACGCCCTTGTCCTCTGCGGCTTTTTGCAGAATGCTCTTGTCGAACAGGGGGAGCTGAAGCCGCTCCGCCAGCGCATGGGCGATATCCAGTCCGCCACTGCCGGATTCCCGGCCGATGGCTACGATCAGTTGATGGAACATAGGAAGGACCTCCTTACAAAATGGTGGGCAGCAGCACCAGCGCAGCGTACAGCACCGGCTGATGCAGCAGATAGAGCAGCAGAGAGTGACGGCTTATAACGGACAGCCCCGGCAGGCGGATGTCCGGCAGGGCGGGGATCTCCGGCCGCAGCCGGTAGAGATAGAACCCGGTCCAGAACAGAAAGAGCCACGGCAGCAGGGCGAAATAGTCTGAGGACGCAAAGGCGGGGGCGGGAAAACCCAGACCGGCGGTGGCGAGATTTGTGTACCAGCCACGGGGCAGCCGCAGCAGCGGCACCCAAGCAAAGCCGAGATAGCCGTGATTCACATCCCGCGCCAGCAGAAACAGGGAAAAGCTGAGGACAAGCCCCAGCCGGGGCGGAATCCGGGCCAACAGAGGACGGAGAGGGACGGTCAGCAGGGCGGCAGTCCCTAAAAAAGTCAGCACGCCGAACCGGATCGGCTCCTCCGGCATCACGACCAGGGTCACCAGCGACACCGCGGCCCCGCCGCAGAAGCTCATCAGCCCCCGGCGGAGGGGATGGCGGCCCATCTGCCAGCAGTAGCCGGACAGGAGAATAAAGGTGCAGCAGATGCTCTGCTGCCAGGCGTAGGCCCAGAAGGAGCGGTACCAGTCCCAGGGCATCCCGTAGAGATACACCAGGTCCCAGCAGGCGTGATAGGCCATCATGCTCACCAGGGTCAGCCCCCGGAGGGAGTCCAGGGTGCCGCTGCGGCGGCGGATCGCGTTTGCATTCATAGCACATCCATCCTTGCGGAAGAAGTTTCTGCCTCAAAAATACCACAATTTGACAGATTTTTCAAGATTTACCGGTCCTGCAAAACGGCGATACTGCCCAAAGCCAGACCCAGCTGGACACCGGCCCGGAAAAAGAAGTGCTTGTGGCGGCAGTTGATGAGACCGTGGAGGTCCGCCAGCCCCAAAAGCTCTTTTCGCAGCGGCTGATCGTCGGCAAAGCGGTCCATCAGGGCATGAAACCGGCGGGCGTAGTCCTGACTGTCCGGCTGAAACTGATCCAGCCGCCGCTGCTCCTTCTCCACCAGATCCACCAGCAGTTGAATGGTATCGTCTTGTAAATTCATAAAAACACCCCTATATGGTACTTAGTATATTACTATATATATACCATGAGGTAATGACTTGTCAAGAAAAAATGGGCATGATATAGTGCATATATAGTGCAATGGAGGTTACTACATGGGTGAAGCTGTATTAGTAAATCGTAAAAAGTTCGTTTCCTCGCTGGCCAATGAATTGGTGGAGCCGTTCAATGAACTTTCTAAAAAGACACGCCTGACTAAAACAAAGCTTTTGGACGAGGCCATCGAGGACCTTTTGAAGAAATATGCGGCAAAGGATCTCTGACGATAGGGGAAACCGGGCAATTTCGCCTGTTTTCCCCGTTTTTCCCTTGCGCGAGCAGGGAAGATGTGTTAGAGTAGCTAAGTCTGTGTATATGAATTCAGGAGGAATATCATGCCAACATTAGAAGAAGAAATTTCCCGGCGGCGGACATTCGCTATCATTTCTCACCCGGACGCCGGTAAGACCACATTGACGGAAAAGTTCCTGCTTTACGGCGGCGCCATCGCGCAGGCCGGCGAGGTCAAGGGCAAGCGGGCCAAGGCTGCCACCTCCGACTGGATGGAGATCGAAAAGCAGCGCGGCATTTCCGTCACCAGCTCCGTGATGCAGTTCCAGCACAACGGCTTCTGCATCAACATTCTGGATACCCCCGGCCATCAGGACTTCTCCGAGGACACCTACCGGACCCTGATGGCCGCGGACTCCGCCGTCATGGTCATTGACGGCGCCAAGGGTGTGGAGCCCCAGACCCGGAAGCTGTTTAGGGTCTGCGCCATCCGCCACATCCCCATCTTCACCTTCATCAACAAGATGGACCGGGAGACCAAAGACCCCCTGGAACTGTGCGAGGAGGTGGAGCGGGAGCTGGGCATCGACACCTATGCTATGAACTGGCCCATCGGCTGCGGCAAGGAATTTGCCGGTGTGTATGACCGGGAAAAGCAGCGGATTCTCTTCTTCTCCGGCGAAACCCGGGGCAAGAAGGTGAACTCCGTGGAGGTTGCCCTGGAGGATCCGTCTCTGGACGAGATGCTGGGCGCGGAAAAGGCCGCCAAGCTGCGGGACGAGGTGGAGCTGCTGGGAGCCGGACGGGACTTTGATATGCAGGCCGTCCGGAACGGCACCCTGTCTCCCGTGTTCTTCGGCTCCGCTTTGACCACCTTCGGCGTGGAGCCGTTTTTGGAGGAATTTCTCCGTATGACCACACCGCCGCTGCCCCGCGTCAGCGATGAGGGCGAGGTAGATGTGTTTTCCCCGGATTTCTCCGCCTTTGTGTTTAAGATTCAGGCCAACATGAATAAGGCCCACCGGGACCGGCTGGCCTTCATGCGCATCTGCTCCGGCAAGTTTGAGCGGGACACGGAATATTACCATGTCCAGAGCGGCAAAAAGCTGCGTCTCAGCCAGCCCCAGACCATGATGGCCGCGGAGCGTGAGATCGTGGAGGAAGCCTACGCCGGCGACATCATCGGCGTGTTCGACCCCGGTCTGTTCGCCATCGGCGATACCATCACCGTGCCGGGGAAGAAGTTCCGGTATTCAGGCATCCCCACGTTTGAGCCGGAGCACTTTATGCGGGTCTCTCCCAAGGACACCATGAAACGAAAGCAGTTCATCAAGGGAACGGAGCAAATCGCACAGGAGGGTGCCATCCAGATCTTCAAGATCCCCGGCGCGGGCCTGGAGGAGGTCATCGTAGGCGTGGTGGGCACCCTGCAATTCGACGTGTTCGAGTACCGTATGAAAAACGAGTACAACGTGGATCTGCGGATGACCAGCCTGCCCTATGACCATCTGCGGCTCATTGAATCCATGGACTGCCACCCCGATGAGATCGTGCTCTGCACCGGCGCCGCTGTGCTGCAGGATTTCCGGGACCGCTATCTGCTGGCCTTTGACGGCGAGTGGAGCGTGGGTTTCCTTACCAAGCACAATCCCGGTCTGGTACTGGCGGACACCCTGTCTGTATAATAAAATCAAGGAGGCAGGACCATGCTGACCATCCGGCGCTTCCAAAAAGGCGATGAGGAGATCCTCTCCATTATGATCCGCCGCACCCTGCGGGAGGTGAATTACACCAGCCCCAAGTCCGAGCTGGACTACCTGATTCCCCACTATTCCCCGGAGACCATGGTGGAGCTGTCTGAGACCGGCCACACCTACGTGCTGGAGGAGGACGGGCAAATCATCGGCTCCGGCACCGTCCTGCCGGACGGGGAGACGGAGGCGGAGATCGTGGCGGCCTTCCTGAGCCCGGAGAGTATCGGCAAGGGCTATGGCCGGAAGCTGTTTGAAACACTGGAGACCGATGAGTTGGCAGCGAAGGCCACGCGGGTCTGGCTGACCTCCTCGGATATGGCAGTGGAGTTTTACGAGCACATGGGCTGGGTGAATCCCAACGGCCCTCGTGCCCGGGCGGGAGAGGACAACCTGCTCTATATGGAAAAACGGAAATAAACAAAACGGACCGGTTTAGCCGTGTGCCGATAAGACAGTAATTTGAGAAAAGTACGAAATCGGCATCTGTCAGACAGGATTGGACAAAACAGGCGACATTCAACTTCGGTTGGATGCCGCCTGTTTTTATGCGTTTAAGGGTCGAAAAACGCTTGTTTTCTGCTCTGTATAGCTTAGTACAAATGCGGGTATATCCGCCTTACCCCATCGGCGCGAAAGAATTTAGAAGCGTTACAATACTTACTTTTCGGCATATTTATTTCACAGATTCGAGAAAAACGATTTGGCGAAATTGTTTCGCTCCGGGGTGGATAACTTTACCAAATACGCAACAAATGATTTTGGCCTGAAAAACTTAAGAACAGTTACAAGACAATCTCTCTTCCTTAAATTAGAATAATATAATTCAATACTAACTATTGACAATTTTGCGATAGTTGATTATAATTTTAAGTGGAGGTGTCCGTATGTATAATTTTATTTCCTCTTGCCCGTCTTGCGGTGGAGAGCTTCATATTTCCACATTACAATGTGGCAGTTGCGGCTTGGAAATCAAGAAAGATTTTGAAGTTAGTGTCTTTGATAAGCTTTCAGATGAGCAAATCTCTTTTCTATTATCTTTTTTGAAGAATCAAGGAAATCTTAAATCACTACAAACGGAGCAAGGGATATCATACCCTGCCGCGAAAAAGAAACTAAATGATTTGCTTGTTGCAATGAATCTGGTGGATAATGTACAACCTTATTCTGTTGAAGATATTGATACAAGCACATGGAAAATAGATCCTCAAAGTAGCAAAGCA
>ERZ857982.3033-NODE-3033-length-11996-cov-7.505234_pt1 | contig 11996 bp, 10 predicted proteins | sample MGYA00519955_ERZ857982 | MGnify/ENA primary metagenome ERZ857982 (study PRJEB31778, sample SAMEA3449416) | human gut metagenome | biome: human gut; feature: human-associated habitat; material: faeces | place: United Kingdom | collected 2010/2012 ... | reverse complement strand
CACCCCGAAAAAACTTTTGCTCTGACCGGTATGGCCGGTCCCCGTCGCTGACCGGCGGGAAGGGACTTCGTGCCCGTACCGGGAGAGGTCTCCGGCTGAAGGCCGTACGGTCGTTGGGGACAGATGACGAAAAAAGGACGCCGGAGGGCGTCCTTTTTTGTGTGCATGGGGCTGGGAGAGGTTATTTTTTACGGCTCAAGATCAGGGACATGTACGGCGGGGTCCCCTCTTCGGCAGCCACCGTGGTCACGGGAGCCATACGCTCTTCGGGCTGCTCCACATGGCTGGCCATAAGGCCGCTCTCAAGGCGCCCGCTACGGCGCAAGGATGACACGATGGCCGGGAAGTTGCGGTAAGCCTTGAGGATGACGGCGGAGTCGGCCTGCTCCAGCGTTTGGGTCAGGCTCTCTTCGTCACGGATACCGGGGATGATGCACAGGGTCTCGTGGCTCTCGCACAAAATGGTGCGGGTACGCGCGGCCGCCGCCTGGAACGACGTGATGCCCGGTATGATCTCCACCGGCAACGAATCATCCAGTTGCCGGAGCGTTTTCAGCAGATAGCCGAACGTGCTGTAGACCAGCGGGTCGCCGATGGTCAGGAAGGCCGCGTTCTCGCCGCCGCGCAGCACGTCGCGCGTGATGCCCGCCGCCTTTTCCCAGGCCGCGCGCAAGATGGCCTTGTCGTGCGTCATGGGGAATTCCAGCCGCTGCAGGCGCACGTCCGGACGCAGATGGGGACGGGCCGTTTCCAGCGCCCGCGAATAGTCGTTGCGCGGCGAGGCCGCCGCCAGGATCACGTCCACCCGGCGCAGGGCCTCCACGGCACGCAGGGTCAGCAGATCGGGAGCGCCGGGGCCCACGCCCACAGCGTACAGGGTTCCTGTCATGGTCATCTCGTATCGTTGCGGGCTCATGCCCGGTTACAGACTGATTCCTTCATCTCTCCACAGGGAAAACACTACCGACTAGCGTTGCATGAGGGCACGGCAACCCTCCATCGTTCATCCCTTCAGAGGCGGCATACCGTCCGGCAAAAAAATACCTGTCCGTGATACGGCCCCTCAAAAATCCGGCCGCTCTCTCCCCGGGATCCGGTTGTTCGGCTCCGGCAGGCTACCGCCTTGAACTCCTCTTCCCGGAGACTGAGATACCTCGCTCTTCATCCCCTTCTCCCGAAGACCGCAGCCCCGATCAGCCCCTGCCCTCTCCTCCCGGAGACCGACGGCACGGCAACGCCCGGCGCACCCCCGTTGCCTTTCACAGACCAGAAGAAAGAGCTTTTGGAGGATGGGGGGAGTTTGAGGGGGGAAGGCCCCTTTGAGCTCTGGCCAAAGGGGCCTTCCCCCCTCAACAAAATACCCGGCTCACTCCCCGCTGCCCTGCTCCTCGCCATGCAGCCAGCGGGCCAGCCGTTCGGCGGCCTCCACGGAACGGGGACCGGGACGGGCGAACAGATGCTCGTCCACCAGCAGCACGCGCCCTGAGCGCACGGCACTGAGGCTCCGGTAATGCGGACGCTCCGCCGGAGCCTGCGGCGCGGGGTTCATGGGCCCCTGTTGCAGGATGTAGGCTTCCGGGTCCAGCGCCACCAGCATCTCTTCGTTGCAACGCACCAGCTTTTGCGGCGCGTCCAGCACATTGCGGCCACCGGCATGGCGGATGATCTCATCCACGATGCTGGCGCGTCCGGCAGCCAGCAGGTTGGGATAGCGCACCTCATAGAACACGCGCACAGGCGGCTGCCCCGCATAGCGCTGCTCCAGGACCGCCAGACGCCGCTGCCAGTCCGCCACCAGGGCTTCGGCGCGCGTCTCGCGTCCGGTGAGCCGCCCCAGAGCGCGGGTCACGGCAAAAAGCTGTTCAAAGGACTGCATCTCGTAGACCAGCACCGGGATGCCCACGGCTTCCAGGGCCTCGGTCTGGGTCAGCACTTCCTGCCGTCCGGCCAGTTGCAGCACCACATCAGGCTGCCGGGCCGCCACCAGCTCCGCATTGGGGCGCATGTGCGTACCCACGGCAGGCAGGTCTTGCAGGCCGGGGATGGCCGCATCGGCCGCCGTGCGGGCCACGAGGGTCTCGCGGGCATCCAGCGCCAGCAATATCTCGTTGAACGCGCCGTACAGGGCGATGATCCGCTGTGCGGGCCGTTCCAGGCGCACGGTCACGCCCCGGCTGTCCACCAGCTCCAGTGCCCGGGCAGGCAGTACGGAGCAGCAGAACAGGCAGAGGCAGAGCCCCAGCCACAGGCCAGGACGAAAGCCCCAAGCGGCAATGCGCTGCCGCGGACGACAAAAATCAGGCTTCATGCGGAGAGTCCTCCCGGTATTCAGGGCCACGAGGCCGCAGGGGCAGAGCCTGGGGCAAGCCGTTGCGGGGATGCGGGACGATATGCAAGTCCACGGCATAGAGAGCGCGCAGGTTCTCCGCCGTGAAGCAGCGGCGCACCGGGCCGTCGAACAACACACGGCCCTCGCGCAGGCCCAGCAGGCGGGTGGCATACTGGGCCGCCAGATTGCAGTCATGCATCACCAAGAGCAGCGCGGCACCTGCCCGGCGACGGCGCTCCAAGAGGTCGAAAAGTTCCAGCATCCGGGCCAGATCCAGACCGGCGGCCAGCTCGTCCAGCAGCAGCACGGGGCTTTGCTGGGCCAGCGTCCGGGCCAGGGCCACACGCTGCAATTCACCGCCGGAAAGCTCGCTCACCTGCCGCCCGGCCAGCGGCAAGGCACCGGTCTCCTCCAGGGCCTCGTGGGCGATACGCCGGTCTTCGGCGCTGTAGCTGCCCCACCAGCCCAGCCAGGGATAGCGGCCCAGCAGGACCATCTGCAGGGCTGTCATGCCCTGCGGCGCGGCACTGCGCTGGGAAAGTACGGCCACCCGGCGGGCCCGCTCCCGGGGGGAAAGACGGCGGATGTCCGCGCCTTGTACCTGCACCATGCCCGCCGTCGGCGTCAGGCTGCCCGCCAGCACCCGCAGCAGCGTGGTCTTGCCGCTGCCGTTGGGCCCCAGCAGGGCCACGGCCTCACCGGGATGGAGGTCGATGTCCACACCGTGCAATATCTCGTCCGTGCCGTAGGCCGCCCGGATGCCTTCTGCCCGCAGCATCAGCGCCTCCGCACCAGAAAAGCGAAAAAGGGACCGCCCAGCAGGGCCGTCACCACGCCCACGGGCAACTCCTGCCCGCCGGAAAGCACACAGCGGGCCAGCACGTCCGCCCAGACCAGCAGGATGCCGCCGCCCAGGAACGCACCGTACAGCAAAGGGCCATGCGCGCTGCCCAGCAGCATGCGCAGGACATGCGGCACCACCAGGCCCACGAAGCCGATGACCCCGGCCACGGCCACGCAACCGGCCGTCATGCAGCTGGCGCCGGCCAGCAGCCAGAAGCGTGTGCGGCCCACGGCAAGGCCCAGATGCGCGGCCTGTTCATCGCCAAGGGCCAGCATGTCCAGCTTGCGCCAGCCCGGCAACACCACCAGCAGCCCCGGCAGCAAGGTGGCCAGCAGGAGCGGAACGCTGTCCCAGCCGCGGCCTTGCAGGCTGCCCATGATCCAGAAAATGATGCTGGTGACGGATTCTTCGTTAAGGGCTTTGACCAGGGCCACCACGGCGCCCAGAAAGGCCGCTACGGCGATACCGGCCAGGATGACGGTCTCGCGCCTAAAGCTCCCCTGCCCGCTGCCCAGCCAGAGCGCGCCGCCCAGGGCCAGCAGAGAGCCCAGCAGGGCCGCCAGGGAGACCGTGGCCGCAGCGGAAAGGCCCACGGCAAGACCTCCGGCCCAGATGCCCAGGCTACCGCCCAGTGCGATGGCCATGCTGGCGCCGCAGGCAGCTCCGGCGGAGATGCCCAGGGTGAAGGGGTCCGCCAGCGGATTGCGCAGCACGCCCTGCAGGGCCACACCGGCCACGGCCAGCGCACCGCCGCACAGCAGGCCCAGCAGCACGCGGGCCAGACGGATCTGTCCCACCACCAGCTGCACGCTGCCGTCCGCCGGGGGGCACAGACCCACCACGGCCCCCAGCGCCTGCCAGACATCGGCCACAGCCACAGGCACGGGCCCGGGCAGACAGGCCAGCGGCAACGAAGCACACCAGAGGACGGCCAGCAGCACGCAGCAGCACCAGCGGCGCGCGCTCCGGGCATCCTTGGCAGGGGGGGTGTTCTCCGGCATGATCCGTCCTGTCATGGCCATCAGTGGCCGGGCACACTGGCCCGGAAACAAAAAAAGCCCCTTCCACCAATGGAAGAGGCCCGTATTCCCTTGCTCCCCTCGGCAAGACCCGTGCCGATACCGGTCGCGGCCAGCGGCCACGGTCCACGGCAGGTATTCCGGCTCGGCCCCCGGCTTCCGGCCTTCCCGTTGCCAGTGGCACATGAAGGAAGCTGGTATGCGGGCCTTACGGCGGCGGGTCCGCTCCCGATTCTCACGGGATTCCCTTTTGACGCCGGCAGGTTCCGGCGACCATGGACGCGCTACTCTAGGCAGGGAGCTGCGGCTTGTCAACGTGTGACGGAAAGAGGGAGATGTGACAGACAGACCTGGTAAAGACCGTTTGTGGCTGCTGCCGATGTCCTCAGCTTCGCGACAGGCGCTTCCCGCAGGGCCGGGACGATACCCGGCAGTACAGCGCGGACGGTGGTCTTGCCTGGCGGGCTGTGGCCCAATCCCGTGCCGCAGCGGCTCCCCGCGCTAAAAAAGTCTTTTCCTCAACACGCAGCATCACGGCAACCGGGACTGTGGGCGCCCGTCGTCCCCGGCACACAAAAAAGACAGCCCAAAGGCTGCCCTTGCCATCTCGCGCTACAGTCTCGCAGGGGCAGTGTGCTCTCCCCGACGGCTCTCATGCCGGAGAACAAAGACGGCACGAAAAGACCATGCCCTTCACACCCTGCATTTTAATAAAAACACAACTATCCTATATAAATACGATAAACAGAAGAGACTGCCTCCACCGCTTTGACACCCCATCTTTCGAGGACCGGCGACAGGGGCTGCCTCCCCGTAGCCCGGACAGGTTCCATCCTTCAGAAAAAAGCGCGTTGGAAAGGGGATGGGGGGAGCTTGAGGGGGGAAGGGGGAAACCTTGTGCGCGAGCCAAGGTTTCCCCCTTCCCCCTCATCACAAGCAAGCTCTCCGGCCTGCTAGTCCAGACGCCAGATGACGCTGGCCTGACGGCCGGAAGCCTTCACGCAGCGGTACGAGAAGAACTGGCGGTTGCAGCTGGCCGTGCACAAATCGATGCCGTAGATGTTGCGCGGCAGCAGCCCGGCCTGCTCCAGCTGCCAGCGGGTCAGGCCCCACAGATCCATGGTGCGGCTTTGGGCGTCGAACCAGGGGCGGAACTCGTCGCTCCACTCGCTTTCGAAGTTGATGAACTCCGCCCGGGCCGGGCCCAGGCTCGGGCCGCGCACGGCCAGAAGTTCGCGCGGTTCCACGCCGTAGTGCTCGCAGAAGCGGCGCACCCCGGAACCGGGGAAGTCACAACGGTTGCCGCGCCAGCCCGCATGGATACCGGCCACGAAACGGCCGCTCTTGTGGGCCAGCAGGATGGGCTGGCAATCGGCGGTCTTGATGACCAGCCCAAGCCCGGCCTGAGCTGTGGCCATGCCATCGGCATCGCAGCGGGGCACGGCGTCGGGCTCCACGGCATCGGGCTCGAAGATCATGGCATCGCCGTGCACCTGATTGAGTTCGGCCATGCGCCGGAGGCCCAGGGCCGCCCGCAGTTCGCGGCGGTTGCCGATGACGCTCTGCCGGTCATCGGCCGTGGCGAGAGAGATGTTGCCACCGGCGTACGGGCCGTCTCCGGCCTCCTGCCAGCGGGTCTGGAAGGCGCAGCGCACATTGTCCACGCCGGGGAACACAAAGGGGATGAAACTTACAGGCATACGAGTCCTTCTTCAGTACACAGGCAGTCCACGGGCCGGTCCCAGTCCTGGGAAGGCAGCGCGTCCACCACCTGGAAAGCATAGCACAGGCCCACCAGCAGGGGCCGCCGACCGCTGCCCCGGGCACCGAAGGCCGCCAGGAAACGGTCATAGTAGCCGCCGCCGAAGCCCAGGCGGTTGCCCGCGCGGTCAAAGGCCACACCGGGCAGGATGAGCACGTCGGGACAAAAATCGGGATGGGCCAGCACCGGGGGCGCCATGCCCAGCAGACCGGCATGGGGCTCCAGCATCTTGTAGGGCCCGGCGGCCATGTCGCCCACCCGGGAACAGGGCACGAAGTCCATGAGCCCGCGCTCCAGGCGCACCCGGGGCAGATAGACCCGCACACGGCGCTGCCAGGCATCGGCCAGCAGGTAGCCGGTATGCACTTCTTCCGGCAGGGCCACGTACAGGGCCACGCGGGCGGCCTGCTGCCAGACGTCCCAGTCCAGCAGGGCCTGCTGGGCCGCACGGGCCCGCTGCCGTGCCAGGTCGGGGTCCTGACCGCGCCGCAGCCCACGCATGCGGGCGCGCAATTCCTTCTTCTGCTCATCGGGGAAAAGGGACATGGAGGTCTTTCCATCCTTGCTAAAATGTGCCATAGTTCGCGGAGTGACTTTATAACAAAGGAAACACCGCCATGCCAAGCGTCAACGAACAGGATCATCTCTGGATTGCCGTTGGGGACATTCACGACGAGCCCGGGCTGTTTGCCCGTATCCCCGAGCTGGCGCAGGCAGACGGCATCATCGTCACCGGCGACCTGACCATCACAGGCGGCGTCAAGCAGGCCGAAATGGTCATGGACGTTCTGCGGGCGCACAATCCCCGCATCTGGGCCCAGATCGGCAACATGGACCGGCCCGAAGTGGACGAATGGCTGAGCGGCCTGGGCTGCAACCTGCACACGCAGGTGCACGAGCTCACGCCCGATACGGCCATCTTCGGCATCGGGGCCTCTACGTTCACGCCTTTCGGGACGCCCAGCGAGTTTCCTGAATCCACCTTCGCCGGCTGGCTTGAGAACAGCTGGCAGAAGGCCCGCAAGTACCCCCACACCGTGCTGGTTTCGCACAATCCGCCCAAGGACAGCGCCTGTGACGTCATCCCGGGCAATATTCACGTGGGCTCTACTGCCGTGCGCGAATTCCTTGAAGAAGCCCAACCCGATGTCTGCCTGTGCGGACATATCCACGAAGCGCGCGCCGTGGACAGGGTGGGCCGCACCATCGTGGTGAATCCGGGCGCTCTGGCCCAGGGCGGCTATGTGCTGCTGCGCTCCAGCGGCGGCAAGCTGTCCGTGGAGCTGCGCGTCCTTGAAAATTGTGATTAGCGAAGCCCAGCGCTTCCGCGGGGGACAGACAGTCTGATCCCGCCCGTCATGGCGCGGCCCGGTGCCGCGCTCTCTGACGTTGCCCCTCCGGCGGCTGTTCCGGCCGCCTGGAAAACGCCGTCCCGTGACGGGCGTTTTCTCCTGCCATCCCCCGTGCCCTGCCCTTTCCGGGCATCCCCAGGCCCGTGCCCGCTCACGGACACGCCATCCGGTGTTTGCCGGATGTCCGGCCTGTTCCCTCAGTCGGGATAACGGCTGACAAATTTCGCCGCCGCTGGCGGTCCAAAAGGATATTTATGACGCAGGAAAATACGCCGGCCGTGTCTGACGCGGCCGCTTCCTCTGATGTCGCTGAAGCAACCCCCACCCCCAAACGCCGTACCACCCGCCGCAGTTCGCGCGCCAAGACCGCCCCTGCCGCGGAAGAAACGGCCACGCTGACGGCCTCCCCGGCCACCGATGCCGCCCAGGCCGCTGCGGACAACGGCGATGCCCAGGCCACCGACGCTGCAGCCACCGCGCCCCGCAAGCCTGCCCGCCGGAGCAGCCGCCGCAAGACCACGGCCCCTGCCGCCGAAAATACGGCTTCCGAGGCCGCGCCCGCCGCTGCATCCGCTGAAGAGGCGCCCGCCCAGACCGCAGCCCCCGAAGCTGCCGAAGCCTTTGCCGATACCGACGGCGAACAGCACGCCGCGCCCCGTCGCGGGACCCGCCGTTCGCCCGGTGCCCAGCGCCGCCAGCGTACCCCCCGCAAAAAATCTCCCGAAGCTGCGAGCCAGCCGGCCGAAGCTGCCCCTGCCGAAAGCGGCGACCAGACCACCGAAACGCCTGCGGCCCGTCCCTCTGACGATCAGCCTGCTGCCGTGACGGTTGAAGCCCCCGCTGCCGAGACGCCTGCGGCGCCTGCTGCCAAGGCCGCCCCGGATAGCGAAGAAGCGGCGACCGCTGCGGCTGTTGAGAGCAGCGAAACGGCCGCTGCCGATACCGGCAGCCAGGAAGACGGCGAGGAACAGCCCCGCCGCAAGAGCCGTCGCGGCCGTCGCGGCGGACGCGGGCGCAACCGCAAGAACCGTGAGGCCCAAGCGGAAAGTGCCGAACCCGCCGACAAGGATACCGAGGAGAGCGCCGAAACGGCCGCCCCTGCCGACCTGCCGGACGATCTCAGTGACGAGGAACTGTGGCAGGCGGCCACCGGTGATGTGGAAAGTCTGGAAAACGCCCCTGCCCGTCCCCGCCGCCGTGGCGAGGACAGCGAAGCCCCCAAGAAGGGCAGCGTGCGTGCGGCCGCGGTCAAGGCCAAGGTGGCCGCGGGCAAGCGGCGCATGTTCATCAGCGTGCTGCCCGGCGAGCAGGTGGAAGTGGCCATCGCCGAGGAAGGCCGTCTGCAGGAATACTACCTGGACATGTTCCACCAGCGCAAACTCAAGGGCAATATCTACAAGGGTGTCATCCACAATATCGACACCAACCTGCAGGCTGCCTTCGTGAGCTACGGCGCGGGCAAGAACGGCTTCCTCCAGATCGACGAGATCCACCCCGAATACTGGCTGACCCATCACGAGCCCAGCAAGGGCAAAAAATTCCCGCCCATCCAGAAAGTGCTCAAGCCCGGCCAGGAAGTGCTGGTGCAGGTGGTCAAGGAACCCACCGGCAACAAGGGCGCCTTCCTCACCACCTGGCTGTCGCTGGCGGGCCGCTTCCTGGTGCTGACCCCCGGTCAGGAGCAGATCGGCGTTTCCCGCAAGGTGGACAGCGATGAAGAACGCACCCGCCTGCGCGAGATGATGAACGGCATCGACCCCGGCCAGGGTCTGGGCGTCATCGTGCGCACCGTGAGCGCCGGCACCACCAAGACCACGCTCAAGAACGACCTCCAGTACCTCAAGCGCGTCTGGAAGGACATCCGCAAGAAGGCCACCGAAGTTTCGGCGCCGGCCCTCATCTATCAGGAGCCGGGCCTGCCCCAGCGGGCCGTGCGCGACTACCTGACCGACGATGTCTGCGAGATCTGGGTGGACAACGAGGAAGTGGCCGACAGCATCCGCGAGACCGTCTCCCTGCTCTTCCCCCGCAAGAAGGAGCTGGTGCGCCTGCATACCGACGTGCGCATGCCCCTGTGGGAGCGCTTCAGCCTGCGCCGCCAGCTGGACCAGATCTATTCCCGCGAGGTCACCCTGCCTTCGGGCGGCCGCCTGGTCTTTGACCAGACCGAGGCCCTCATGGCCGTGGACATCAACTCCGGCAAGATCTCCGGCAAGGTCAATTTCGAGTCCATGGCCCACCGCACCAATATGGAAGCCGCCGAAGCCATCGCCCGCCAGCTCAAGCTGCGCGACATCGGCGGCCAGGTGGTCATCGACTTCATCGAGATGCGTGACAAGAAACACGTGCTGGAAGTGGAAAAGACCCTGCGCACGGCCATGAAGAACGACCGCGCCCGTCACGACGTGGGCCGCATGAGCTCCTTCGGCCTGCTGGAACTGGTGCGCCAGCGTACGGGCTCCTCGGCCCTTTCCATCACCATGGAGCCCTGCCCCTTCTGCGGCGGCACGGGCCAGCGGCGCAACCTTGAATGGCAGGCCCTGCAGGCCCTGCGCGAGATGCGCCGTGCCCTGCGGACCCACGGCGGCGACAAGTACGTCTTCGAGACCACGCGGGAACTGGGCCTTTATCTGCTCAACCACAAGCGCGACAGCCTGCGCGACATGGAACAGGATTTTGGCAAATGTCTGGAAATCAGTATCCGTCCGTAACGGACGCCCCTGTCGAAACTTCCGCGGCCTGCCCTTCGGGGCAGGCCCCTGTTTTTAAGCCCGTCAAAGGCGAGCGCAGCCTGCTGCTGCACATCTGCTGCGGTCCCTGCTCCATCATGCCGGTCAAGCGCCTGCAGGACGAGGGCTTCACGGTCACGGCCTGGTACATGAACCCCAACATCCAGCCCCTGATGGAATACCTGCGCCGCCGCGAGGCCGCCGAGGAATGCGCCGCCCGTCTGGGCATCGAGCTTATCTGTCAGGACGATACCTGGGATCTGGTGGCCTGGCTGCGCTCCGTGGCCGGACGTGACCTGCCCCCGCAGCGCTGCGCCTGGTGTTGCAGCAGCCGCATGCAGGCCGCCGTGGCCTATGCCCGCGCCAACGGCTATGCCCATGTGAGCAGCAGCCTGCTCTACTCCCGCTACCAGCCGCACGACGTCATCCGGGCCGCCGGAGAACATGCCGCAGCGGCGGAAGACGCTCCCCTGAGCGAAGGCCCCCGCTTCGTCTACCGCGATTTCCGCACCGACTGGCAGGCAGGCATCGATCTTTCCAAGGAATGGGGCGTATATCGCCAGCCTTATTGCGGCTGTGTGTACAGCGAAGCCGAGCGTTATGACAAAAAGTTGCAGCGCCTGATAAAAAAATCCTGAAAAAATGATTTTTCCGCTTGACGAACGGACCTGTTTTCCGTAGAAAGACTTTCGTTGCTTTTGCAGCACTCCCCGATAGCTCAATCGGCAGAGCGGGTGACTGTTAATCACTAGGTTGGCGGTTCAAGTCCGTCTCGGGGAGCCACAAAGGACTTCAGGGCTTGCGCGGCAAGCGCAAGCCCTTATTTCCCCAAGGCTGCAAACAAAGCAATCAATGATCCCCGATAGCTCAATCGGCAGAGCGGGTGACTGTTAATCACTAGGTTGGCGGTTCAAGTCCGTCTCGGGGAGCCAGACGATCAAGCCCTTGCGAGAAATCGCAAGGGCTTTTTCTGTTTGTATGCTTTTTGTTACAGAGACCGACGGCGCGGTTCGAGAGAAGGAGGTCCACAAGGCTCCCTCTCCTCCCCCCTGAAAGACCTTTCCGGCCTGCCAGATGTTTTCCGCCTCTGGACGAACAGAAAAAGAGACCTTTCTAAATGGCTCCAGAAAAAACACTGGCATAGTCTTGTCAAAGCTCCTCAGCCTCGTACTGCCCCCTAATCGGGGGGCGGGCCTCCCTGCCGAGGACTTTTCATACTCTGCCTATCCTTTGCCGGTGGCCCGTGGGCCGGTATGCTGGCAGCAGCATTCCCGGTAACTGCGGACGAAAAGACAAGAAACAGGCACGATCCCCGAAGATCATGCCCGTTCTCAGATTCGATTAAAAAGCCTGCGTGGTTATTGTGCCGCCTGGCCCTTGCCCTGCCCCTTGCCGCTGCCGCGCACGGGCATGGTGGCCCCTGTGCTCTTCATGATGAAGCTGAACAGTTCCTGCGGGGTCATGTCGTTGCTGGTGGCGATATCGATGAAAATGCTCTCCGGCTTCGGCTCGCCCTTGAAATCGGCCTCGCGCATCTTCTGCAGGATCAGGTCACTATCCAACCCCAGGAAGGCACTGAACTGTTTCAGGGAGCTGGTCTCGGCATGACCGAAGGGCGGTTCACCGTACTTGCGGGCCTGATAGTCCTTGATGGCATCGTTCCAGCCGACCAGCTGCTGCATGGGCGGGATCTCCAGCAAGGTGCCCGCATAGACGAACAGGCAAATCAGGACCGCTGCCAGCAGGGGCTTGCGGCTGCCGTCCTTGGCGCCGCGGATGTAGTTCATGACCGGTGTCCAGTTCAGGAACGTATGCCACAATCCGGCCACCAGGAAGAGCGCCCCGCCGGTGATGTGCAGATCGCCCCACTGGGCCTTGGTAAAGATGATGCGCCAGTCCGCCCAGCAAGAGGATGTCCGGCATACATATTGCTATACCAGTTTTCTCCAAAGGATACAGGC
>ERZ857982.3025-NODE-3025-length-12019-cov-10.512120_pt1 | contig 12019 bp, 7 predicted proteins | sample MGYA00519955_ERZ857982 | MGnify/ENA primary metagenome ERZ857982 (study PRJEB31778, sample SAMEA3449416) | human gut metagenome | biome: human gut; feature: human-associated habitat; material: faeces | place: United Kingdom | collected 2010/2012 ... | reverse complement strand
GGGACGAAATTACCACACCTTTTAAAATCAAAAAACATGCCGGACATCCTCTAAAACCATCCCCGGTGGAAGCCAGAATCTGGGCAAAAGAAGATGCGGAAGACCAAGCAGATGGAATGGTCCTGAAAATTCCGTCATACAACGAAACCGGCACCGTCTACATATGCAACTTGCGCAGAGTACGCTGCTCCTGCCAGGACTGGCTCAAACGCCGCAACTTCGGAAACGACCAGCATCCGGCACGCATCTGCAAACATCTGGCCGAAGCATACACCAAACACCGCGACAAGCTGCCAGAATCTCTGCAACCATGGCGTGCTATCATCGACACCCAAGGCCAGACAGGTACAGGTATGCCGTATAATAGAAAAGATTATGGAGAGTTTGAGGGCGCGGTCTACATCGTGGATACACGCAACTTCGTCCGTTCTGGATGGGTGAACCTCTACTTTGAAGGCAAGTTCTACGGCTGGAACCGTGAAGAACGCCGCTGGAGCTACAACAGAGGCCCCTACCCACGCAGCTTGTGGGTAAAAATATTGCGGAAAACATTACAAGATAGAGGTTTGTAGCCAGCAATTCGAAAGGACTCCCCCACGCCCATGGAGCGCCCCACGCAGAAACGCCTCTCCCGCATGAGACGGAAGAGGCGTTTTGCTATCATGGAAACAGGGATGGAATCCCTGCCGTGATGGGAGCTTTTTCTCCTACTCCACCACCTTCGGCGTGCCCGATACCGGCAGGGTACCGGTGCGGATGAAGGTATCCACCAGGCCGAAGACCAGATCGTTGCCGCAGAAATGCCCGCGCGCGATGGAGGCCCGGAACTCGGGCAGGCGTTCCTCGAAGCGGCGCAGCAAGGCGGGCTCCAGGGTCATCATGTCGGCCTGCATGCCGTAGTTCAGACGTTCGAGGTACAGGGCGTTGAAACACTGTTCCACCATGGCCTTGAGCGGCAGGCTCAGGATGGGCTTGCCCAGGTGCAGGGCCTCGGTCATCAGGGTATGGCCGCCGCCCTGGATGACGTAGGAACAGCTTTCCAGCAGCTTGAGGAAGCCCTCTTCGCTCTTCTTCATGAAGATGACGTTGCCCTCGCGGCCTTCCGTCCGGTCATAGCCGAAGACATAGCAGGGGCGGTCCGTGGCCTGGAGCAAGAAGTCCACCAGCTTGCGGTGCGTGGAATTGCTCTGGTAGACCACCACATGGCCGTCATCACGGGGATTGAGGCGCAGCACGCTTTCGCGCAGGATGGGGGGCACCACGCGGGCGTGGTAGCGGGGCTGCACCGGCGGCGCATAGAAGGAGACCAGCAGGTTCTGCTCCGTGGGCCGGAACAGGTAGCGGGGCGTGATGCCCTGCAGCAGGTGATCCCACCACATGCGCGGCGGCAGCCAGCCGTGGCGACAGCAGGTGATGACGTGCTGATGGTCGAGGGTCAGGCAGTGCAGCCCGGCCTTCTCGGCCGCACGCGGCACGAAGTATTCCAGGTCCGTCATGCAGACGTCGGGCTTGAACTGGTCGATAAGGCGCAGCACTTCATCCACATAGCGCTGACGGTGCCAGAGCAGCGGGATGGCCTTGCGCACCGTAGCGCCCACATCCACCTGATAGTTGCGGAACACCGTGCCCAGATTGGGGATGCGGTGCACCCGGAATTCGGGCTCCAGTATCTTGGGGGCGTCGTCATTGGCCACGAACAGAAATTCGTGTGCGCCCAGACGGCGGGCGATGGTCAGCCCGCGCATGGCATGGCCATGCCCTGTCCCGTGGATGCCGTAAAGGATTCGCGCCATTCTTTCCCCCTGTGGTATAAACGCTAGTCATACCAACGGGCTTTGACAGCGTCAACCGCGCACGCATCCACGCGCGCAACTTGTCCTGCTGCCGGAAAAAACATATCTCTGCCGGAGGAGCCCACGCCAAGGACACGCCATGAACAGCCTCCGATACATCCATGCCGCCGACCTGCATCTGGACACCCCCTTCCTGGGCCTGAGCCGTACCGATGCCGGAGAGGCCCTGCAAGCGCAGCTGCGCGACGCCACCTTCACGGCACTGCAACGCCTGTTCGACCAGTGCGAGCGCCTGCGGCCGGACTTTCTCGTCCTGGCCGGGGACATCTACAACCAGGAAGAGCACAGCGTCAAAGCCCAGCTGGCCCTGCGCGACGGCTGTGTGCGCCTGCAGGCCTGCGGCATCCCGGTCTTCTGGGCCCACGGCAACCATGACCCGCTGGACTCGCGGCTGAAGACCGTGGACTGGCCCGACAACGTGACCATCTTCGGCCCGGAGCCCGAACAGCATGTGCTGTACCGGGACGGGGCCCCCCTTGCCGTGATCCACGGCATCAGCCATGCCCGCATCAGGGAGGCCCGCAACCTGGCCCTCCTCTTCCACCGCCAGCCGGAGACGGATTGCTTCCAGCTGGGCGTGCTGCATTGCAGCGTGGAAGGCAGCCCCACGCAGGACAGGTACGCCCCCTGCTCGCTGGACGATCTGCGCGCCGCCGGTCTGGATGCCTGGGCCCTGGGCCATGTGCACGAACGCCGCATTCTGGCGCGCCATCCCTTCATCGCCTATCCCGGCAATGCCCAGGGACTCCACATCAATGAAGGCGGCCCGCGCGGCTGTCTGCTGGTCACTGCCGAGGCCTGCGACGGTGCTTTCTCCTGCCGGGAAGAGTTCCTGCCGCTGGGGCCGGTACAATGGCAGCGTCCGGTCATCGGTCTGGACGCCGTGGAACAGCTCGACGCCGTAGAGGACAGGTTGCTGGAGGCCCTGACCACGGTCACGGAAAGCGCTGACGCATCCTGCACGCTCATGGTCGTGCGCCTGTGCCTGCAGGGGCGCACCCCGCTGGACAGCCTGCTGCGCCGCCCGGAGACCTGCCGCGACCTGCGGGAGCGCCTGCATCAGGCTCCCCTGCCTCTGCCTGTCCATATCAAGGATCTGTGCGTGGAGACGGCCCCCGCTGTGGATATGGCCGCCTGCCTGCAACGCCAGGATCTGCTGGGCGAGGCCCTGCGTCTGGCGGAAGGGCTCGAGCAGCAGCCCGAAGCGCTGGCCGCCTTTGCCGAAGAAGAGCTGGCGCCCCTGTTCCGGCACTGCCCCGCCGGGATGCTCGACATGCCGGAAGGGGAAGATCTCCAGGACCTGCTGGACGAAGCCCGCTATCTCTGCCTGGACATGCTGGAGGGGAAGTGATGCGCCTGCTCTCGTTCCACGCAGATGGTTTCGGCATCCTTGCCCAAACGGGCGCCGAGGACCTCGGCCCGGGCATCAACATTTTTCTGGGCGACAACGAAGCCGGCAAATCCACCTGTCTGGCCTTCCTGCGGGCCATGCTCACCGGCTATCCCTCCGGGCGCAAGGAACGTCAGGCCGGCCAGCCCCTGCGCGGCGGACAGGCCGGAGGCAGCCTGACGCTGGAAAGCGGCCTCCACGGCCTGCTGCATCTGCATCGCCGCCCCGGCCCGGGCAGCGGCCGTTTGCAGCTCACCGGCCCCGACGGGGCCCCTGTGCCGGAAAGCCTGCTGGAGCAGCTCTTCCGGGGCATCGACCGTCAGGTCTACAGCAATGTTTTCGGCTTCAGTCTGGGGGAATTGCAGCGCTTCGAGAGCCTGGACGACGAGGCCGTGCGCCATGCCCTCTACGGGGCCAGCTTCGGCACGGGCCTGCGTTCCCCGGCCGATGTGCTGCGCGCCCTGCAACAGCAGGCCGACGCCATTTATCGCCCGCAAGGACGCAAGCTGCCCCTCAACGTCCAGGCAGGCTGCTGGCAGGAGCTGCGGGCCCGCATCCGTCAGGCCGATGCCCGGAGCGGCAGCTACGACGCCCTGTGCGCCCAGTGGCAGCAGCGCAAGCAGGATCTCGAAGACCTCCGCCGCCGCAAGACGGAGCTGGAGACCGCCCTGCGCCGTACGGAACGGCGCCTCTCGGTCTGGGAGCAGTGGCGGGAGTGGCATCTGCTGGGGATGCGGCTGGAGCGTCTTTCCGGCCTGCCGCAGGATTTCCCGCCGCAGGGGCGCGAGCGTCTGGCCCGTCTGCGCGAACGGGAGGAGGAAGGCCGGCATGCCCTGCAGGGCCTTCGGGAACAGTGCGCGCGCGCACGCGAACGGCTCCGGGAGCTGTGCCCGGATCAGGCCCTTGTGGCGGCCCTGCCCCGTCTGCGCGCCCTGACGGAACAGACCTCCACCTACCGGCAAGCCCTGACCGACCTGCCGCTGGCGCGTCTGCGCAAGGAACAGATCGCCCGCCGTCTGCAGGAAGAGCTTTCCCGTCTGGGCCCTGACTGGGATTGCGCCCGCATCCGTGCCACGGACCGCTCTGTCTTCGGCCGGGAGGAAGTGGAACGGCAGGCCGCCACACTGGCGACCTGTACGACGTCCCTGCAGATGGCCCGCCAGCGGGAAGACGAGGCCGCCGCCGCGCTGACACAGGCTGAGGAGACCCATCAGGCGCATCTGCAACGTCTGGAGGCCCTGCCCGACCGCCAGCCGCCTCTGGACGGCGGCCAACAACGCCACCTGCAACGCCTTCTGGAGAACTGGCAGGAAAAACAGGGGGACCTCCCCCGCTGGCAGCGACGGCAGCAACGGGCCCGGGAAGCCTTTTCACGCGCCTGCGCGCCGCTGCGCCTGGACGAAAACGACCTTGCCGGGCCGGAGCGGCTGCTCCGCCACAAGGACGAGGCCCTCTCGCTGGCCTCCCGCCTCGACCATCTGGCAGAGCGCTTGCGCAGCCTGCGGGAACAGCAGGACCACGCACGGCAGGAGCAGGACAAGCTGCAACAGCGCGAGACGGCCCTTGTCCAGGCCATCGACCGGCATCCGGCCCTGGAGCAGGAAGCCCTGGATCGTTTTGCTGCCGCCGTGCGGCATTGCCGTACGCTCCGCTCCGGGATCGCCGCCGAGACGGTCCGGCAGGAAGGGCTTTCACAACAGGCCCAACAGCTGGAGCGTCCTCTGACAGGCGGCAGCCTGCCCCTGCTCTGCATGGGCATCGTGCTCCTGCTCCCCGGTCTGGTCCTTCTGCTGGCCGGACAGTGGGCCCCGGAGCTGCTCCCCTGGCCCGGGCTGGCGACCTCGCCCTGGGCAGGCGGGCTGGCAGCGGTCTGCGGTCTTGCCCTGCTGGCAGGCGGCCTGCCCCATGCCGGGAAGGCGGAACGCCATCGCCGGGAAGAAGCGGCGCGCATCCGGCAGCTGCTGGAAGAAAGCACAGGACGCCTGCGGGAACAGCAGCACCGCCTTGCCCGTCTGCCCCTGCCGCGCAGCATGAACAACGACATCCCGGATGCCGATGAACTGGAAAGCTGTCTGGAAAAACAGCAGGCCGCGCGCCGCCAGCTGGATCAGCTCCTGCAGGAACACGACAGCCTGCGGCAGGAATTGAGGCGCGTCAGGCAAACGCTGGCCCGACTGGCCGAGCAGGAGCAGGAACTCCTTGCCGCCATACAAGACGGGGAAAACCGCTGGCAGGCCATGCTGCCCGCAGCCACGGCGACGGCCTTTGCCCCGGCAGCGGCAGGGCTGCTTTTCGAGCGGGCAGCCTCCGCCGCCACACTGGCGGAGGCACTGCGCGCAGCCGGGGACGATGCCGGACATGCGACCTCTTCCCTGCAGCAGACGGAACAGGCCTTGCGCGACCTGCTGGCCCTGCTCCCTCCCGATGCCGCCTGCCCCAGCCTGCCGGAGGCTGTCCGCCGCGGCCTTGCCCTTTGCCGGGAAGCGGAAGAGGCCCGTGCCGGACATCAGCAGGCCGCTGCCGAGGCCGCGACCAGTGCCGGGCTGCTGGAACGCTGTCGCAAGGTACTGGAGGACAGCCGTTGCCGCACGCAGGAAGCGGCCCTCCGGCTGGAGACGGCCCGGACCGCCTGGACCGGTGGCCTGCATTCGCTGGGCCTGCCGGAAGACCTGACGCCGGGGACCGTCCACGCGGCCCTGGACGGTATGGAGAGCTGTTTGCGCCTCGAAGAAGAGCTGCAACAGGAAGATTCGCGCCTGCAACGTCTGCACGGCGAAACAGAAGCCCTGCGGGCACCGCTGGCCGCCCTGCTGGAAGAGACGGGACGCCCCGTACCGCCGCAGGATGCCGACTGGCTCCGGCATCTGGAAATGCTGGGCGAGGCGGCGGAGGACGCCCGCCACCGTGCCGCAGAGCAGGCCCGCCTGCGCCAGCTGCTGGATGAACAGGAAACGGCCTGCCGCCGTGCGGCAAGCGATCTGGACAACATCCGTACCGATCTGGCGGCCCTGCTGCATCAGGGCGGAGCCCGGGACGACGGGGATTTTTTGCAAACGGCCGCCCTGCTGGAAGAACGGCACCGGACGGAGCAGCGTCGCCTGCTGCTGGAAGACAGCCTGCGCCTGGTGGCCGGGACGCAGCCGCTGGAAACGTTTTTGGCTTCTTTCCGGGAAGAGGCCCGGGAGGAAGAGGAACAGGCCTGCGCAGGGCAGCAGCATCTTCTGGAAGGATTGCGTCAGGAAGAAGACGAGCTGGCGGAAGAAGTCGCCGCTCTGGGCGTGCGCGTGGAGGCCATGCGGCAGGACGGGACCCTGGCCGACCTGTTGCAGCAGGAAGCCGACCAGCGGGAAGAGCTGCAACGGCAGGCCCGTGCCTGGTGCCGCCTGCGTCTGGCCCATGCTCTGCTCCACCGGGCAAAACTGGCCTTTGAGAAGGAACGCCAGCCCCGTGTCATCCGCCGGGCCGCGGCCATATTCCGGGACATCACCGCCGGTGCATGGCAGGACGTGGGCGCCGTCGTGGGCGATTCCAGCCTGCGGGTCATGCCGCCGCAGGGCGAGCCCGTCAGCCCGGAGCAGCTGAGCCGGGGCACCCAGGAGCAGCTTTATCTGGCCCTGCGTCTGGCCTACATCCAGGATCACGCGGCGCAGGCCAGCCCCCTGCCGGTCATCATGGACGATGTGCTGGTGGACTTCGATCCCGGCCGGGCACGGCGCACGGCCCGTATCCTGGGGGACCTCAGCCTGGGAAGATACGGCCCCCGGCAGCAGATCCTCTTCTTCACCTGCCATCCCCATACGGCGGCCCTGCTGCGGGAGGTCCAGCCCTCCGCCCCCCTCTTCCTGCTGGACAAGGGGCAGCTCCGCCCCGCCGGGCCGGAGGGAGCTGAAGAAGTCCCCCTACGTCCCTGACGACATTGGCGTTCACAAACCGTACGCAAGACCAGAAAACATCGCCCCGGTTACAGGGGACGACGGATCAAGAAGCAGCGCGGACGGGAGTGCCCTCCCCTCCGCGCTGCGCGTCGTGCGGCGTGTGATGTCTGACAGTTCGCGGCGCCCTCCGCGTTCCGGCATATTGCTCCGCCCTACCGGCGTGCATGCCGTGCCCTGTCGCGCACGTAGCGTAGCGGTCAGCCCTCGCCCCTTTGCCGCATACCTGCCCATCCGGCTTGCGCCCCGGCGGGGAACAGGCTAAGTCAGGGCAGCCCAATCCCAAAGGAGTCTTTATGTCCCTTGCCAGCCGTGGCGCGGAATTTTTCCGCTTCTGCATCGTGGGCGGTCTGACCTTTCTGGTGGACTACGGCCTGCTGTTCCTGCTGACCAGCGTGCTGGACGTCCATTACCTCTGGTCGTCCGCCTGGGCCTTTATCGTGGCCGTCATCGTCAATTACTACCTTTGCGTGTTCTTCGTCTTCCATCAGGCGGCACGCAGCTTTGCCCGGCAGGTGGTCTTCGTGGGATCGAGCCTGGCCGGTCTGGGCATCAATCAGATCTGCATGTGGCTGCTGGTGGACAAGCTGGCCCTGCACTACATGCTGGCCAAGGTCGTGGCCACGGGCGTGGTCATGATCTGGAACTACATCATGAAGCGCAAGGCCCTCAGCTGACCGGGCAGGGAAGCTCCCCAGCCTTTTCTCTGCGTCCTTTCCAGCGTTGTCCAAAATGGAAAAAGCCGGGCTGTTGCCCGGCTTTCTTCATTTACGCCTGAGGGGCTTGCTCCGGCCTGTTCCCGCCGGAGGACATGCCTGTCCTGCCCTGCCGCAGCAGAAGTGACAGCACATTGAGCTGGATCTCGAAGGCCTGCCGGGCCCGCTTGCGCTGGCAGTCCAGGGTCAGGCCGGCAACAAAGCTCAGCAAAGCCGCCAGCATGCAGAATCCGGACACGATCAGGGTCGGGAAGCGGGGTACGAGCCCGCTGGACATGTATTCGCCCAGCACAGGCAGGAACAGCCCCAGAGAAAGCAGGGCCAGCAGACAGGCCACCGACCAGAAGACCAGCAGGGGACGGTAATCCTTGAACAGGACGGCGATGGTCTTCAGGACGCGGAAGCCGTCCCGGAACGTGCTCAGCTTGGAAAAACTCCCTTCCGGCCGGTCGCGGTACTGGATGGGCATGGAGGCGATGCGGAAGTTGTTGGCCAGGGAAAAGATGGTCATCTCCGTCTCGATCTCGAAGCCCTGCGAAAGGATGGGGAAGGATTTGACGAACAGGGGCGACATGGCCCGCATGCCCGTCATGACGTCCTCGATCTGCCGGCCGCGCTTCCAGAACATATTGATGCAGCGGCGCACCAGCATATTGCCGCAGTTGTGGAATGGGCGCTTGTTCTCCGTGAAGTAGGTGGAGGACAGCCGGTCGCCGATGACCATGTCCGCACGTCCTTCCAGCACGGGCGCGCACAGGGCCGCCGCCTGCGAAGCCGGATAGGTGTCGTCCCCGTCCACCATCAGATAACAGTCCGCCTCGATGTCACGGAACATGGTCCGCACCACGTTGCCCTTGCCCTGACGGGGCTCGGGGCGCACGATGGCACCGGCCTCACGGGCCAGACGGGCCGTTTCGTCGGTGGAATTGTTGTCATAGACATAGATATCGGCATCCGGCAGGGCCTGACGGTAATCCCTGACCACGTTCCCGATGGTCAGCGCCTCGTTATAGCAGGGGATCAGGACCGCGATCCTGTTGCCTTTCTTCTCAGTCTGCATATCCGCTCCTCGTGACCTGTGCATCGGCGTCCGCCGCTACCGGCGAACGCCGCAGCAACAGCCAGTCTTCATTCTCAAAAAGCAGGACACCGTAACGCAGCAACAGGGCTTTGTGCTCCACATGGCGCGTCAGCAGCAACGCGGCCTGCTCCGTACGCCAGACCTCCATATAGCCGGTGGCATCGGCCGCCATGCGGTGTTGCATGGCCAGCCAGCGCCGGGCCATATCCGGGTCGGCGGCATAATAGATGACGTTCCCGTCCTTGTGTACGGGCAGCATGGGCATGCGGGCAGCAAAGCGCACGGCCATGCAGTCTCCGTCAGTAAAAACCAGCTCTTCCGGTCCCGCCTGCGCGCGCAGGGCCTGCAGGGCATCCCGCAATCCCAGGGAATGCGCCTTGATCTGCCGGGCCTCTTCCGTATCCAGCCAGCCCAGACCGGTCATGTCCGCCAGGGCATGCCGGGCCGCCACCACCTGTTTGCCCTGCCCCAGCGACAGCAGGACGACAGCCAGCAGGATGACGATGCCACGGCGCAGCAGGGGGGCAAGGCCCTGCCAGTACAGGGACAAAAGACAGGTTAGCAGCAGCCAGGAAAGCGGCACCAAAAAGCGCGTGCCCCGCAGGATCTCCTGACTCATGTTCTGCCGCCCCAGATGGCGGGCCAGCCACATCTCCAGGGCGCAGAGCACACAGCCGCCCGCGATGCCCAGCACCATGCCCGGCATGAGCCGCAGCAGGGTGCGCACCGGCCCGGCCAGCTGCTGTCTTTTTTTGAACAGTATGGCGGCTGCTACGGCTGCCGCGGGGAACAGCGGGACGGGGAAGGTATAATAGCACAATATGTCCGCAAGGCTCTGCCAGACATCATGCCAGTCCTTGCTGTAACGCAGGGCGCGCACCTCGGCAAAAAGCCCGGTATACTCGGCCGGCGGTGCTGGTGTATCCGCAAGAAAAACTTTCAGATATATAACAACGGGAACTGCGAAGCTCAACAGATTCAGCAGGCTCAGGCCCGCGTGGCGCCACAGTCCCCTGTCCCGCCAGAGCAGGAAAAAGGCCATGAAGAACATGGCTCCGCCCATGAGGGCGCTGACCGTATGCACCAGCATGGCACAGCCTGACAGGAACATGACCACAGGCTGCAGCGAAGGGCGTTTGACGGCCGCACAGGCCGGCAGCAGAAGGAAGGGCCAGAGGTCGGCATAGAAGATGCGCGGCACCGGATCCGAGCGCATGCTGCCCCAGAAGGTGCCGAACGACCAGTGCACGGCAATGCTCATCAGGATCGAGAGCAGGGCCGCTAGAGAGGGGCTGCGGAACAGGCAGCGCCCCAGGATGTAATAGGCAAGGAAGTGCAAAAAGACGCCCAGCGCGCCCACACGCAGCATGTCCGTGGCCGCATTGTCCCCGTCGGGGAGCAGACCCGCCAGGGCCGTCAGCAGGTTGGGCACGCCCGGATCCTGCAGGAAAAAAGACGCCACCGGGTCACGGGCAAAGGCCGCGGGGCATTCCCCGGCTTCCATGATCTGCGCGTAGTTCTGCAGGTCGCTGTCCATGCCGATGCCCTGGGGATTGAGGTCCAGCGTCCCCTGCAGGGCACACCAGCAGAACAGCGCGGCCAGCAGGACCAGAAGCAGATCCGCAAGCCGGTGTCTTTTGTGTTCAGTCTCTTTCATAGCGGCAGCCCGTCTCTTGATAGATGCCATCCCGCCGGTCTCAGTCCCGGCGGGATTCCTTTTCCGCAGCCTGCCGGCGGGCGGCCGCCAGCTCCCGGGCACGCCGGATCAGGCGCTGGTCCATTCGCCGCATGATCTGGCGGCTATGCGTCAGGATGTACACCCCGCCCAGGATGCCCACGGCGCCGAAGGCCTCGCGGAAAGCAAAGTCCTCTCCCAGCAGGGTCACGCCCAGGACAACGCCCACCAGCGGCATGATGTTGAGGAAGATGGCCGCCTGCCCTGCCCCCACCACCTTGACCCCCATGTTCCAGAAGATCATGGCGCACACGCCGCCGATCCAGACGATATAGAACATACAGGCCAGGGTCGTGCCGCCCACGCTGTGCACGTCCAGCTGGCCGGTCAGCGCGGCGTAGATGAAGGTGCCCGCCGTCCCGAACAGCCCGGCCCAGGCCGTGGTCGTCAGGGGCGGAAGATGGCGCATGACGCGGAAGCCCGTCAGGGAATAGACGGCCCAGCCCAGCTGGGCGGTGAAGAACAGCAGATCCCCCTTGTTGAAGGAGATATGCAGCAATACGTCTATCTGTCCCTTGCTGACGAGGAACAGCGCCCCTGCCACGGAAAGCAGGATCCCCAGCAGCTCGATGGGCAGCAGGCGCTCGCGCAGGAAGATCAGGGCCACCAGCGCCGTCACGGCCGGAGTGGTCGTGGCGATGAGAGTGGCATTGCTGACCGTGGAGAGCTGCAGACCGGTGAACTGGGCGATATTGTTGAGCGCCACACCGGTGATGCCCATGAGCAGCAGGGCCGGCATCAGGCGCAGCGGCGGCAGGAGCGGCAGCCCCCGCCAGCGCATGAGCGCGAAAAAGGTGATGCTCATGAGCAGATAACGCACTGCGGTCATGGTGGACGGGTTCAGCTCCCGCATGGTGATCTTGACCAGCAGCGGCTGGGCGCCCCACAGGGCGGCCGTCAGGGCCAGCAGGGCAAAATATCGGCTTGTGGCTGTCGTCATGATCTTCTCCAGAGGCCTTCCTGTGCGCGCACCATAGCGCAAAATAAAAGATTTTTCGAGATATCCGCACGCAGGATCCCCGCCGGGCCCCCCGATCCTGAACCGGCGTTGACGTGATCTGCGGCGGCAGGCAAGCAGTGCTGCGGTTCCTTTAAAAAAGTATCACCAACCTCGTACCTCCGCTTTTTCCCCTGCTGACCGGCAGGAGCACGCAGTCCGGGATCGATGCTGGCCCTGTTTTGAATTATACGCAGAGATAGGCCGGCACGGGTTCGCTACCTTCTTGAGATGATTGTCTTTTTATTTTCCAAAGGCAAATTGAACACTCCACCGGCTAAAGCCGGTGGATTCACCGTGGCGACTAAAGTCGCG
>ERZ857982.3022-NODE-3022-length-12027-cov-14.388323_pt1 | contig 12027 bp, 8 predicted proteins | sample MGYA00519955_ERZ857982 | MGnify/ENA primary metagenome ERZ857982 (study PRJEB31778, sample SAMEA3449416) | human gut metagenome | biome: human gut; feature: human-associated habitat; material: faeces | place: United Kingdom | collected 2010/2012 ... | reverse complement strand
TATTGGCGCTGTGCAAGAAATTCTTTCTGACTTTTTGTGCATTTGGCAGAAAATTTGGCAAAAAACTTTAACTTTTTTAATAAAACATATTAGATTGATGCAAGCCAACTTTCAAAGTGGTTATTTTATCGAGAAAAACTGCTCATAATCTTGCATTTTTGTGCAATGCATTCCAAAAAGAGATAGGGGTGTCGCCACCCCTATCAAAATTTGTAATAGAAAGTGCTTTGCCGCCGCTTTACGGCATTTCCTGTGTGTTTTCGACGGGATCCGCGCTGTCCTCAGTCGAAACGCTCGTTTCTACGGGCGGTGCGCTCTGGGCGCTGTCATCCAGCAGCTCGACGTCGGACGCTTCGATCCAGTTTTCCGTGACGTAGCCGTCGCGGTAGTAGACGCACACGCGGTCGCCGACGTTCAGCAGCGGCGCATAGGCGACCTCAGCCGCGCTCATGCGCACGGAGAAGGCGCTCTCGCCGTCAAAGCGCAGGAAGTAGATGCTGTTGCCATCTACGACCGCCGTGCGGATCTCGGCGATCGTGCCCTCGACGCTCTTATAATCGCTCGGCGTGACGTCGATGGAGCCCTGATCGTCGGAGATGAGGTTATTTTTGAGCAGCATTTGACGGTAGTTCGCCTCGCAGTCGGCGAGCGTCGCGCCGGTGGCGACGATCTGGTACTGGTTGACATTGACCATCGCGTACATCTTGACGAGCTCGCTCGCGTCCTTGAGCGCCATGAAGTACGTCGGCTGCTTGGCGACGTTCAAAAGCAGCGGGAACGTCGCGTTATAGCGAAGGTTCTGCACCTGACCCTCAGCGCTGTCCATGGCGCTGTACTCCGTCGCGCCCGCGCAGGGATAGTATTTCGTCTCCTTCGTGCGCTGGTTGGAGAGCAGGAAGCCGATGTTGCTCTCGTCGCCGCCGACGCTCGTCACACCCGTGTAGAGGTAAACGTCGTCACCTTCAGCAAGGTAGTTGTAGCCGTCGGTCGTGACGGTCACGTCGCGCTGGCCGAAGATGGAGTTCCAGAAGCCGTTGTGATACATGCCGTAGTAGTCGTACTGCTCGATGATGAGCTCGGCGGAGTAGACGTGGTCGACCCACGCGGGCGGCTCTTCATAGTATTCGCTCTCGCCCGTGATGGCGTTGACGAGCACCGCGCCGTGGTTGTCCGTGCCGCCGAACAGGCCGATGGTCTTTTCCTTCTTGGCGCAGACCCAGTAGGGCGTGCCGTCCTCGTCGATCTCAAAGACCGGCTCTTCAAACATATAGGTAGGATATGCGAAGCGCAGGTGGCGGTAGAGGTTGCGGGAGAAATGCTCGGCGGTCGTGTACTTCATGCCCTCGTCAAGGCGCACGACCTCGACGTTCTGTGTGACCATGTCGATGATAAGGTAGGCGGGCAGCCCCTCCGAGCGGTTGTTGAACCACTTGATGATGTCGCCGTAGCGCAGGGGCGTGACGCGCACGGGGCGGCCATGGTAGTTGATCTGCGTGTAGTTTTCCGCGACCTCGAACTGCGAGACCATGTCTGCCAGCTCGCCGAGCTTGCGGTCGCCGAGCTTTTCGGCGCTGTCGCGGTCGAGCATCGGGATGCGGTCATACGAGACCTCTTCAATTTCGCTTGCAAAGCTGCCGCTCTCGATCGGCAGCAGCGCTTGATAGTCCTTGGCCCGCAGCACGACCCACGACGTCAGCGCGCCGACGAGCGCTGTGACGATGAGCGCCGCCACGACAAAGAAGGGCACGGTGCACTGTTTTTTGACGAACGTGAAGTAGCCCTTGGCCCCCGTGCCCTGAAAGCCGGAGGTGAAGAGCGCGCAGATGCAGTACGTGACGCAAAGCAGCAGCACGAAACCGTAGAACTCTTCGGCATGCAGGTTGATGGCGGGCATCTGCACGTAGAAGAAGACTGCGCCGACAAGCAGCGTGACGAGCGTGTTGACCGCGATGCGGCCGCCCTTGCTGCCAATCGACTTGCGGGGCTTGCGCTCGCGTTTGGGCTTGGGCGCGGCGTTCGGGTCGAACTGAAAGCCGCCGGCGTCCGAGCCAGAAAATTTGATATCCATAGAATATTTCCTTTCTGATGAAATGGGAACGGTGCTTATTTTTATAGTATACCGTGATTGCCCCATAAAAACAAGGGAGGGGCAAAAATCGTACACCGGCGGCTTGAATAGTGAAAATGCGAGAGCGGAAAAGCAATTGTGCATATCACACGGAAAAAGTGGTCGATGGGTTGTATACAGTGGCTAAAAATGCAATTTGCCGCAACTTGGACTTGCTATTTTCACTTTGCCTCGTTATCATGGCGGTAGAGCGGCATGCGCGTGCCGCCCAATATCGAACGAAGGAGAATTTGTATGAAAAGATTGTCTCTGAAAGCAACATCCCTGATCCTGGCACTTGTTCTCGCGCTCAGTCTCTCCGTCACCGCCTTCGCAGATGATAACGCCGCTTCGATGACCCGCGCCGAAGTGACGCAGGAGGTCATCAAGAACATGGGCCTCGCCGCACAGGCGGAAGCGAGCGCCAAGGATGCGAGCGCATTCAAGGATGTTGCCGAGGGCAGCAAGTTTGAAGGCGCGATCAACCTCGCCTACTCCAAGGGCATTGTCAACGGCGTCAACAAGGACGCATTTGTGCCCGACGCAGCCGTTACGCAGTTGGAAGCGGCCGCGATGATCCTGCGCAGCACCGGTCTGGACAAGGCGCTGCTGAAGGATTGGCCCGCGGACTATGACGATATGGCCGTCTGGTCCGGCCTGATGGACGGCCTGACCTACGAGGCGTCCAAGCCCGTGACGACGGCGATGCTCGGGCAGATGCTCAAGAATGCCGCGGCGATCGCGGACAAGCCGGTCATCGGCATCAGCTGGTCCTACAACGGCCAGAATTACGACTCCCACAAGACGATCTTCAAGACCGTCGGTGCCATCCCCGTCGAGCTCGATCAGGTGACGAGCACGGCCGTGAAGTACGATGCCGAGGGCAAGATCGAGTCCGCGTATCTCGAAGAGAGCGGCATGCTCAAGCAGGAATACGCTGACAAGGTGAAGGAAAAGGATCTCACGGCCAGCAACGTCGGCGCTGTGATGCAGGCCATCGACGGCGTGTTCTTCACCGGCGGCGAGGATGTGAGCCCGTCTCTGTTCAAGGTCCCCGAGAAGGAAAAGAACGAGGGCGAAGAGATCAACGCCACGCGCGATATCTCCGACTACATGCTCATGGCCTACTGCCTTGAAAAAGACGTGCCGACGTTCGCGGTCTGCCGCGGCGAGCAGATGATGTCCATCGTCTCCGGCTGCACGTTCATCCAGGATATCCCCAACTACTATAAGGAGCAGGGGAAGACCTACAACGATACGCACAGAATGCCGGCCGACGCGCCTGACCGCACCTATGCCCGCCACGATGTGACCATCAATAAGGACGCCTCCAAGTGGCTCTATAAGATCGTCGGCTCCACGGAGCTGAAGAACGTTTCCTCCTGGCACCACCAGGCGGTCGGCGGCGTTGAGGGCACGAACCTTACCGTCGTCAGCACGGCGACGTATGACGGCGTGGAAGTCATTGAAGCGGTCGAGCGTCAGGACAAGACCTTCTGCCTCGGCGTTCAGTTCCACCCCGAGAACGACTGCAAGTTCGTGCTCTACACCAAGACCCCCGAAAAGGCCCTGTGCGACTATGAGACCTGCCTGAACTTCTTCGAGATGCTGGTCGAGTACGCGGGCAAGTAAGGACACGTACCGTACAACAGAATGCATAGAAAAAGGGTCCCGTCCGAAGACGGGACCCTTTTTTACATATTGAGAGCGTTTACGACGCCTTCTGTGCTTTCAGGATGGCGACGGCCTCGCGGGCGGCAGCACCGGCGTCTTCGGCGTAGTAATCCGCGCCGATCTCGTCGCAGAAGCTCTGGCTGATGGGCGCGCCGCCGACCATGACCTTGATCTGATCCTGCAGGCCGCGCTCGTGGACGAGCTTGACGACCTCGCGCATTTCCTCCATCGTGGTGGTCAGCAGCGACGAGCAGGCAATCACGCCGCAGTGATTCTCCACGGCGGTGCTGACGAACTGCTCCGCCGACGTGTCTACGCCGAGGTCAAAGACCTCGATGCCGCTGCCCTCCATCATGATCTTGACGAGGTTTTTGCCGATGCCGTGCATGTCGCCCTTCACGGTGCCGAGGCACACGCGGCCGACGGGCTCGGTGCCCTCACCGACCATCAGGGGCTTCAGAAGCTCCGTGGCGGCGGACATGCAGCGCGCGGCCATGAGCATTTCGGGAACGAACGCGCGGTTGGCGGAGAATGCCTCGCCGAGGTGGTTCATGCCGACGATCATGCCCTTGGAGAGAATGCCGCCCGGCTCGTGGCCTTCGTCGAGTGCCTGCTGGCAGAGGGAGAGCAACTTTTTCTGCTGGCCGCGCTCGAGCGCGCGGGCGATGTTCTCGAACACATCGGCGGACTCCTGCGCGGAGGTTGCGGCCTGCACCACCTCGGCCTTTGCGGCACCGATCTCACGCTTCGGCACGGCGGGGAGCGGCGTGACGGGGATGTGCAGCCCCGCGTTGTACTCGTTTACAGCCTGATCGAGGTACTGATCCACATGCGGGAAGACCGTACCGGCAAGGCCATAGGTGATCGAGGGGATGAAGTGCCCGCCGGGGCAGCAGCGCGCGAGCGTGTCTCTTGCGTAGGCGAGAATTTCATCGGGCTGCGCGTCCGCGCGGTCGATGGCCGCGCCAAAGCCGCCCATAAGCGTGAGCTTGCCGCTTAAGTGGCGCTGGAGGGCGGGGATGTCGTTCTCCGGCAGCGTGCCCTGCCAGACCTGAATGCCGATCTCGGCCATGTCGTCCACGATGGGGACGAGGTACGAGTCGGCGTGGTGGATGGTGATGACGCCGCGCGAGCGGATGTAGCCATAAAAGCGGCGGTAGGGCTCCTTGAAAAACTCGCGCCACATGTCGGGCTTCATAAAGAGGGCGTTTTTCGTGCCCCAGTCATCGTGGGAGAAGATGACATCGGGCTGCAGGCCGTCGATCAGGCGGCGGACATAATCGAGGCGGTACTGCGTGATCGTCTCGATGAGCTCGTGCATCTCGTCGGGATGCTCGTAGAGCGCGGTCAGCGTGTTTTCAAAGCCCATGAGGAAGTGGCACTGCTCAAAAATGCCTGTGCCCATGAAACCGGCGAGGAGCTTGCCCTCGGCGTCCGCGGCGGCGCGCGAGCGCGTGCGGCACTCCTCCCAGCCCTCGGAGCAGACGCTCAGATCGGGGACGTGGACGGTGTCCTTCCAGTGCGTCACATCGGGACAGACCGTCAGCTCCGGTGTGTGGACGGGGATGGGGCCGGGCGCATCTTCGGGGAAGCTGATGGTCGTGCCCCAGCGGTCCTTGCTCACGGTGCCGCACTTGCGGTTGCCGCGAAGATAGGTGTTGATGGGGTCCGTGAGGCACATGTGCAGCGCTTCATACTGGCAGAGCTGACGCTCGGGCTGGCCGTCGGGCTTGATGAGTTCAAGAAAAATTCCTTTCGGGGTAGACATGGGGAAGATCTCCTTTATCAATACAGCACGCAGGCTGTGTAGGTCAAAGTGCGGGGACCATAGTTGTAGGCGAGGTTTGAGCGGACGCAGACGTCACTGACGAACAGTCCGTAGGCCTCCATCGAAGAAAGCCTCTGCTTGGGATGTCGACAGGGACGGTCCGGATAGGTGCAGGTATGGCAGAGCGTGCATGTGCCCGCCGTCAGCGGCAGGCAGTGGGGATATAAGAGCCGCGCCTGGCGGGCGAAGGTCGAAAAGCGCTTTTTGTGCACCTCAGAAAGCGCCGTCATGCCGGTGTAATCAAATTCATCCTCGAGCTGCGCGGTGCTCTGCACCAAAATCCCCTGTGAATAGCGCTTGATTTGCGCCCTTGTCTGTTCGAGTGTGCCGCAGGCGGGCGGGCAGCTCCAGCTTTTGCCGTAGCGATCGCAGCGGTCGGCGGCGCACATGTCGCGAACGGCTTCGAGCGGATCGAGTGCATCCATATTCACTGCTGCGCACTGGGAAAAACCGACCTCGCGGGCGAGGGTGAGAAGGTCTGTCATAAGCAATGCCTCTTGACAAGGGAATTTATTTCTGCATAAAATACTATTTATACATTATTTATCTATTATATGGGTGGGGGAAGCTCGTGTCAAGCATTCAAGTTCAGCAGGGGGCGAAAATCACGCCGGTCCCGTTCGAAGCAGGGGAGACGCTGCTCTCCACGCTGCGGCGGGCGGGATATTCTATCCCCGCAGCCTGCGGCGGCAAGGGCCGCTGCGGCAAATGCCGCGTGAAGGTGAACGGTGTGCCGCGCCTTGCCTGCAAGACGAAAGCGCAGGACGGCGATTGGATCGACCTGCCCGAGACGATGCGCGGCGTCATCCTGACGGACACGCTCACACTGCCGAAGGCGCAGGCGGGCCGCTCGGGCCTTGGCGCGGCAGTCGACCTCGGTACGACGACGGTGGCGCTGCGGCTCTTCGACCGCGCAGACGGAAAGCTGCTCGCGCAGGCTCAGGACTGGAACGCGCAGGCGCCCTACGGCGCGGACGTTATCAGCCGCATCCAGCACACGATGGAAGCGTCCGACGGGCTCGGCGAGCTGTCGCGCTGTATCCGCGCGCAGGTCGGGACGCTTTTGGAGCGGACACTTTCCGCCGCCGGACGGAAGACGGATGAAGTCAAGAAGCTCATCATTGCGGGCAATACCGTGATGCAGCACATTTTCGACGGGCGCGAGGTCGCGTCCATTGCCCGCGCGCCGTTTCAGCCGGAAACGTTGTTTGAAGACGGCGTGGGCAAGCCGCTTTCGGGCATTCCCGTGCGATTTGCCCCGTGCGTCGCGGGCTATGTCGGCGGCGACATCACGGCGGGACTGATGGCGGACGGGCTTTTCGCGCAGCCGGAATTGCGGCTGTTTCTCGATATCGGCACGAACGGCGAAATGGCACTGGGAAATGAGAGTGGCGCGCTCTGCTGCGCGGTCGCCTCGGGCCCAGCGTTTGAGGGCGCGGGCATCAGCTGCGGCATGCCGGGCATCACGGGCGCGGTGAGCCATGTGAGCTATGACAGGGGCTTCCTCTGCGACATTGTCGGCGGGGGAGAGGCAAAGGGCATCTGCGGCTCGGGACTGGTCGACCTCGTCGCCGTGCTTTTGGAGCGAGGCGTGATCGACGAAAGCGGGCGGCTGCTGCCGCCGCAGGACGCGCCGGAGGACATGCGCCGCTATCTGACCGAGGATGGCCAGGGCAACGGCGTCTTCCACCTGACGAAGGCCGTTAGCCTGACGGCGCGCGACGTGCGCAACCTGCAGCTTGCCAAGGCGGCGGTGGCAGGCGGTATTCGGGTGCTGCTCGAGCAGCGCGGCGTGACGGCGGACGACATTGCGAGTGTAGAGCTCGCGGGCGGGTTTGGCAACTATCTCTCGCCCGAGAGTGCGGTGCGCATCGGCATGCTGCCGCGCGCGTGCCTTAGTAAAATCAGGCCGCTTGGCAACACGGCGCTCGCGGGCGCTTCGATGCTGGCGCTCGACGGGGAAAACTGGCGAAAGCTCGCGGAAATTCCGCGAAAGTGCTGCTATCTCGAGCTTTCCGGACGCGACGACTTTTCCCACGCGTTCACCGACAGTTTGACATTTTGAAAATCGTTCCGAACAGGAATTTTTAATGGAGGAAAACCCTATGGAAATGCAGTTTCCCGTGATTTTGGACGGCGCGACCGGCACAGAGCTCCAAAAGCGCGGCTTCACCGGCGACATGAGCGCCGAGCAATGGGTGCTCGAGCATCCCGAGAGCATCCTTGAAATTCAGCGCAAGTATGTGGCGAGCGGCTCGAATGTGCTCTACGCGCCGACGTTCGGCGGCAACCGCCAGAAGCTCGAAGAGCGCGGCATCTTCAACCGCACGGAGGAGATGAACAAAGCGCTCGCACTGCTCTCGAAGCAGGCGGCGGACGGAAAAGCATGGGTCGCGGGCGATATTGCGCCCACGGGCCGCTTTTTAGCCCCCCTTGGCGATGCGTCGTTTGAAGAACTCGTCGACATTTACACCGAGCAGGCGGCGGGCCTTGAGCAGGCGGGCGTCGACCTCTACGTCATTGAGACGATGATGACGCTGACCGATGCGCGTGCGGCGGTTCTGGCGATCCGCAGCATGAGCAAAAAGCCCATCCTTGTGTCCTTTACCTGCGATGAGAGCGGCAAGATCCTCTCCGGTACGGACGTGGTCGCGGCGCTTTCCGTGATGGAGGGCATGGGCGTGAGCGCATTCGGCCTGAACTGCTCGGCAGGCCCCGAGCAGATGTTGCCGCAGCTCCAACGCCTGCATAAATACGCGCGCGTGCCGCTGATCGCCAAGCCCAACGCCGGCATGCCGGAGATCGTGAACGGCGAGGCCGTGTACGACTGCCCGCCGGAGGAATTTATTGCGCTGGTGCCCGAGATGCTCAAGGCAGGTGTGGCCCTCTTCGGCGGCTGCTGCGGCACGACGGAGGAGCACATCGCCGCGCTGAAAGCAGCGCTCAAGGACGCGGAATACGTTCGCCCCGCACCGGAATGCCTCGACCTTCTTCCCGCGGCAACGGAGAAGGAAGCCTTCTTCCTGCCCGCCGATGCGACGCACGGCGCGGTGCTGACCGCGGACGGCGATTTGGAGGACAAGCTCTCCGACGCGATGGATGACGAATGGCCGATGGTCGCGCTGAAGCTCACGTCCTGGGCGGACGTCGACGCGCTGGCGGACTACCAGTACATGATCAGAAAGCCGCTGTGCCTTATCTGCGACGACGCGGAGCTTTTGGAAGCGGGCCTGCGCGCCTATCAGGGAAGAGCCTTGTACGAGGGAAATCTCACCGAAGATGCCCTTGCGCCGCTGGTCGAAAAATACGGTCTGCTGGTGTAAAAAGAGAAAAAGAAGAACGGGACGGAAATGAACATTTCCGTCCCGTTCTCTATATAGTAAAGCGCGTCACGCCGCGGCGCCGCCAGTGCTGACGATGCGGAAATACGCATTCGACGTCAGGCGGTACATCGCGCAGTAGAGCAGCGCGAAAAGAAGCAGCGCCGCGCCGGTCACACCGAGAAACAGCGTGAGGTTCTGGATGCCGAACAGCTGCATGATCTGCCAGACCATCGGCTGGGCGAAGGCGAGGTGCAGCGCTGCCGCGGCAAGAGGCAGCAGGAAAATGAGCAGCATTTGCGCGTTCACGCTCTCACGGATGTCGCGCTTGGTCATGCCCACGCGCTGCATGATGGCAAAGCGCGAGGCATCCTCATACCCCTCCACGACCTGTTTGTAGTAGAGCATCAGAAGCGTTGCGAACAGGAACAGCACACTTAAAAGAATGCCGAGGAAAAAGAGACTGCCGTAGAGCGAGAAGAACTCCGCACGGACGTCCGCCATTTCCGTGGGATGCCAGTGGTTCTGGACGGCAAGCGTGTTGATCGCGTCCTCCGCGCCAAAATAGAGGCTCGCCGTCGAGGCAAGCATCACCAGCACCATCGTCGAGAGAATGCAAATGGAGGCGAGGCCCGCGCCGTTTCGCTTCATGCGGTAGGTGAGCGACGAGAGGGAGACGAAGTTGCGCTTTTTGTAGTAGAACTTCTCGTCCTTCTGGAGCGTTTTGCAGAGCGTCACGCTGCCGGAGATGAAGAGAAGATACGTCGATAGAATGACCATGATGACCGCGAGGAAGAAGAGCAGCATCGCCTGTACGGGGTCGTTGATGGTCGCGGCGATGTAGTACGCGCCGAGCAGCAGCGCAAGGCCGGGGATGACGAGCAGCCATTGCGACTTCGGCGGTTTTTCGCCGACGTTTTCGCTCTTCAAAAGCGCCGCGCCCTGTGCATGGCGCAGCGACAGCACACCGCGCACATAGAGCAGCGCGAAGATGGCGATGAACGTGATGGCGCACTGCTTGATGGCGGCAAGGCTCACGGTGAAAGCCGCGGCGGGGAGAGATAAAAGCCGCAGCAGTGCGGACTGCGAGACATAGGAGAGCAGCAGGCCGAGGCCAAGCCCCGCGATCAGCGTGAACGCCGCGGCCAGAAGTGTCTCCCAGAAGAGAATGGCGCTGAGTGCGCCGCGGTCCATGCCGAGCACGCTGTAAAGGCCGAATTCCTTCTTGCGGCGACGCAGGAGAAAGCTGTTCGTGTAGAAGAGAAACAGCGCGATGAACACCGATACGACGAACGAGCCGAGGCTCATCGTCATCGCGACCGCAGAGGTGCCGGAGCCGTTCACCTTGCCATTGACCGTATAGAGCGCGGGGGTGACGGCGAGGTACGCAATGACATACAGCATCGCTGCCATGAACGCGCAGGAGAGAAGATAGGGCACATAGAGCCTTGCGTTCTTTTTGATGCCCATCCACGCAAGGCGGGGGTAAAAGGTGGGCTTCATGCGCATTCGCCTCCCGTCTGCTGCTGCGTGAGCGCATCGGTGATACGCTGGTAGAACTGGGAATCCGTGTCCTTGCCGCGCTTTAACTCCAGCGAGACCTCGCCATCGCGCAGGAACAGCACGCGCGAGGCGCAGCTCGCCGCGCGCACAGAGTGCGTGACCATCACGATGGTCTGGCCAGAGACGTTGATCTCGCCGAAGAGCTTCAAGAGCTCGTCGGTCGAGCGGGAGTCGAGCGCGCCGGTCGGCTCGTCAGCCAGCAAGATCTGCGGGCGGGTGATGAGCGCTCGGGCGACGGCGGCGCGCTGCTTCTGTCCGCCGGAGACCTCGTAGGGGTACTTTTTGAGCAGCGTCTCGATGCCGAGGTCGTAGGCGAGCGGTGAGAGCCGGTCGCGCATCTCCGTGCGCGATTTGCCCGCGAGCACGAGCGGCAGGCAGATGTTGTCCTCGAGCGAGAACGTGTCGAGCAGGCTGAAGTCCTGAAACACAAAGCCTAAGTTGTCGCGGCGGAAGGCTGCGGCAGTCTCCTCGGGAATTTCCGAGAGGTTCTTGCCGCCGAGCAGCACCGTGCCGCCGCTCGGCTTGTCGAGCGCGGCGAGGATATTGAGAAGCGTCGTTTTGCCGCTGCCGCTCTCGCCCATGATGGCGACGTATTCGCCGCCTTCAACGGTGAAGCTGACATTTTTGAGCGCTTGGACCTTGCTGCCGCCAAAGCGCGTGGTGTAGGTCTTTTGAAGACCGGAAACAGTCAGAATTTGCATGGAGGGTCTCCTTTCAGGTAAATGAATTTTGCGTCGCAAGTTGACATAATCTTTGAATTTTGGGAAATCCGGACGTAAAAAGGGTGCAGAAAAGCAGCCGGAAAAGCGGAGGCTCTTCGCGGCTGCTTTTTCAGGAAATGCGTTACTCGAGATTCAGTTTTTTCGTCGTGAAGAACCACGTCACGGCGTAGCCCGCCGCGGCGAAGAGCAGTTCGCCGAACATCCCCCAGAGGAGCAGCAGCTCGACGCTCGCGGGCGCGCTGTAAATGTCCAGATTCATCCAGCGCGTGGGGTTGGCGTTGAAAAACGCGCCGATCATGGCGATGGCGGTGAACTGTGCGACCTCGAAGAACACGAGCACAAGGATGGTCGTCCAGAGTGACTTGTGCTTGTTGAAGCTGTAGCCGATGGAAAAGGCGGCGTACACCACGAGCGACGCGGCGGAGATCGTCATAACGAAGTTGCCGAGCAGCTCAAGCAAAATGAGCAGCGCATGGCCGCGCAGCGAGGCGTCCATCTGAGAAAATGCCGTGAAGAAATCGACGAAGTTTTCCGGCACATAGCGAAGGGAAGCCCAGTCGGAGGCGGCGATCAGCAGCGAGAGAACGCCCACGAGGAAGGCGGCGGCGTACCACACGGCGGAGACGATGAGCTTGGAGGCGAGCAGCTCGTGCACGCTCACGGGGAGCGTCAGCGTGAGATAGCCCTCGTCCTTGAGCACATGGTCGCGCCAGCGGACGGCGGAGAGCACCAGCGGCGCAAGCCCCAGTGCACCAAGACCCATCACAAAGCCGATGACCAGCAGTACGCCGATGAGCTGTAAGAGCCAGGGAA
>ERZ857982.3017-NODE-3017-length-12038-cov-3.296670_pt1 | contig 12038 bp, 8 predicted proteins | sample MGYA00519955_ERZ857982 | MGnify/ENA primary metagenome ERZ857982 (study PRJEB31778, sample SAMEA3449416) | human gut metagenome | biome: human gut; feature: human-associated habitat; material: faeces | place: United Kingdom | collected 2010/2012 ... | reverse complement strand
TATTCATAACGGTATGGTAGAATGATTATGACAAATAAGAATTTGGAGGGAAGAAATATGCAGACGATTATTGTGTTGTTAAATCCAGGAATGCTTGAAAATGCTGATTTGGATTTGAGATATCGCATACCAGACCGTATCGAAGAGGTATCAAATTCTTTGATACAAAGCAATGGATATGATTATATAGACACAGAGGACGGAGACCCTGGACCATTGATGGGTATTTGGTTGGAAACTGAAAATGCACATAGAAACTGGCATATAGTGAGGGATTTGTTTCAAAGGGAAAAATTTATAGGAAATGATTTATCTTTGTCGGCTCAGATATATATTTCCGAAAAAGATACTGACGATTTAGAAAACTGTGTGCTTGTTTTTCCTGAATAACAATTCCAGTTTATAGGGGAGTTGAACAGAGTAAAAAATCGGAATTGGAGGTAGAATATGAAAAAAACAATTTTAATTTTAGGACTTTCCGCACTTGTAATTGGCGGATGTTTATTAAACACTTCGTGTTCATCAGGAGAATACGATCCATTAGCAGACGGAATATTAACAATCGGACTAGAGTGTGCGTATAATCCATTTAATTATACTGAGTACACAAGTACTGAATATAACGCACCTATTAAAGGTACAAATGGTGAATATGCTGCTGGTTACGATATTTTAATTGCTAAAAAACTTTGTGAAGATTTAGGTGTAAGATTAGAAGTTGTCCGTTGTGAATGGGATGGTCTTATTCCATCTTTACAATCTAAGACAATTGATGCAGTTATTGCAGGTATGACAGCAACTCCACAAAGAAGAAATAGTATTGATTTTACTGATGCTTATTATTCTTCACAATTAGTCATTGTTACAAAAGATACTGAAGAAATTAGAAATTATACAAAAATTGAAGATTTTGTGGATAATATTAAACAACATAAAAACGATTTGATATTCCCAATGAAGTATGGTAAAAATACCCCAGATTCCAAAAGTATAATTCCCGGTATATGTGAAGGAATGAACATGCGATATATAGGTGCTGATGATTATACACATATGATCTGCAATGATAAATACACATCTAAATTATTTGCAAAACAGTTTGGAATAAAATCTGCACCTTGTTTTTTGGTAAGAAATTTTGATAATAAAGAATATGTCATTGAAGCTATAAAAAACTTAAAGCTTCCTCTTGTCATAAAGCCAAACTTTGGAGGCGGTTCTACTGGAATATCCAATAATAATATTTGTTTTGATTACGATGAAGCTATTAAACTTTGTGAAAAATTATTTTACTATCATGAAATGCCAATATTGGTAGAAGAATATCTAGACGGACAAGAGATTGAATTAATTTTAGTTGGTAATAAAAATCAAGTAGTTTTTAGTCAAGAAGTACAATTAATAATGGCTAATAAGGAATCATTTGATAAAGAGATTTGGGGGTTTGAAACAAAAAAAATTGATGACTCAAGTATTGGATTCAAACTAAGTAGCTATATTGATGAATGCACTAAGGAAAAAATACATTGCTTATTTAAATCTTTTTATAAAATGGAATTTATGAGAGTAGACGGAAGATTTCATAACGGTGAATTTCATTTAATAGAATTATCACCTGACTGTTATTTAGGCGATGACTGTGCGTTTTACTATGCGTTTCAAAAACATGGATATTCTTTATCGGATATGTTTGAGTTTCTTATAAACAATGGTCTAAATCACTATCAATTATAAACTCCCAATAGCCTAAAAAATCGACTCTAAATGGAAAGTTAGAATAAAAAGAATTATTATTACATATTCCATTTATTCCTTCCGCAAGGAGTTTTGTAGATTTTTGGGTGTTAGGATTATTTATTATAGCTATAATTTTTTTGTAATAAAAAGCTTTCTTTTTAAAATCTTTTATTCTTGTATAATAGAAATATAAATTTTGAAAAACAATATGCAGAAACTCTTCATATTGAAAGTCTTTATACAAAACTTCTATTTTTTTAGCATAAAAAGATGCCTTATCATACTCATCTGTTAAACAATAATAAATCAATAAGTTACAGTATATGAGTACAGTTTCGTATACTGTAACTGATAACAAAGATGAATCAAGTAAAGATTTTTCAGTTTTTTTGTCATACTTATTACCCAAAATATCAATTGCGGCAACATTATTCAAATAATAGCATATTGTAGTACTGCTTTTGTCCAAGGAAAGTGCTCTTTTAAGTGCTTTTTTTGCATCCAAAAGATTTCCTTTATAAGCGTAAATCATTGCTAAAGATATATATATAGATGAAACATTTAGATTCATTTCTTGAGTTTTAAATATTTTTAATGCTTTATTATAGTATTCTATTGCCTTTTCATTGTCATCACATAATTCAGCATAATTTCTTAGTACATATGCATACTCCTTAAATTGCTTATAAAAAGGATTATTTAAAATTGCTACACCTAGTTTTTCAGATATGTTAGAACTATGCATTTTCATGCAATAATTCATTAATGCTAATTCTAGAATAAGTCTTAGTCTGCTGTTGATTGAAGCATGTTCAATTAATGACCGCAACTTATCTTCAACTTCAAATGATTCGCACAGAGAATAGATTAACCCTTGCAATGCCAAATGATAATTATTATTGACATCAAAAATAGTATTAAGATTTTTTTGTGCTTCATCTGCAAGTTTATTTGATATACAAACCTCAATTAACAAGATTGTTAATTTATATATTCCTTTTTGTATAATCAAACTATTTGCTGACATTTCTAAAACAGATTCTCGATATTTTACTAGCTTACTAATTATTAACTGTGGATACTTTTGTTCATTTAACAATTCTTTTAATCTGGGTAATAACGAAAACAATTCTTCATCAGAGAACTTCATACACAAAAAAACTAGCTGTTCCAACATTGAAAAGTCATTTGTTTTGTTCAAATTTTCAAAATAGTATCTTTTTATTGATGCATAAGCACAAAAAAGAATAGGATCATATGTTACTTTATCTAGTTCATGTTTGATAGAATCATGAATTGATAAAAACATGTTACTGTCAAATTTTAATATTTTTTTATTTAATAAATTTTCAATTAATTTTTCTAAATCTTTTGTTTTAAAATACTCAGTAAGAGAATGATTGTTCGTTACCTGATAACACAATAAATAAAGTAAATTTTTATCAATTTTGCTTTCGTGTAGATAAATTAAATATATAATATATTTTTCATAAATTGATAGAGCTTTTATTGAAATATTAATGTTACTATTATTTAATTTTGATTGTTCATTCGCAAGAATAATCTCCATCAGATTTCCTTGGCTATCATCGTACAGTTTTTCAATTACTTCAAAATTAATCGATATATTTTTTGGTGCTAAAGATTTAGCTATACTAAAATCCATTTTTTCTACGATGAAGTTCTCAATTATCACACCTGTTTCTTTTAATTCTTTATAAAAATTATAAAAATGTGTCTTATCTTTCTCACCAAGGGTATATTCAAAAATAAAAGTTTTATTTTTAGTGTTTTTAATGATAAACTGCAATAATTCAAAAGATTGCGTGTCAATATTTTGGATATTATCAATATTGAGAATAATATTTGAATGGTTTAATAAATAAACAATATAGTCTTTTTTACGTATAATAGAAGCTTCTTCGCCAATTTCAGCAAGAGGTTCAGCATCTCCTAATCCAAAAGCTGACCGCATTAAGTAGAAAATATATCGTAATAAATTTTCAAAGCTTCTAATTCCATGTTCCGTAGGTGTTGGTACTAAAGAAGAATTGTTAAATGAAAAAATTTCAAATTCTTTATAAATATCATTAAAATACTGGAGATTTTCAATGGTTTCCACTGAGCTTTTGCTCATCTTTACTGTTATTATATCATTAGAGATAAGTTTACTCATTTTGAGTTTTTCCATTAATCCACTTTTTCCTATACCACTTATTCCACTGAGAATAATAATCTTATTAGTTGACCCCTGTGAGTTTACAAAATTCGACAAGAGTTTAATCTCGTTATTCCTATCAATTAAATTTTCCATATTTATATAATCCTTGATCGATAATTTAAAGTTATCCTTCATTTATTAAGACATAATTAAAAAAGTTATAGAAAACAAATACACCACAAACGAATTATCTGTGGTGTAGTAATAATACTTATAAAATAATTTATTCAATAAAATGTATCCTATTAGAAAGGAAATTCTTATGAACAAGGATGATATATTTAGGACGATTCAAGAATATACAACAGATGTTCCGCTACTTTTGATTGGAACAGGAGCATCTATACCAGTAGGTATTCATGGTATGCCGGAATTGGCAAATTATTTACTAGATAATTTAGATTCAAAATATTCTAGTGATAAAAATTGGTGCGATATATCTAAGAAGTTGAAGAGTGGTATTGATTTAGAAAGTGCTATGACATCGTATCATTTAGATGAAAATTTACTAAATGATATAAAGAAGCTTACTTGGAAATTGGTAACTGATGCTGATTTGAAATTGTTTTATGAAAAAGTTCTTTTTGGACAAGATTTACCGTTGTCATTATTACTTCACAAGTTAATACAGCCTCATCCTTATAGTATTGATATATTGACCACAAATTATGATAGATATATTGAATATTGTTGTGATCAAATAGGTGTTATGATTGATAATAGATATAGTGGTATGTATTTAAAGAAGACTAATCATCACGAATTGAACAAGAAGAATGTTGTAAATTTACTTAAAGTACACGGTTCGCTCGATTCTTTTAGCGATGAGAAAACCAATGAAAGTATATCTATTCCATTGCAACAGAATATTCCAAATGGTTTTATACCAGAAATAATAACACCAGGTTCAGATAAGTATAAAGCGATTCTTACTTCTACAAGTAGAGAAATCTTACATAATGCAGATTCGTTGATTGATAAAGCATCTAATTTCTTATGTATTGGTTATGGCTTTAATGATAGTCAAATTCAAGAAAAAATAATAACTAAAATTAAGGCAGGAACACCTATAGTGGTTGTTACAAAAAGTTTAACAGATAATGCACTTGATATTATTAATAGCAATAGTGGAAATTATGCCGTGATAATGGATGGAGGAGAAAATAAAACAAGATTTATTATAAATAAAACTGATATAACCCTGGAAGGCGTTTACTGGACTATTGATGGATTTAATGAAATAATATAAAGGAGATTTTATATGTCTATTTTTACTTTTAATGACAATTCATATGTAGGCACTGTACAAGCTGTAGATACGGCAAGTGTAGTAGTAAGTGTGGAGAATGAGACGGTATTATCTAACATAAAGGTTAATAATCTTGTTATTATAAATGCATCTAAAGAGAGACAAACTCTCATTGGTATGGTTAATAAAATTATTAGAAAGTTTAATGATCTTATTCAGTTGGAAGATGATGAAGAAATTACCACTGAAGATATAGTTAAGATTAATCTTATTGGTACTTTATTGGATAAGGATGGTGTTGATACGAATGTATTTAAGAGAACATTAGAATCAGTACCTGAGATATCATCAAAATGTTACTGCATGGATGATAAAAATTTAACTAGTTTTATGGAAGTGATTTCTTCTACTTCACAATGTAGTGGAACTCCCCTTAATATAGGTAAATATGCATTGAGTAAGCATGCGGATGCATATTTAGATGGAAACAAGTTTTTTCAGAAGCATGCTGTAATCGTTGGTAGCACAGGATCTGGAAAGTCGTGTACAGTTGCAACTGTTATTGAGCAAATAGCTTTATTAAAATCATCAAATGCTATATTGTTTGATATTCATGGTGAATATTCGCCAATTACAGGTGATAATATTAAGCATTATAGAGTGGCAGGACCAAATGATACTTACTCAGATGATGTTTTATTTTTACCATATTGGTTGTTAACATATGAGGAAATGATGTCGATGATGTTGGATCGTGGAGATAATAATGCACCTAATCAAGCCATGTTATTTAGTAAAACTGTATTGCAAAAGAAGAAAGAGTTTTTATCCAATAATGGTTTAGAAGAAATGGTAGATGACATAACTATAGATAGTCCAATTCCATATGAAATGGATAAATTAATTGATCAATTTGTATTTTATAATGAAGAAATGGTAGATGGTGCAAAAGCTAATACTAAGAAAAAAGGTGATTACAATGGTATATTATCGCGTTTTATACAGAGATTAGAAAACAAAATCAGCGATAAAAGACTCAATTTTATGTTTTCACAAGATGAGAATTTGATTAATTCTGATTATATGAATGAATTATGTCAAAAATTATTGTTATCAGCATCTGATGGTGGTGGAATAAAAATAATTGATTTTTCTGAAGTCCCATCAGATATATTGCCGTTGATTGTTTCTTTAATTGCTAGAATTATTTTTTCAGTTCAACAGTGGATTGATAAAGGTAAAATACATCCTATTGCTATTTTTTGTGATGAAGCACATTTGTATATTCCACAGAATGTTAAACAAGGAATGGAATCGTTAAGTTTAATGAGCTTTGAAAGAATAGCAAAAGAAGGAAGAAAATATGGAGTTGGATTAGTAGTAATTACTCAGAGGCCATCTGAAGTAGACAGAACTGTATTGAGTCAAAGCAGTAACTTTGTCGCTATGAGATTAACTAATGCAGACGACCAAAATGTTATAAAAAAGCTGTTGCCAGATAGCATCGGTAATTTTGGTGACTTACTACCGGTTCTTGATGTTGGTGAAGCTTTAGTTGTTGGAGATGCAAGCTTGTTACCAAGTAGAATTTTAGTGAAACGTCCAGATCCAGAACCAAACAGTTCAACTATTAAATTTTGGGATGAATGGTCAAAAGAGAGTGTTGATAATTTAATTGATAAAGCTGTTGACTCAATGAGAAAACAATCAAAGTAAGATAATATGTAATTTAATTAAATGAAAATTAAAGGTGTATTACTTAAGTAATCACTGATTAAAGATTTCTTTTTCTATAAAAAAGTATAGCCACCCCTAATAACTCAATATAGGTTCACGAACGACTGTTTTTTTAGATTTATATTGTTTTTTCTACTTTTGAGCGCAGTTACTCATAATCGGCAAAGCTCGGCTTTTTGAGAAGATCTTTGTGTATGAGTATATAGAGATTTGCAAATGTGCGTAGTAGATTTTGTTACGCAAATTTTTTTAAATCCCTCGTACCTAACTTTCTTGTATCCAAAGATATTCTTCATAATTTGGAAGATATATTCAACTTTTCCTCTAACAGCAGATTTCTGTTTCTTGATTTCGCATTGTTTGTTCTAAAATCAATACTTGAAAGATTTTCATCGTTGATAATTCCATCTCGTTTGTTCAAAGCAATGTACGATGATTATTTCTAAAATCTCGTTCTATGTAAATTTTTGGGGGGATTTTTTATATCAGAAATATATTATGATGCTTACAAAATTGTATGTAAAAATCGTCAATTATTTTACAAATTGCAACAGTTGCTATTGTATATGTTGTGTATTGTGTTTCTCGTTTATTCTATGATAAAATAAAATAATACTCCAACATAAATCGTCCTTCTTTATTATAATAACATGTTAATCTAATATGGGCAAAGATGATATGATGAGGAGTTGTATGGAATGAGGTTAAGAAAAATGAAAGTATTTATTAGTTGGTCAGGCAATAAAAGTCTTAAAGTTGCACAATTACTTAGAGAATGGCTTCCATATATTATTAATTCAATCGAACCGTATGTTTCTTCTGATGATATAGATAGAGGTGCTCGTTGGAGTGTAGACATTGCCAAAGAGTTAGAAGATTCGACTTTTGGTATATTATGCGTGACTAAAGATAATCTAGAAGCTCCGTGGTTATCTTTTGAAGCAGGAGCTCTTTCAAAAACAATGGAAAAATCTTTTGTTGCACCATTTTTATTTGATATAAAGCGTTCTGAAGTTAAGGGACCCATTTTACAGTTCCAGTCTACCATTTTTGAAAAAGACGATATTAAAAAATTGGTTAAGACATTGAATAAGGCATGCGGAGATGCTGGAATTTCTGAGACTCGTATTGATAAATCATTTGAAGTTTGGTATCCGACATTGGAAGAAGGACTAAATAAACTCAAAAATTTATCTTCAAGTAACATAGAAACGCAACAAGCTGAAGAATCTATCCATGCATCTGAGATTCTCGAGGAAATTCTTGAATTATCTAGGGATAATCAAAAATTATTAAAAAATCCTGATAAAAAAGTATATGAAGATATGGATAAAATTAAAGAGATTCTTGAAAGTGTAGATAGGCGTAGTTCTATATCATATGATCAGAAAAGAGTGAACAGAAAATATAGTACAATGCTTCTGGAAGATATTATGCATATGAGTGAAAGTAGAAGCTCTTACGGCTTTCTAATGACATTAAGTTTGTTCAAGGACGATTTTCCTTGGATTTATGATATGGGAAAGGAATTAGTTGACATCTTAAAAGATAACAATGATCCAGAAAATAAGTCAATGGCCATTAGAGATTTTAGAGAAATGGTTGATTACACATGTAGCCATCCTATGATGCGTGAAGTTTTTGGTCGCAGCAAAGGTGGTATGATGCTAATGAAAGAACTTCCGTATGTTTTAATGAAATATATGGATGACATGGCAGATAAATATGCAAATAATTAGCTTAAAATTAGCTAATAATATACAGATGCAAAAAAATAATTTTAGCATGACTGGCTTGCCTATCCTATTTAGATCAGTTGGGTTATTATTTATGTAAGAATTGATTTGATACAAAATATAATTATGTATTAGAATAATAAATCATGAACAGAAAGAAGTATGATATAATTAATGGTGAAAGGGGCTGAAAAAATAAGCTATCAGCAGAGCTTCACCGATATGGAGTACAACAACAGGAAAAGGAAAACTAAAATCAAAAGAGAAGAGTTTTTAGAAGCAATGGACTATCTTATCCATTTGGAAGAGTGGGTCGAAAGAGTAGAACCATGTTATCTAAGTGAGAAAATGCGAACGGGCCGACATGCGGTATTGAAAGTATATTTTATTGCCAATATGTTTTATCTCAGACGGAAGAGTAGAAGAGGCAATGTACGACAGCTATGGCTTTCGTAAGTTTATTAAAATAGTTTTTTTCAACAAATAGGCTTCTGATGCAACAAATTTGTGTAAATTTAGGGAACTGATGATTGACAACGGAATACAAAAAAAGTTTTTTTCGAGAGTATCAACAAATTTATGAATGAGAACAAACTTATCTTAAAAGGCGGTACAATTGTAGACGCTACAATTATTAGCGTTCCTACATCAACAAATAACGAGGCGAAGCAACGTGCTCCTGAAATGCATTCCACAAAGAAAAGAAACCAATGGTATTTTGGTATAAAATGTCATATCTGAGACAGGACTAGTTCACAGTTGCGAAGCCACAAGAGCCAATATCAGCGATATAGAGGTGGCTCACAATCTGTTGCACAAAGACGATAGATTGGCTTACAGAGATTTAGCGTACAGTGCTTTGAACAAACGAAATAAAATTATCAACGATTAAAATCTTTAAAATATTGATTCCAGAACAAACAAAAGGAAACCCTACCGAAAAAAACAAGTGTGAAGAATGACCGGAAGCATATTGGCTCTGCGAAATGGAGAAACAGAAATCTGTTATTAGGGGAAAGGTTGAGTATGTTTTCTACACATTATGAAAAATATCTTTGGATACAAGAAGGTCAGGTATGAGAGATTAAAGAAAAGCTTTGCGCAACGAAATCTACTGTTATGCTCATTTGCAAATCTCTATATGCTCATACACGGAGATCTTCTCAAAAAGCCGAGTTTTTCCGATTGTGAGTAACTGTGTCCAAAAGCAGTAAAAACCAATTGAAATCAAAAAACAACAGATTAAAAGCAATTACTTGTGAACCTATATCTTATTATTAAGGTTGACTGTACTTTGTTATAGAAAGTCAGGCTTTAATCAATGGTTATTTAACAAATATTAATATTCTGATTTATGGGCGAGAATAGAGGAAAATCAACTGTTTTCAAATATGTACTAATGTGATTTTATATATGGAGAAAACTAAACCTAATTGAAATCATTAAAAAATATGCTTAGATTAAAACCGATGGTAGGAGTATAGATTTGCAAATGCAGATTAGTGATTAACCAGTCAATATATGAAACATTTTATTTTGTGATATTAATTTTATAAATATCACATTATACGCATTGTAATATCTTAATTTTTATGCTGTTTCTCTCCACTCGCCAGAGCGCATGACTGTTAATCATGATGTCACTGGTTCGAGCCCAGTTGGGGGAGCCATAACAGAGTAGTTTTTATAGCTGCTCTGTTTTTTTGTATCCTTTTTTACTCTTGCGTTTTTTCCTTATTTTTCAGAGTCACCTCCTAGTTAATTATAATTTTTTATTTAATAAAAAGCGTTTTTCACCTGTATCAGTATTTTCTAATGTTATAGGAACATTAGAAGGAATACAAAACCCCGGTCTGACTGCACCGACTCCACTTCCCGTGATAGTACTTATCCCTCCCATTCCAATACTGCCATCGTCCGCAACACCAATAATAGTATTTCCATCTCTTAATGCCGGAGTACGCAACAGCCAAGAACTTGATTCCAAATTATCAAATGTTGCTATTCTTTTCGAAGTTTTATCAAAAAACAAAAGTGGCTTTCCCTCTTTGATTGCCGCACGACTTAATGAGGAATTTACCTCGTTTGCTGAAAGTAAAAACACATTACGCTCTATAATCTCGGTTTCATTATCGTGTGTGTCTATTGCATTTTTTGTAGTTATTTCTATTTTACACGGAACTATTAATTGCTGTATATCTTGCGAAAGTTGGGAATAATATGTCTGATTAAGAAAAACATCAATATTACTATCGGCATAGTAAGAGGCATATTCTCTCGGAGTGTTGTAAACAACATATTCATCTAATAAAAACTCTCTCAAAATCAAGCAATAACCGTCATAATCAGAGGTAAGCACAAAAAAAGGAATTAAATTTTCATTTTCTTTAAGATATATTCGATATCCATTTGAATTATTTTTATCATAGGCTATATCTCCTATGGTCAAAGATTGATTTTTTGACTCAGATAAATCACTTAAATTTTGATTTTCATCACTACAACCATAAAAAAATACAGATACAACAAAAACCAACGCCGTCAAAAACAAATATTTCAAATATTACACCTTCTTTTCAACCACAATAAAATTGTAAAATAAAGAAAAACTTATAAATATATATCATATATTAGCAAATATTGCAATGTTAGTCAAGATATTTTTATTTATTTTTTCACGCTCTGCTCTGCGTTGTAAATAGATGTGACCCATTTTTAGTAAAATAATAAGTCAAAGTATAGTACAATGATTTTTGGAAGCCTTTGAAGTGGAGCGTAGCGGAACGAAAAAGGCTTCCAAAAAATCGGCGGTCACTCCGACAGCTTCTCTGCGAGGAGCTGAACAGGGCTCTTTCTTCCGAGTGTCCGCATTGTTTTGTTGTTGCTCCAAATGAGGTGTTTTGCTAATTTTTCATTTAACTTGTCAACGCTTCTGGCTGTATTTGACAAGGAGATTGAATACTAAAGGGGCTGTCGCAAATGAGAAAAATTTGCAACAGCCCCTAATTTTTGATTGATCAAGTTTTAGTAAGAATGAAATTTTAAAAAAAGTTGAAAATATCTGGTTCATCACGAATTTTTGTGGGATCGTGAACGGACAGACGGAATAGAAAGATAGCGAATTAAGGTAAAGAAGAAGTCGTCGTCACGGTAACCATAGCCGATTCGTTTAGCGACCTTGATCTTGTTGTTGAAGCCTTCAGGCTTGCCGGTGCTGATTGAGTAGATGGCATGAGCCGCTAAGCTGTGGAGTCGTTTTTCTTTTTGAACTGCAAACCGTACCAATGCGGGAATATCACTTTTTTTCGCCGCCTGAAACCATTTTGTCCATCCGATGACTGCTTGTTGGTAATCTGTC